>FMJZ01000229.1_pt1 | contig 27535 bp, 19 predicted proteins | sample 1987881 | NCBI WGS metagenome assembly FMJZ01 (sample SAMEA4378227, study PRJEB15110) | soil metagenome | biome: soil; feature: Field; material: Soil | place: India | collected 2015-03-11 | depth 0 m
CGATTCTAATTTAAAACTCAAAATTAAATAAAAAAAATCTAATTTCTTCTTATGTATTTTTTAAAAATAATAAATTATGAAACCATATAAAGCTGAATTACTTTTACTGGTGATTACAATTGTTTGGGGAGCAACCTTTTCTTTTACCAAAATTGGCTTAGAATTTTCTTCACCAATGCAATTCTCTTTTTTCAGATTTTCCATCGCTCTATTTTTGACAATTTTAATTTGGTGGAAAAATTTTTTTTCCATTTCAAAAAAAACATTGATTGATGGCATTATACTTGGTTTTTTTTACTCTGGTGGTTTTATCTTGCAAATAATTGGATTAAATTATACCACAGTTACAAAATCAGCTTTTATTACTGGGCTAGCAGTTGCATTTACTCCATTGGTTTATAAACTTGTCGAAAACAAAAGGATATCAATTTTTCAATGGCTTGGAGTTGGAGTTGTTTTGCTTGGACTTTGGTTTTTCACTAACCCAAGAATGAACAACATTAACATTGGTGACGTTCTTACCCTATTTTCATCTTTCTTTTGGGCTTTTTATATTGTGTATATGAATAAGTTTACCGCCGATATAATTGAATTCAAATTTACCATACAATTAGTAATTGCTCAGTTTATTGTTGTTTTTCTATTTAGTTTAATTGGTATGCTTTTTTTTGAAAGTAATGCCAAGATCGAAATTAACCCCAAATTAATAAGTGCACTAATTTACAATGGAATAATTGCAACAATTATCTTAACAACCATTCATACCAGTGTTCAAAAGTATACAACCCCCGTCAAAGCAGCTTTGATTTTTTCGCTTGAACCAGTTTTTGCAAGCATTTTTGCGTTTATTATTTTCAAGGAAATATTTAGTACAATAGAATATTTAGGAGCAATTTTAATACTTATCGGGGTATCTATCTCAGAATTTGGTAGTCTTATTTTAAAGAGAAATTTTGACGAAATAAAAATTTAAATTTACTAATACTCTCTGTCCCTCGACAAATCAATTCTTAAACTGGGTTTTATCATATTTTCTGGCTTTAGAATTTCTTCTAATTGTTCCTTTGTAAGCAAATTTTGTTCTAAGACTAATTCATAAGGGGATTTCCCAGTTTCCAAAGCTTCTTTAGCTAACTTCGTAGATGTTTCATAGCCTAAATATGGATTTAACGCAGTTACTAAACCGATTGAATTTTCTACATACTCCCGGCATTTGCTTTCATTAGCAGTAATTCCTTTGATACATCTATGGTTAAAAGTGTCTATTCCATTACGAAGCATTTCAACCGACTCGAAAATGCTTTGGGCAATAACTGGCTCAAATACATTAAGTTGAAGTTGTCCAGCTTCTGCTGCAAGCGTTACAGTTAAATCATTTCCAATGACTTTGAAAGCAATCTGGTTGACAACTTCGGGAATAACTGGGTTTACCTTGCCAGGCATAATGGAGGAACCCGGTTGCATCTTTGGTAAATTAATTTCGTTAAATCCAGCTCGTGGACCGGAGCTTAACAAACGTAAGTCATTGGCAATTTTTGATAATTTAATAGCAAGTCTTTTAATTGCAGAAGAAATCATAACAAATGCACCAGTGTCTTGGGTTGCTTCCACTAAATTATCTGATAGTAGAAGAGGCAAACCTGTTATTTCACGCAAATATTCTAAAGCAAGAGTACGGTACTGCGGATGAGTATTAATTCCGGTACCAATTGCAGTACCTCCGAGATTTATTTCAAGTAGTAGTTCGGAATTTTGTTTAATTCTGTCGATTTCTTCTTCTAAAGTTACAGCAAAAGCTTCGAATTCTTGCCCAAGTGTCATTGGAACAGCATCCTGAAGTTGAGTTCTCCCCATTTTTAAAATATGGGAAAATTCTTTACCTTTATCCCTGAAGGAATTAATAAGTTCTTGCAGAACTGGGATTAACTTTTGTAAAGCATAGATAAAAGCAATCCTAAGGGAAGTCGGATAAACATCATTTGTGGATTGTGAAAGATTAACATGATTGTTGGGATGACAATATTCATATCTACCAAACTCATAACCCATAATCTCGAGAGCCCTATTAGCAATGACTTCATTTGCATTCATATTTGTAGAAGTACCTGCACCTCCCTGAATCATATCGACAACAAAATGGGTGTGGAATCGACCGTCAATTATCTCCTTGCAAGCTTGAACAATAGCATCTTTTATTTTTTCGGGAATTAAACCGAGGTGGAAATTGGCAAGGGCACATGCATATTTCACTTGTGCAAGTGCCACAAGTAATTCTGGAAAATGATTAATTGGTATTCCGGTAATTGGAAAGTTCTCCAAAGCACGAAGAGTTTGGATGCCATAATAGAGCTCGAATGGAACTTCACGTTCGCCAAGTAAGTCGTGCTCAATTCTAACACGGCCAGAAATATACTGAGCTGCTGCATTCACAACTTGATTTGTGGCTTGCCTCATCCTACGGGAAATAACTTTGCTAATCTCGGATATTATCTTCGAAGCTATCTCGGGATTTTCTTTTAGAAAAGATTGGAATTTTTGTCTGCTGATGAAAATTATTTTCGAGGGTTCTTTGGCAATGGCATTAGTGGAGTGTGGATAATCATCCAAAAGTGCACCCTCCGAAAGAAAATCATATTTATTGAAAAAGGCAAGTTTTTTAATAGCACCCAAAGGCGACTTTTTATATAGCTCAATTCTTCCTTCTTTTACGATATACATTCCTTGGCGTGGAGCATTTTCTACAAACAAATGCTCGTTTGGTTCGATTTCCAAGTATTCAATATTTTGAATAATCCTTGAGATCTCGTCTTGGCTTAAGTTAGCAAATATATCTACCTTCTTCAAAAATTCAACCAATGTTTGCATTTGACTCAACCCTTAATTATATAAAGAAATTTTCTTTTTCCGTATTTAATTAGTCTTTTTGTGGTTAAATTGATGGTGGCATCAATTTCTAATATCCTATTTCCATCAACGTAAACACCACCTTGTTCAATCAAGCGCCTTGCTTCTTTTTTAGAAGGAGAAAGCCCAGAAGAAACAAGTATATCAACCAAAGGACAAATTTCAACCTCAGAATTAACTATAAAAGTTTCTACTTCATCGGGTATTTCTTTTTTTGCAAATATTCTATCAAATTCTTCATGAGCTTTATCCGCAACTTCATTGCCATAATACAAAGAGACTATCCTTTTGGCAGTTTCCGCTTTAGCATAACGAGGGTGCAAGATGCCTTTTTCATACTCTGAAATAAATTTGGTTAGTTCTTCCTTTTGGGGAAAAGCCCCGAGTTCGAAATACTTTAATATTAGTTCGTCCGGTATAGACATAATTTTACCAAACATATCTCGAGGCGTATCGGTTAAAGCAATGTAGTTGTCGAGAGATTTACTCATTTTTTCTTTTCCATCTGTTCCTTCTAAAATCGGCATAAGCACAATGCATTGTGGTTCAAGTCCGTATGCCTTTTGGATTTCTCTACCAACAATGAGATTGAATTTTTGGTCTGTTCCACCAAGTTCAACGTCTGCTTCGATTGCAACTGAATCCATGGCTTGGGCAAGCGGGTAAAGTAATTCGTGAATACTGATTGGAATAGAATTCTTATAGCGTAGAGAAAAATCGTCTCTTTCAAGGATTTGAGCAACAGTATATTTAGAAGCTAGTCCAATCACATCGGCAAAAACCATATTTCCTAACCATTCGGAATTAAATCTAACTTCGAGCCTATCTTTGGAAAGTATTTTGGTTGCTTGTTCAAGATATGTTTGTCCATTTATCCTTGTTTCTTCGAGAGTAAGTGCAGGTCTGGTCTTATTCCTTCCCGAAGGGTCGCCAATCATTGCAGTAAAATCTCCGACAATCAAAATTGCAATGTGCCCTAAGTCTTGAAATTGTCTTAATTTTCTTAACACAACTGCATGGCCGATGTGTAAATCTGGTTTACTTGGGTCGCAACCCAACTTAACTCTCAAGGGTTTATTGTTCTTTAGAGATTTTTCAAGTTTTTGTGCTAATTCTTCCTCTGGAAAAACCTCGACAGCAAAACTCTTAATAACATCAATTTGTTCGTTAATAGATGGAAACATAAAAAACCTCACCTTCTTAACTTAATTGATATTTCTTTTTCTATGTCTCTTTTTTTAATTTCCTCTCTTTTATCGTATTTCTTTTTTGGCTTTACTAGAGAAAGTTCCAACTTAACATAAGGACCAGAAAAATAGATAGAAGTAGGAATTAAAGCCAAGCCTTTCTGTTCCAGTGCCGATTTAAGTCTAATTAATTCATTTTTATTTAATAAAATTTTTCTTTCCCTTCGTGGATTATAATCTTTCTCGTTTGCTTGCTCGTACTGGCTGATGTGAAAATTTTTTATTACCAATTCCAAATGGGGACCTTTCCTTTTTTTCAATTTACCAGATGTTTCTTCAAAGTTATAGGAAAACATACAATAAGCATCTTGCAAAGAACATTTCCCTTGTCGAATAGATTTGACTTCTGGACCAGTTAAGACAATCCCAGCTTCGAATTTTTGCAATACTTCGAAATCGTGAAACGCTTTCTTGTTTCTTTGAACAATTTTGATTGGCCTATCTTCTGGCTTTTGTCCCATTTTATTAATAAAAACTTCTTTAAAACGAAAATTTTTGAAATTTGTTTTATTCTTCGATAACCACAAAAGCAGTAGCAATAGAATTAATATGTGATAAACTAACGAAAACCTTGTACCTACTCCAGGTTTCCGACATTTCACCGAGCAACTCTATACGAGGTTTGCCATTTTTTTCGTTAATGATTCCAACCTGATTCAGTTTGAACCCACTTGTCAAGCCTGTTCCTATTGCTTTGCTGAATGCTTCCTTTGCAGAAAATCTAACAGCGTAATGAACAAATTTATTTTCTTTAAATTCTTCGCAATATTTAATTTCATTGTCTGTGAATACCCTTTGCAAGAATTTTGTGCCGTAGTTCTCTATTGCTTTTTTGATCCTATCTACCTCAATTATGTCAATTCCAATACCAAAAATCATAGTAGACCTTTTTTCTTTTTCAACAATACGACTATTTGGGGTAAGCTAATTGCCGATGAGAATGGTATTCTAAAATCCACAAAAGCTGAAAGTACAGTCGGGTTTGGATTAACTTCAACAAGCACTGCCCCAGAGCGTTTGGCAATGTAAGGTAAATTTGCTGCTGGATAAACTTCGGCAGAGGTTCCTATGCTAAAAAAAACATCACATTCCATTGCGGATTCTTCTGCTAGGTCGAGGGCCTTGGGAGGCAACATTTCTCCAAACCAAACAACAGAAGGGCGTATCATACCACCACAAATAGGACATTGAGGAACTTGTGAATCTGGAAGGTCGGTTTCACCATGGTACTCTGCTTTACAGATAAAACAGTGATTTTCAATAATATTGCCGTGTAGTTCTATCACATTGCTTGAGCCTGCGCGCTGGTGAAGCCTATCAACATTTTGGGTAATAAGAGCGAATTGTGGGAATATTTTTTCGAATTCAGCGAGTGCATAATGCCCAGGATTTGGTTGTGCCTTGTTTATGATTTCTCTTCGATATTGGTACCATTCCCAAACTCTTTGGGGGTTGGACATAAAACCATCAATACTTGCAAGTTCCATTGGATTGAACTTTGCCCACAAGCCATCAGGGTCGCGAAAAGTTTTAATACCACTTTCGGCAGAAATTCCTGCACCTGTTAATACTGCAACATAGTTAGACCGTCCAAGGATATCAATTAATTTCTCAGGAATTTCCATATATACCTCAATTAAATATTTAATCTTCTTTTGGAGGCGGTTCACTTAAAAGGATTTGTCCAGGATTTTGAGTATACTCTCTAATTAACTTTTGCAAATATGAATTGGATTTTTTCAACCCAAAAATCAAGTCGTTCAACGAGTAGGTAATCAGTTCAGCTTTAGTACCAAAAGAGTAAAAAACATTATTGCCAAAACTTACCAAACTATCTACTTTAGTAAATGTTTTGTCTATACGATTTGAAATTTGAGCATTGTTTATTTCTTTTTGGAGGGAATCTGCAAAGCCTTCCAATTTTCGAGTAAGTTGCGCAATATTCTCGGAAGCGACCTCAAGTTGGTAAATAATTCTTGCGGTGTCCAGCTTCCCAGAAAAGGACTTTAAATGCTCCACCGTTTGATTTAAATTCCCAATTGTCTCAATTAAATCTTCGTTGGACAAAAATTTGGTAGCGCTTTGCAAAAAATCTATAATACTTGTTGAAACTTCCTTGAAACGAAATTCCATAAAGCGATTAACAACTTCTTTAATACCTGCTTCCAAGGTTTCGAAACCCGAGGGAGCCGATTTGATGTAAGGGAAAGGTGGTTCAAATCTGATTTTTGGATACCAATTCAGTACATAAGGGTCGTCTGAATAAAATAACTGTAAGAAGCGTCCACCAGTTAACCCAGAAAACTCAATTTTTACACGAATGCTATCGGTAATATTTAGGGTTTTCTCAAGAACCATTATTACTTCTATGGTTTTCCCGTCTGGTGCAACACGAATTTCATACACACTACCTATTGGAACGCCAAGGTATTTTACTGGAGTACCTTTTGAAATACCTTCCACCGAGCCTTCGAAATATGTTACATAGAAAATATTGTCCTTAAAAAATTTTGATGCACCAAACCAAATCAAACCAAGACCAATTAAAATAAAACCTGTAACAACAAACAACCCAATAATAAAATTAAATGTAATTTTGTTCTTTTTCATAAATTTTTTTTCATTAGTTAATCAAATTTAAGCATAATATAAAAACTTCTATCTATGTCAAAGTTTCAAAAAATAAAAGAGTAATTTTGTGATTTGTTTAATTAATTAGGAAAGCAATATGATTAAAAAGTTATTTTTTATTTCCTTTATTTATTTCCTGTTTACTCAAAACCTTTTTCCATGCACAAATATACTTGTTACAAAGGGAGCATCTGCCGATGGTTCAGTAATGATCTCATACAATGCAGATGCAGGAGGATTTATGGAACCGCTCTACTTTTCTCCAGCAAGAGATTGGTCCCAAAATGATTCAATTGAAATATACGATTGGGATACACATAAGTATCTTGGCAAGATAAAGCAAGTTTCTCGCACATACCAAGTAATTGGATTAATTAATGAGTTCCAAGTCTCTATTGGCGAAACAACATTCGGTGGACGAGAAGAATTACGCGACACAACTGGTATACTTGACTACGGAAGTTTAATGAAACTTGCCCTGCAAAGAGCCAAAACCGCTAGGGAGGCAATTAATGTAATGACTTCTCTTGTTTCAGAATATGGGTATTATTCCACGGGAGAATCTTTTTCTATAGCGGATCCAAACGAAGTTTGGATTATGGAAATGATTGGAAAAGGACCTGGACGCAAAGGAGCAGTCTGGGTTGCACTTCGTGTTCCAGATGGCTATATTTCAGCGCATGCAAACCATTCACGCATACGTGAATTCCCACTTAACGACCCAGAAAATTGCTTGTATGCTCCCGATGTTATTAGTTTTGCAAAAGAAAAAGGATATTACAAAGATAGCGATGGGCCTTTCTCATTTTCAGATGTGTACGACCCACCTACCCCAAGTTCACTGCTTTTTTGTGAAGGAAGGGTTTGGAGTATTTTTCGTAGAGCTGCACAATCGCAAAACTTTTCCACGGATTATTGGAGGGCAGTAAAAGGTGCGAAACCATATCCTCTTTGGATTAAGCCAGACAAAAAGCTCACTGTCCAAGACGTAATTAATTTAATGAGAGACCATTTCGACGGCACTCCTTTTGACTTAAAGAAAGGGTTGGCCTCTGCACCGTTTGGTTGCCCAGTTCGTTGGAAACCATTGGCTTGGAAAGTAGAAGGAGATACAAACCAATATGCCTGGGAACGTCCAATTTCAACTCAACAGACTGGCTTTTGCTTTGTTTCGCAACTTCGGTCTTGGATGCCAAATCAGATTGGTGGCGTACATTGGTATGGGGTTGATGATAATTACACAAACGTTTACATCCCTATTTATTGCTCAATTAAAGAACCCCCAGAGTGCTTTAGGGTAGGAAGCATTAGTGAGTTTACCCTTGAATCTGCTTTTTGGATTTTCAATTTAGTCGCAAATTGGGCTTACACTAAGTATTCCTACATGTACGAAGACATAAAAAAAGTACAAAAAGAGTTAGAAGACAAATTCTTTGAATTCCAGCCAGCTATCGAAAAAACAGCACTCGAACTTTTTAAAACAAATCCGGACCGAGCAGTTGAATTTTTAACTGACTACTCACTTTCGCAGTCCAGTTTAGTAATGAAGAAATGGAGAAAACTCTGGGAATTTTTAGTTATGAAATTCAACGACGGATACGTCAACGATGTCACCAAAGACCATGGTCGTCATCCAAAAGGTGTTGGTTATGGAGACGAATTCTTTAAAATAATTCTAAAAGAGCGACCTGGATACTATGATGTTAAATGGAGAGAAAAACCAGAATCATTAGACAATAAACAAATTAATAGTAAATCTAAACAAAAAGGGACTAGATAATTAAAAAAGCGAAGGCTCTATATTATCTTAGAGCCTTCGCATTGACAACAAAAAATTAATTACGATTTCGTGGAAACTCTGGGAGCGAGGCAAGCGACAATAACGGTTTCAGGGGAAAGTTCGAACTCAATTCCTTCGCTTTGAATGTCTGAAATATGCACTGCTTTGCCAATTTTGAGGTTCGAAACATTAATCTCAAAATGAGATGGAATTTTATCTGGCAAACACTTAACTTTGACTTTGGAAAGGCTTTGTTGTAACGTTCCACCCTCTTTCACCCCAAGAGCTTGGCCTTTTAAAACAATTGGAACCTCGACCGTTAACCTTGTCCCTTCGTGTATTCCAAAAAGGTCAAAATGGGAGATGGTATCTTTAATTGGATCGATTTGAATATCTTTTAGTATGCATTGATATTCGTTTGGCTCGTTTTCAATTTGCAAACGAACAATTTTGGTTTCGGTTGTATGGACAATTGGTTTCAATGGTTTTGCCTCCACGGCAATTGGAATTGGGTCTAGATCTTTGGTATAAAAAATACCTGGGATAAGCCCCTTTTGGCGGAGTTTCCTTGAAACACCTTTTCCAGTATTTCTTTTCATAACTTTTAATATTACTTCGCTCATAAGTAAATCCTAAATATAATCAACTAACTATCTTTCAATCTCGAACAAAGAACTTATTGAACGATTATCGTGGGTTCTTATTATTGCTTCTGCAAAAAGTTCGGCAACAGAAACAATCTCAACTTTTTCTGATTCTCCACGAAAAGGAATAGTGTCGGTAATAAACATTTTTTTAATAGCGTCTGTTTTATTGATCTTTTCAAGGGCATTTCCAGAAAAAACAGGATGTACACAAACACCATAAATGTCCAGTGCACCCTGGTTTTTCAAAGCTTCGGCACATTGAGTAAAAGTAGTACCAGTATCAATAAGATCATCGACCATGATGATATTTTTTCCCTTCGGTTCACCAATAATATTCAAAACCTCTGCAACATTATGCTCAGGTCTTCTCTTGTCGATAATAACTAGTTCAACACCAAGCCTTTTGGCGTAGGCACGAGCAGTTTTAGCAGCACCAATGTCAGGTGAAGCAACGACAAAATTGCTCAAACCCAGTTGGTAAATTTTTCTAATCAAAACTGGAGAAGCATAAAGATGGTCGAAAGGGATATCGAAAAAACCTTGGATTTGGGAACTATGCAAATCAATGGTAATAATTCTATCGGCACCAGCTCGAGTTATCAAATTTGCAATTAACTTTGCGCTTATTGAAACACGTGGTTGGTCTTTTCGGTCTTGCCGAGCGTATGCAAAATAAGGAATAACAGCAGTAACCCTTCGGGCCGATGCCCTTTTAGCGGCATCGATAAGTAAAAGTAATTCTAAGAGATTTTCTGCAGGTGCTTGTGTGGATTGAACAATAAATAAATCAACCCCACGAATATTTTCTTCGTATTTAACCCAAATCTCGCCATCGCTAAAGTTTTTTATTGCCACATCGGATAATTCAACGCCGATGTAATCCGCAATATTTTGAGCAAGCAGGCGGTTCGACCTGCCACTTGTTATTTTAAAATCAAGCATGAGAAAACAATTACAAAAATTTAGCAGGGATGGCAGGATTCGAACCTGCGAATGTCGGCTCCAAAGGCCGATGCCTTAAACCACTTGGCTACATCCCTGTTAACAAAAAGCAAAATTAATAAAAAAATTTTACTTAACAAACTTACGAATAATCTACTTTAAAAGCCCTAAATCCAACAACATATACAACACAAATATTTAAATAATATCTTTTTCGATTAAGGATCAACTAAATATAACTTTTACAGTGTTCGAATTTAAAGCACAATTTTTTGTTACAAAATAAAGATTAATAATCAAATTTAAAACAATTATTTCTAACTTTGTTATTTGTTTATTATTTGTTTTAGGAAAATATATGGAAAAGAAGAAATTTGCTGTTATGGATGGAAATGAAGCCGCTGCATATGTGGCCTTTCGAGTGAACGAAGTTATTGCTATTTATCCAATTACACCATCATCGAATATGGGTGAATGGTGTGATGAATGGGCTGCAAAAGGATACAAAAATATTTGGGGAGTAACCCCTACGGTGGTCGAAATGCAAAGCGAAGCTGGAGCTGCCGGCGCTGTACACGGAGCACTTCAAGCTGGAGCCTTAACAACAACATTTACAGCTGCCCAAGGTTTGCTTTTGAAAATACCAAATATGTTCAAAATTGCTGGAGAGCTTACCCCTACAGTTTTTAATATTAGTGCAAGAACAATTGCCACCCATGCCCTTTCCATCTTCGGTGACCACAGCGATGTCATGTCTGCAAGGTCAACTGGTTTTGGTATGATGGCATCTAGTTCTGTTCAAGAAGTTATGGACCTCGGCTTGATTTCTTATGCTTCTACACTAAAATCACGAATTCCAATGATTCACTTTTTTGATGGATTTAGAACATCACACGAAGAAAATAAAATCGAAGTTGTTCCAGACGAGATCATGCGTACAATGATCCCAGACGATTTGGTAATGGAACATAGAAAAAGATCAATGAATCCGGACCGTCCAGTGATTCGTGGAACAGCACAAAATCCTGACGTTTTCTTCCAAAATAGAGAAACAGTTAATAGATTTTATGCCGCATGCCCCGATATTGTCCAAGAGCAAATGGATAAATTTGCTTCTCTTACTGGCCGACAATACCGTTTGTTCGATTACATTGGGCATCCAGAAGCTGAACGTGTAATTGTTATTATGGCAAGTGGAGGAGAAACAACAGAAGAAACGGTAAAGTTTTTAGTAAATAAATTCGATGAAAAAGTAGGAGTGTTGAGAGTCCGATTGTATAGACCATTTAGTATTAAACATTTTATTGATGCTCTACCTTCATCAGTTACTTCCATTGCAGTCCTGGACAGAACTAAAGAACCTGGAGCCCCAGGAGAACCATTGTATCAAGATGTAGTAAATGCTATTTATGAACATTATAGCACCGGTAGCCCAAAATTCAAGCAATACCCTAGAATTGTTGGTGGAAGGTATGGATTATCATCCAAGGAATTCACCCCTGCTATGGTCAAAGCTGTGCTGGACAATTTGAAATTAGATAAACCAAAAAACCACTTTACAGTTGGAATTGTCGACGATGTAACATTCACCAGTTTAGAATACGACCCAGAATTTTCCATAGAATCTGACAAAGTCGTACGAGCTATGTTTTTTGGTTTAGGTTCGGATGGAACCGTAGGGGCAAACAAAAATTCAGTGAAAATTATTGGAGAACATACAGAACTTTATGCCCAAGGTTACTATGTTTACGATTCCAAGAAAGCAGGTACACTTACTATTTCGCACCTAAGATTTGGCCCAGAACCAATTAGGGCACCATACTTAATTACCAAAGCCAATTTTGTAGCATGTCACCAAACTGTTTTCATCGAAAAGTATCACATGCTTGATAAACTTGTTCCAGGAGGAATATTCCTAATCAATGCACCGTTCCATGGGGAAGAATTATGGAACTTTTTTCCTAAAACAGTCCAAGAACAAATTATTGATAAAAAAATCAGGGTGTTTTACATAGACGCACAAAAAGTTGCCGAACATAGTGAAATGGGTCGCCGTATAAACACAATTATGCAAACCTGCTTTTTTGCAATTTCCGGAATACTTCCAAGAGAGGAAGCAATCCAAGCAATAAAAGATTCAATTATCAGGACTTATGGAAAGAAAGGAGAAGACATCGTTCGAATGAATATTCAAGCAGTCGAAAACACCATAGAAAATCTCTTTGAACTTGAAGTACCACAAAAGATCACTGCCACTATCGATATCAAGCCACCAGTACCCGATTATGCACCAGAGTTTGTTAAAAAAGTTGAAGGTCCAATAATTGCTGGCAAAGGTGATCTACTACCAGTTAGCGTTTTCCCAGTCGATGGAACTTGGCCAACTGCTACTACTCAATACGAAAAGAGAAATATTGCACTTGAAATACCTACCTGGGACGAAAAAATTTGCATACAATGCGGGAAATGTGCCTTTGTTTGCCCGCATGCCACTATTAGAATAAAAGTATACGAGTCTAAGTATTTAGAAAAAGCCCCACCGACTTTTAAATACACAGATGCAAGGGATAAAGAATTTGCAGGGTTGAAATATACTATTCAAGTGGCCCCCGAAGATTGTACAGGTTGTGGAGTTTGTGTTGAAGTGTGTCCTGTCAAAGACAAAACAAATCCAAAACGTAAAGCTTTGAATATGGAACCACAATTACCTTTGCGTCAACAAGAAGCGGAAAACTGGGATTTCTTCCTTGCTATACCAGATTATGATAGAACAAAAATAAAAGTATCAAACATTAGGCAGCAACAATTACAAAGACCATTATTCGAGTTCTCTGGTGCTTGTACTGGATGTGGCGAAACACCTTATGTAAAACTGGTTTCTCAACTATTTGGAGATAGAGCAATTATTGCAAACGCAACTGGGTGCTCTTCAATATACGGAGGGAATTTACCTACCGCCCCCTGGGCTAAAGATGAAAACGGCCGCGGACCTACTTGGTCTAATTCGTTATTCGAAGACAATGCTGAATTTGGGTTTGGCTTCCGACTAGCTATAGATAAACAAAAAGAGATTGCCATTTCACTATTAAAAACTTTGGCTTCCCATGTTGGTGAACAGTTAGTTAATGAAATAATTTCCGCAAAACAAAAAACTGAAACTGATATTTACGAACAAAGGGAACGAGTCAAAATCCTTGTCGATAAATTAAAGGATATGAATACACCAGAAGCAAGGAAGTTAATATCAATTGCCGATTATCTTGTCAAGAAGAGTGTCTGGATAATAGGTGGCGACGGTTGGGCTTACGATATAGGCTACGGAGGGCTCGACCATGTAATTGCTATGGGTAAGGATGTTAATCTACTTGTGCTTGATACTGAAGTTTATTCTAATACAGGAGGTCAAGCTTCGAAAGCCACACCATTAGGAGCTGTTGCCAAGTTTGCAGCAAATGGAAGTCCTTCGTTCAAAAAAGACCTTGGCTGGATGGCAATGAGTTATGGAAATGTTTACGTTGCAACTGTTGCTTTTGGTGCCAAAGATGAACATACCCTCAAAGCATTTCTCGAAGCTGAAGCATACGAAGGGCCATCTGTAATAATTGCATACTCACATTGTATTGCTCACGGAATTGATATGAGTGCACCACTAAAACACCACAAACTTGCTGTAGATTCTGGACATTGGATTTTATATAGGTATAACCCAGAATTGGCAAAAGAGGGCAAAAACCCACTTATACTCGACTCCAAAGAACCAAGTATACCGATTTCTCAATATATGGATTCCGAAATTAGGTTCCGAATGCTTGCTCAAAGTAACCCACGACTTGCTAAGCGCTTACAAGAAGAAGCTCAAAATTACGTAAAGACTCGTTATAAGATCTATAAACATATTGCAGAATTGAACTTTAACTCTATAAAAGAAAATGACAATTAATAAAGGGAAAATAATTTATCTTGATTTGAATAAGGGGGGAAACTCCCTTGTTCAACTAATTTTATTTATTAACATTTTGACAAAAATCATTAGAGGTTAAAAATGAATATCTCAACAGAATACCTTGGAATGAATCTTAAATCTCCTCTTGTAGCTTCTGCATCTCCTTTAACAGAGGAATTAAAAGGAATCAAAAAACTGGAAGAAGCTGGAGCATCTGCAGTTGTACTTCCTTCAATATTCGAAGAACAACTCCGTTCTGAACAACACGACCTACACTTTTTTACAACCCAAGGTACTTACTCCTATGCTGAGTCATTGACTTATTTTCCAGATTTCGATGAATTTCGATTTGTTTCTGATAATTACCTTGAACTTATTCGCCAAGCAAAAGAAAGTGTTTCTATTCCAATAATAGCCAGTCTTAATGGTGCAACTCTTGGTGGTTGGATCGATTTTGCAAAGAAAATTGAACAAGCTGGTGCTGATGCCTTGGAATTAAATATCTATTTTATCCCCACCGATTTGGACCAACTAGGTGAAACCGTAGAAAACACCTACATAGAGATTATTAAAGCTGTAAAATCCTCGGTAAATATTCCCGTTGCAGTTAAGCTAAGTCCTTTTTTCTCGAACTTTGCAAATTTTGCAAAAAAAGTAGAAAAAACTGGAGCCAAAGCCTTGGTATTATTCAACAGATTTTATCAGCCAGATGTCGATTTGGAACATTTTGAAGTAAGACCTTCGATAAATCTAAGCACTTCCCATGCAAATAGATTACCTATGCGTTGGATCGCTATTTTAAAAAATAAAGTTAACATGGACTTTGCTGCTACAAGTGGAATTCACACATCTGATGACGTCATTAAAATGTTATTGGTTGGTGCAAACGTTACAATGCTATGCTCGGCCCTTCTTAAAAATGGGGTATTCTACCTTCTGCAATTAGAAAAAGAGCTGAAAGAATGGATGGAGGAACACGAATACAATAGTCTACAACAAATGATAGGGGTAATGTCGCAAGAAAAAACCCCAAACCCAAGTGAATACGAACGAGTACAATATGTTAAGGCTCTTTCAACTTATAAATTATAATTTTGAACTAAATCAAATTTTTGCTTCGGCAATATTGAAGCACTAAAGCTTGTACTAAAGAAAGCAGCTTTAATTATTCCTGTCAACAAATCAAGGAAGAAGGTCGGTAGTAATTCCCTTAATTATTGAGTAATTTAGATTTTGGTACAAAAAATAATGTGAAATATTAGAATTTGGTTTCGATAGAAAAAACTGTTATTCAGAATTAGTTGGGTTACTTTCTGCCAATCTTTTTTGTTTTTCGTATTGTTGAATTTTAACTTTATCTGGTGCAAGAATAACCGAAATTCTTTTACCTTCCGATTTAGCAGCCTGATCGACCTTGCTGATATCTTTCAAAGCTTCAACAAATCTATTTAGAAGTTCTTCCCCAATCTCTTGGTGCATAATCTCCCTACCACGAAATATCACAGTTCCCTTCACTTTGTTGCCATCGAGAAGGAACTCTCTTGCGTGCCTTACTTTGAAGTTGAAATCGTGGGTATCGGTTCGCCATTTAAACCAAATCTCTTTAAGTTGCTGCTGAGCTTGCTTTTTTCGTTCTTGTTTAACCTTTTTTCTCTGTTCAAAAATAAATTTACCATAATCAATTATTTTAGCGACGGGGGGATTTGCTTGTGGAGCAATTAGGACAAGGTCCAGATTTTTTTCATAAGCAATTTTTAAAGCCTCCCGTGAAGGAAAAATTCCAAGCATTTTTCCATATTCATCAATCAATCGAACTTGTTCTGCACGAATCTCATTATTAACAAGGAATTTAGAATCTGATTGTTTACCGCGACCAGGTGGGTTGGAATGAGAAAAGTACAAATTTTTCAAATATCCCCTTAAATTTGTTCATAATAACTTCTAAAAAATACAAAATTAATAAGTTTTCTTTTCAAATTACTTATTTTTAACTTTTTTTTCTTAATTTTTACTTTCAACATCTCATTTGGAGTATGAAAAAGTATAAATTTCTCCAAACCTTAGTCCTAATGCTTTTACTCTTTTCGTTGTTGGTATCGGCTGCCTTATTATTTCAACATCTAATTAATCAACCTGATAAGTTATTAATTTCCAGTCTTTTTTCTCCTATTCCATTAATTTTTCTTCTTTTGATTTGCACCGTTGTAGCTTATTATTTCCAATCCAAGTTAATATCAAATTTATTTTCAGACTATGAAATCAAAAGCATCGCTTTCCAATCCCTTTCTACCTCTAAATCAATCGGAATGATAATTTCAACTATAGAAGGAGATGTAATCTTTTTAAACGAATATGCAAAGAAAGCACTTAACATCAATAACTCTAAAAACCTATATCTGTTCGATCTGCTACCTTTAACCAATAGTCTTGAGGAAGACAAGGAATTTTCAGATAAGAAAGAAACAACCCTTTTCAAAGAAAAAATTAAAGTTAACGATAAAGAAGAAAAAATTTTCGATTTCTACTTTAAAGAAATTGAAATAGGCAATAGTGCAGTTATCTTATGTCTTTTTAGCGACATAATAGGAACTAATAAAATTCTTGAATTTGAATACCGATACAAAACATTGCTCAATTCGATAGAGGATGCAATCGCCATTGTTAATAAAAACGGGGTTGTTGAAGACTGCAACATTGCTTTTGCAAAACTTTTACAAACCGATACTTATGAAATATTAAATAAAAATTTTATTAATTTTATTCAAGGTTCTCAACTTTTGTCGAGTTTACCACCTGGTTACCATCAAAAAATTCTTGAAAAAATGTCCTATGTTTTCGAAACTGGGGATATCTCGCAAATGCCCAACCCACTTAAGCTTGAAGTTACGCTAAACCAAAAAAAAAGGCATTTTCTACATAAAATATTTAAAGTGGAAATTGGAAGTGATGAATTCCTGCTTGGTAGTATTATAAGCGATATTTCGGATTTGCAAGCAACCATTGATAAGCTAAATGAAATGAATTTCTCGCTTGAACAAACAATTAATAAAAAAATCGAGGAATTGAAATGCACTGTAGAGCAATTAATAGAAACCAACCAAATCTTAAAAAAAGAAATTAAAGAGAAAACTGAAATATCTGAAGAACTCAAAAAGAGTCAAGAAACTTACAAAAACTTTATCGAAAATCTTCCAGTTGGGGTTTATAAGTCGACAAGTAAAGGAAAAATTCTTTTTGCAAACCGAGCTTTAGCTAAAATATTGGAATGTAACTCCGCCGAAGAACTTATGAACATCTCCGCCTATGCATTTTACAAAACTAGAGAAAAAAGAAATGAGGTTGTTAAGTCGCATATGTCGAACGTAGAAGCTTTAATTAAAGTCGACACAGAAATGATAACCAAAAATGGAAGAAAAATATTTGTTAACGACTTTGCAAGAGTAATTAATGACCCCGAAACAGGAGAACTTTATTTCGAAGGTATTATTATTGACATAACAGAAAAATACCTCTACGAGCAAAAATTAAGGAAAAGTGAACTTAGATTTCGGCAACTTTTTGAAAGAATAAACGATATTCTACTTCAAACTGGGCAAGATGGAACTATCGAACTTGTCTCTCCTTCAATTAAACCAATTCTTGGATACGAAGCAGATGAATTACTTGGAAAGAACATTAAACACCTTCTGAACAATCCTACATGGTTTGATAAACTCAAGAAAATCCTTCATGAAGAAAATGAAGCTAGAAATATTCTTTTAGAATTCAAAACATCAAGTGGAAGTATAAAATATCTTAAAGGAGACTATTTTCAATTTGCACAAGAAGAAGGTACCAACTCTATACAAATTATCCTAAGTGATGAAACCGAAGAAATAGAAGTCCACAACTTAATGAATGCGATTTTTGCAGTATTCAAAACATTTAACCAAGACAAAAGCATCTATGAGATTGCTGAAAACATTATCCGAGCATTTCAATATATTACGGTCGTTCCTAACTTCATTTTCGCACTTAAAGACCCCGAAACAAATACGTTGAAAATAATTAGGCACAGCGATAGGTTTGGTTTACATTTAAATTTGCTTGATTTATCAGACACATCACATCCAATTGTTAATGCTTTTATTAAGAAAAAAACTTTAACATTTTCTGAAAAAGAGCTCGAAGGTTTTTGGGGAACAAACAAGTACCAAATTCCATCATATCTTATTGCTCTACCTATTATTTCCCAAAACGAAATCTTAGGTGTTATTGCAATTTATTCTTATTATGCTCAACTTCAAGAACTCTCCAAAACTAAGATTTACCATTTAAATTCCCTTGTCGAACAAATATCTTTTGGGCTTCAAAGACAACTTTTATCCGAGAAGTTAGATGCTCAACTTAATTTATTAGATGTTTTGATTGAATCAATTCCTTATCCAATTTATTATCGTAGTTTAAAAAGTAATAAATATCTTTTTTGCAATTCTGCATTCGAACTTCATTTAGAAAAACCCAGAGAAGAAATCATTGGCAAGACGCTTGATGAAGTTTTACCCAAAGAGCTTGTTGAAAAAACCTTAAAAATGGATTACCAAATTCTTAAAGACTTGCAAACTCAAACGTACCAAACTACTCTTAAAGATAGTTTAGGGAACGAGAAGACTTTCATCGCCATTCGTTCAATAGTAATTTCCGAGGAGCAAGATGAAAAGGGGGTTGTAGGTATTTTAATAGATATTACTGAAAGGTTAAAATACGAAGAAGAATTGAAAAAAGCATTGGAGTTTAATAAGTTAATTTTAAATCTTGTTCCATCAGCTATTTTCACAACAAATAGTGAAAGAAAAATTACATCTTGGAATAGACAAGCCGAGTTGATTACTGGATATCATTCCGAAGAAGTAATAGGCAAGACTTGTTTCATCTGTGAATTAAATAAAGATCACCATATTTGCCAAAACTTAATTGACATAAAAAGCAATGAATTGATTGAAGAAGAAAGAAAATTCACCAATAAATATGGGCAAAAATTAATTCTATCTAGTAAAATCACAACGATGAAAGACACTAAAGGGAAAATCATCGGTGTAATAGAATCATTTGAAGATATTACTGCAAAGAAAGAATTCGAAAATAGACTTACCTACCTTGCAGACACAAACTACAGAATTACAACAATTTCAAATCTTCTTATTAACATTGAGGATATTAATGTATTAATTGACTCAGTTCTACCTATTGCATTGCAAATAACCAATTCAGAAGGAGTATATTTCATCGAATTATCGAAAAATTTAGATTATCACAACATTAATAGGTTAATTGCTTATTCAATATCGGGTAAGGAATCCTATGAGGTAAAAATCCCTTTAGAGAAATTTATCAACTCTTACCTTGGAAAAGTATTTATTGACCGCGAATCTCTATCTATTGATTTCGCAGAATCAAACAAATTGATCCCAGAATTAAAATTTCTTGCCAGTAGCAGATTTATTTTAGCACCTTTGCAAAGTGGAGAAGAATTCCACGGATTTTTACTGGCTTATAATAAAGAATCACAGTATACTGACGATGAAATATCCGCATTAGAAAGGCTTGCCCTTGTCCTTGCAACAAACATCGAAAGGATTTCGTATCAGAACGAACTACAAAACATTTTAGTAAAGCAATATCAAATGAATGAACTTCGCTCTAATTTTGTCAATTTAATTTCCCACGAATATCGAACGCCTTTGCAAGCAATTCTTCTTTCTTCAGAGATCCTTCAAAAACATTTAAATACCCTACCACAAGACCAAATTGAAAAGCAATTGCAAAGAATTGATAAAGCAGTGAAGGATATGTCTGCAATGCTCGAAAATGTAATTCAATACAATAAATTGACGCGACCTTTAGAAAAAATTTCCCTCGAAGCTGTAAACTCAAAAGTATTTTTCGACAGTTTAATTAAAGATTTTATGCTTTACTATCAGGATAGAGCAAAGTTTAATTATGTGTTTAAAACAACATTGGAAAAGATAAATGTTGATTATGAATTAATACAACTTATTTTTTCGAATATTATCTCCAATGCCGTAAAATACTCGCAACCAAATCCAAAAATAAATATAACTGTTAATATCAGTGAAAAAAATATTAGCATTGCTGTGTCTGACAACGGAATTGGAATCGATGAAAACGAAATTCCACATATATTTCAACCTTTTTACAAAGGGAAAAATACTAAAAACATTGGTGGTACTGGACTCGGACTTTCAATTGTTCAAAATGTGGTAAACTTGCTTGGGGGAACAATTTTAGTTAAATCGAAACTTGGGAAAGGAACGACTTTTGAAATACAATTGCCAATTGCATAAAAAACTTAGGGCAATGGAATTTCTCTTGCTTTAAACAAATCTAATATTGCTTTTTCGACAGAATTACTCTGATTTTGGTTCAGAGATTGGTTCTGAACATTAGTTCTCAGCGACGTATCCTCAATCAATGTATCAGCATTTTGGTTTTCAAGAATCTTCTCGGATTGTATAAGTTGAAATTCAAAATCATTTCCAAAGAATTCCTTAATTGCAACACCAATTGCTCTTTTTTTACTCTTCAAATTTTCATAGACAAAATCGTTTCCGGCAATAAGGATTATTTCTTTTTGCCTAAACTCAACTTCAACCAAATGGCTAAGATAAAAAGATTTCAAACCATTTAATGTGGAATTATATTTATCTAAAAATTCACTCCATTTTGGAAATAGTGCTTTTAATTCAGTATTAATTCTTTTTGTTGGTTTTTCAGTTTCTTTTTCAGTAAGAAATTGATTTTGAGAAAAATCTTGCGAACATAATCTTAGCTTCCTAATTTCTTTTATCAATTCTTCAATATCCACAACGGAAGGCATTTCAATTATTTGCGTCAAAAGCAACTCAAGTCGAATTCTTGGCATAGTTGAAAATTTAAACTGCTGTTCAAATGAAGCAATAAGATTCATTACCCTAACAAGATCTTTTGTATTGAATTTTCCTGCTTCATCCATATATTTTTTTTTGTAAATTTTCGGGAAATCAAGATTCTCGGCATTTTGCAAAATTTTAACATAATAAATATTTCGAAAATGCTCAAGCAAGCCAGTTATAAATTCCCCATAGTCGTACCCATTTTTTGTTAAATCTTCACTTATCTCGAATGCCAAGCGGGGATTTCTTTGGTGGTAAGCAGTGGAAACTTTAAAAAAGAAATCAAGATCAATAATGTGCAAAAGTTCTTTTACATTTTCAAAATGAATTTTTTTACCAGATGAAGTAACAAACTGATCGAAAATACTTTGTGCATCTCTCATAGAACCATCGGCTTTCTTAGCAATGGTAAATAAGCTCATTTCGTCGATTTCAATATTTTCAGCATTAGCAATCTTTGATATTTGCTTAACAATGGTGTTGATTTCCATGCGGTGAAAATCAAACCTTTGGCACCTACTGACAATGGTTGGAAGCACCTTGAAAGGCTCAGTGGTTGCAAAAATAAATATCAAATGTTTTGGTGGCTCTTCGAGTATTTTAAGTAACGCGTTGAAGGCAGAAGTAGAAAGCATATGAACTTCGTCGATAATGTAAATTTTGAACCTACCTTTTATTGGGGGATATTTTGCATTTTCTCTCAAGGTTCTAATATCATCAACACTATTATTGGAAGCACCATCTATTTCAATCACATCTAAAGAACGACCCTCGAGAATTGATGTGCAAGATTCGCATTTATTACAAGGCTCAGCATCGGTTTGGTTCTCGCAATTCACCGCTCTTGCAAGAATCCTTGCGGTAGTTGTTTTACCAACACCTCGGGGACCAGTAAATAAATATGCATGATGAATGCGGTTGAAGCTTACAGCATTTTTCAGTGTTTGTGTGATGTGCTCTTGCCCGATAACTTCATCAAATCTAATCGGACGCCATTTCCTTGCTGTAACAATGTGTTCCATTTACCCTACAAGTTGTTAAATATCAATTTAACAAAAACCTTTAATATAATATGGAGGAGGACAAAGCTAATGCATGAAAAGTCTTAAAATTTACTCAATTGAAAAAGAAATTTATATAAATTGCGTTTTATTCGTTGATATTTGTTAATTATTCAATTAAATATGAAGAAATCTTGGTTAATTTTTTTTATTTCTTATCTTACGATTTTATCAAATTCCTATGGGAATTCGAATTCTATCTATTTGCGTTTTTTTTCTGGTGTGGATAAAAATTATGTTCAAAGGATCTTGAACCACGAACATTTTGTTAAATGGTCCCAATTGTTGCCAGATAGTATTTCTTTAACAAAGAATAGAGAAAAAAATTGGAATTTATTTTCCTACAACAATGAAAAAATAAAGAAAATACTAAAAGCAGAAGAACCTTTGCTAAGAACCTATGAAGTGGAAATTAAACCTGGAACAAATCTTGAGAAATTTTGCAAGTACCTTTTGGAGACATATCCGGAAATTGAAGTAGCTGAACCAATCAACATAGATGAAACCTTAGAGATTCCAAACGATCCATATGCAAGTAGCCAAACAATGCTTGCCACAATTAATGCTTTTACTACTTGGGACCAAGTCAAAGGTGATACAAATATTATCATAGGTATTGTCGATACTGGGGTTTTGCAAGAACACGAAGACTTAACCAATTCAATAGCACCAAATTGGGGTGAAATCCCAGATAACAACCTTGATGATGATGGCAATGGATTTGTAGATGATTATCGTGGCTACAATCTCGCATACTCAACAGAAGGGAATGGGGGCAACACTTACCATGTATCTTCCCATGGTACTTCTGTTGCCGGTATCGCCGGAGCAACAACAAACAATGCAAAAGGTATGGCTGGTGTTGCATACAAATGTCGAATATTCCCAATTAAGGCTTCTAAGGCCGAAAATACTGCTTCCATAGACTTTGGTTACAAGGGCATTCTATATTCCGCAATTCGAGGGTTCAAAGTCGTTAATTGTAGCTGGGGCCAACCAAAACCTTACTCACCAATTGATCAATCAATAATCGATTATGCTTTAGCAAGAGATGTTGTTGTTGTTGCCGCAGGAGGAAACAGTAAAAATAATCCAACAGAGGTCTACTACCCCGCCGGCTATTTTGGTGTACTTGCAGTAGGGGAAGTCAATCAAATGGACAACGTTACAAATACTTCAACGATTAATGAAACTATCAGAATAATGGCACCGGGGGTTGGAAATTACATTACTTTAAATACTCCAAACGGATACGATGTATCGAAGAATGGGGGAACTTCTTTTGCTGCACCAGTTGTGTCCGGAGTTGTTGGAATTGTTCGTTCAGTATACCCCGACCTAGACCCAATACAGACGATAGAATATGTACGGCAACTTTCAGATGATATTTCAGAAAAAAACCCCTCGGTTCAAAACTTAATTCCTGGAAGAGTGAATATGTCTAAGCTTCTCCAAATCCATCCATTTTCTATTCCGGGAATCAAACCAATGAAAATTAATTTTTTTCATTCTGATGGAAAAAAGGACGAAAGATTCAAACTTGGGGATACAGTGATTGTTAAAATCGAGGGTCACAACTTCCTCGGTTCTGCACGGAATCTCCGTTTGGTTCTTTCCGTTGCGGACATATTTGATAGCTCTATTGAAGTAATCGAAGGAGAGCAAAATATCGAATTAGTACAAAGAAATGAGGATTTCATCATAGGTCCTTTTTCTTTTAGTATTAAAGAAAATAAAGAAAATACAACCTTTTTGCGCGTTGACATTTTTGGAGAAAATTCTTATAAAGATTTCTTTTTGATACCTTTTGTGCCTACTTCCTATTTTGCTACTTTTGAAAACGACTCAATAAAGTTTTCCATTTGCGACAAAGGTACATTGGGTTTCTATAGTGTAAATTCATATAAATTTGGTGAGGGAATTGCCACCAAAAGCCAAGGAAATCAATTGTTTAAAGCCGGGATAATGGCTTCGGAAGACAGCCTCAAAATTGTTACTGCACTTTTTGGTCTGACACCAGACCGAAGCGAATTCCGAGTATTGAAGCCTTTTGCCTACCCAGAAAAAAATATTGGGATTATAGACGACAGCCTCGCTTCAACAAAGGAGAGAATTGGGATAAAAATCCAGCAATTTGTATACATTCCTCCATTCGGAAATAAGTTTTTTAAAATTTTCTTCACGGTTAAAAATATTTCGGGAAAGCCAATTAAAAACCTATCTTTAGGTTATTTCATGGATTGGGACGTAGGTCCAATAGCAAAGGAAAACTTTTCTTATCTTGAACCAGAGGCCATTCCAAAAACAATTGTACCTATAGCCGCTGCTGTTCAATTTATTCAATCAACGGACTCTTCCGTATTTGTCGGTGTTGGGGTTTTATCGGAAAATTCGTCGGACATACCACAATCGGCAGTGTTGACATCTGAATTTACTGGAGCCTACTCGCGGGAAAGACAAATACTTTCTTTAAACTCGGGAACAAAGTTGCAGTCCAAAAGTATCGACGATATTTCGGTGTTTAGTGGAATGAAATTTCCAGGGGAAATCAAACCAGAAGAAGAGCGAAGCTTCTCCATGATGATTGCAATAAGCAACAATAAAGAAGAATTGAAGCAAATTTTTCTAAACAACATTTTGCTTAGTAATGTTGAAACACTATCAAATAGTAATTCATTAGGCTTATATCCAATACCATCCAAAGATTTTATTTTCATAGATATTTCAAATTACCACTACTTTACTGCTTCGTATCAAATAATTAATGTTCTTGGCAAAGTAGTTCAAGAAGGAAACCTTGTTAGCAATTTGATAAATTTAGAGGACTTAGATTCTGGGGTATATTACATGAAAATTATTACAAATCAAAAGATATTTTCTCAAAAGTTTGTAAAATTTAACTAAAATAAAATGAAATCATTTAGAAAGGAATTATGGTTCAACTTACCAAAACGGAGGGCATTTGTAAATATTACCAAAGAAGTAGAAAAATGCATCGAAGAAAGTGGAGTAAAAGAGGGTTTGTGTCTTGTTAACGCTATGCATATCACTGCAAGTGTCTTTATTAATGACGATGAGAGAGGATTGCACAACGATTTTGAAGTTTGGTTAGAAAAACTTGCACCCGAAAAACCCTATTCTCAGTATAAACACAATACTTTCGAGGACAATGCAGATGCCCATCTAAAACGAACAATTATGGGACGGGAAGTTGTCGTTGCAATAACCAATGGAAAGTTAGACTTCGGACCATGGGAGCAAATTTTCTATGGGGAATTCGACGGAAACAGACGAAAGCGTGTTTTGGTTAAGATAATTGGGGAGTAAAATGGATTTTACCCAAATCATCGGTTCAATGGCTGCAATAATGACAACCTCAGCATTCGTTCCACAAGCACTTAAGATTATCAAAACCAAAAGTACCAAGGATATCTCTCTTGGAATGTATATTATACTCACCACTGGTATACTCTTTTGGTTAATTTACGGTTTTCTTTTAAAACAACCTCCAATTATTTTTGCAAATACAATTGGTTTTAGTCTTACCTTAACTATATTAATATTAAAAATTAAGTTTAGAAAAGCAGATGGAAGAAATTAGAACAGAAATATTAGTGATTGGCTCTGGGGTTGCTGGATTAATATCTGCTTTAACAGCAGCAGACAATGGATGCGAGGTACTTATTATTACCAAACTACCATCACTATTAAGTGGTAACTCACCTTGGGCACAAGGGGGTATAGTATTCTGGGGAAAGGAAGATTCAGCAGAAAAATTAAAAAACGACATATTCGAGGCTGGACATTGGCATTCATGGCCACCGGCAGTGGATCAAATTGTTGAGCTTGGTCCAAAATTGGTCAAAGAATTATTAATAGAAAAATATGGGGTTCCATTCGACATAAACGAAGATGGCGAGCTGCATCTGACCTCGGAAGGTGCCCACTCCGTTAGTAGAATAGTTCATTCAAAAGATAAAACTGGAGAAACTATCCACAAAAAACTTATCGATGCAACCTTAAGACATAAAAACATAAAGTATCTTGTCGACCATACTGCTGTGGATTTACTAACACTTTCTCATCATTCCACTCGTTCGATTGACATATACGAAAAGCCAACTTGCTTCGGTGCTTTTGTTCTAGAAAATAAAACTGGTAAAGTTTTTCCCATTTTTTCTTACAAAACGATTCTTGCAACTGGTGGATTAGGACAAATTTATTTGCATACAACCAACCCAAGCGAAGCAACCGGTGATGGTATCGCTATGGCTTATCGATCGGGTGCACGAATATTAAATCTACAGTTCATTCAATTTCACCCCACAGCGTTTTACAATGAAAGAGACAGATTTTTAATTAGTGAAGCAGTCCGTGGCGAAGGTGGCCGACTTATAGATAAAAATGGCTATGAATTTATGAAGGACTATCACGAACTAGGTTCTTTGGCACCACGTGATGTAGTTGCCCGTGGAATTCATCAAACAATGTTAAAAACAAATCACCCATGTGTTTACTTGGATATTTCACACAAAAATTCAGAATGGATTAAAGCACGTTTCCCAACAATATACAAGCATCTTTTGAACTCTGGTATAGACATGACCAAAGAGCCTATACCAGTTGTTCCAGCAGCTCACTACTCTTGTGGGGGTGTGGGAGTGAGCTTACGCGGTAGGACTTCTTTGCATCGGCTTTACGCAGTTGGCGAAGTTTCGTGCACCGGGGTGCACGGAGCAAATCGATTAGCTTCGACTTCCCTTCTCGAAGCGGTTGTTTGGGGCTATAAAGCTGGAACAGATGCATCTCAGCTCCACAAAACGGAGGAGTACATACCAGAAATTTTTCCTTGGAAAGAAGAAAACGAAGAAATCGACCCAGCGCTTATTGCACAAGACTGGCTTACTATCAAAAATACTATGTGGAACTATGTGGGTTTAGTTCGAACCCGACAAAGGCTTATGAGAGCAACAACGATTTTGCGTCACCTACAAACGGAAATCGAACATTTTTATCAAAAGGCAAAAATGAACAAAGATATTCTTCAATTGCGAAATGGTATTATCACAGCAATTGCTGTTACAAATGCCACAATAGAAGATAAAGTAAGTCGAGGGTCGCACTATATTGAAAATTAAAATTCCAAATTTTATCCGAGATTCTTATCAATTTGTTGTAAGGTTCATCGACAAAATAGAAAATCACCATATCTTTCTGCTCTCTGCGGCTATTTCATTTAATACTCTCCTTTACGTAATTCCCCTGATACTTGTAGGAATTTTTATTGCAACATTGTTCTTGGATAAGAGTAACTTTACAGAATTAATTTCTAATCTTTTGTTCTCTTTTTTGCCGGAAACTGAAGGAAGTTATTATTTCATAAGCAATTTGCTTTTGGAAATCAATAATATTTTTTCAGTTAGCAAATACGCTGGTTGGATTGGAATT
>FMJZ01019459.1_pt1 | contig 27533 bp, 27 predicted proteins | sample 1987881 | NCBI WGS metagenome assembly FMJZ01 (sample SAMEA4378227, study PRJEB15110) | soil metagenome | biome: soil; feature: Field; material: Soil | place: India | collected 2015-03-11 | depth 0 m
GAAGATAAAGACGAGATGGATTTGAACTACGAGGATTTCTACGGCGAGCTGGAGTCGGGGCAGAACGCCCAGATCCGGGGCAGCGACGAGGAGTGCCCGTATCTGGAGTTCGGCGGTACACCGGAGTACCCGGGTGGCATCGGTATCGCTACCTATATTCCTGACGTGGGTTTTGGGACCCCGCAGGAGTACGGTATCTACGGCTTTGGCCGTGATGTGGCGTACCCAATGTACGACCTGGACCCGCTGGCCGACGACCCGACCGAAGAGGAGTACTTCATTTTCTTCGTGCTCCACAACTAAACCTCCGCAGTTCTTCTCGGGGTGGGGTAGAATGCCCCACCCTTTTTGTTTGGGTTTTCTTGACCGGGTGATGTTTGATTCTATAATTTGGCACTTATGGCGGTTGCGGGTGAGCCGGTAATTGAAACGGTGCGATTGAGCAAGTTATACCGCACCGGGTTCCGGATGAAAAAGGTCAGGGCGTTGGTTGATTTAAGTCTGCGGGTGGAACGGGGAGAGATTTTTGGCTTTCTGGGGCCGAATGGCGCCGGGAAAACCACCGCGATAAAGATACTGATCGGTCTGGCAAGACCAACTCAAGGAACAGCGTATGTCCTGGGTCGGTCACCACGGGACCAGCGGGTGAAACGACGGGTAGGGTTTTTACCTGAGTCACCTTATTTCTACGAGTATCTGACCGCCGCCGAGTTTTTGGCGATGGCGGCACAGATTGCCGGGGTTCCCAAGGGCGAGATAAAATCGCGGGTTAAGCAGATGTTAAAGATGGTGCGCATGGAGCACGCCGCCCACCAGCAGATGCGCAGTTTTTCCCGCGGCATGCTGCAACGGGTGGGGATTGCTCAGGCGTTGATTCATAACCCGGAGGTGGTGATACTGGACGAACCGATGGGCGGCTTGGACCCTATTGGGCGCAAGGAGTTCAGGGATATTATCGTGGGGTTACGAGAACAGGGGAAAACGGTATTCTTTTCTACTCATATTCTTGCCGATGTGGAGATGATCTGTGACCGGGTTGGGATAATAGTCGGGGGGGAGATGGTGAAGCTGGGGCGGCTTAACGAAATTCTCACCGCGGAGGTGGAGTCAATTGAAGTAACCATCCGGGGGGTAACCGGGAAATTCCGTAAGGTATTGGAAAGGGTGGCACAGCGGACGATCCAGTCAGGAGATCTGTTGATGCTCACCGTAAGAAACGAGGAAGATGTGGAACGGGTGATGGCAATCGCCCGGGAGGCAGAGGCACGAATTACCGCGATCGTACCCCGGACCAAGACATTAGAGGAGTTCTTTATGAGCCAGGTAAAATCAGTTGTTGAAGGCGGTTAAACGATGTGGCAGCGGTTATCGGCAATTGCCCTGAATACATTCCGGGAATCAGTCCGTGACCGGGTTCTGGTGGCGTTGATTGTCATCGGGTTGGTCGTGGTGGGGAGCGCAAAGGTAATACAGCCGGTGGCGATGGGTGAAGGGGATAAGATAATTAAAGATCTCGGTTTGTCGGCAATAACGCTTTTCTGCGTTCTGATTGCGGTTTTGGTGGGAGGCAGAATTGTCTACCGGGAAGTTGAAAAGAGGACAATTTTCCTGGTGCTTGCCCGACCGGTTCGGCGGCTGGAGTTTATTGTCGGTAAATATCTGGGGTTAATGGCGGTTCTGATTGTCAGTCTGGTGCTGATGACCGTTGGATTTTACGGGATAATGTTGTTGGCGAATGTTCCGATTGCATTTAATCTGCTCTGGGCGGTAGTGATGACCGGATTAGAACTTGCGGTGATTACCGCGGTGGCGGTTTTGTTTTCTACCTTTGTGACACCGATTGCCGGGGCGGTTTTTACTTTTATCGTCTACTTCATCGGGCACAGCACCTATTTGCTTAAACAGTTGGCAGCGATGAGCCCGTCGCCGATAGTTAAAGTTATTGGTCTTTTTCTATATTATATTTTACCCAATCTCAGTAATTTTAACATTAAAGGGGAAGTGGTGCACAACGTACCTTTGAATCCCCAGGCGATGGTGCTGTCGGCAATTTATGCCCTGGTTTATACAGTGACCCTGTTGTTAATATCGGTGGTGCTGTTTAATCGCAAGGATTTTTAGCGGTGGTCACGGAGGTAACTCATTCCACTCCCCGGAGACCGGGATGGATTGCCGGATTATTGCCCGGGGTAGTAATCATTTGGGGTTTTGTGGGAATTTATCTTTTGCAGTTGGCAATAGATGCGACCAGCCGTAACCCCCGGGAGAGAATGATGCAGGAACTTGCCTATTTCCCCTCGGGGGTGGCGTTGCGCGAGGTGGCGGTTGAGTACCACGAGGCGATTGCCGATTTTATCTGGTTGGTCGCGATAGATTATTATGGCCGCCATCAGGAAACCGACCGTCGCTACGATTGGCTGGGTCATATATTTGAGATTTTGACCACCCTTTCGCCCCGGTTTATCGGTGCCTACCACTTTGGCGCAATTACCCTTGCCTGGGATGCCCGTAATCCGCGGGCGGCGCTGCAACTCCTTTTTACCGGGATGAAGGCAAACCCTTTGAGTTGGCAGCTGCCGTTTGATGCCGGATTTATTAATTATATGCTGATTGGCGACTATAAATCCGCAGCGCAACTTTTCCGGATTGCCGCAAGTTTGCCTAACGCCTGGACGGTGGTGTCGCGTTGGGTGCCCTATGTTACCGCTAAAGCAGGAGATTTTGAAACCGCCCGGCAGATGTGGCGGGATTTATATTATAGTACGGAAAATAAGAAATTGCGGGAGTTGATCATTCGCCAGCTTAAGTGGTTAAAACTGGAGGAGGGGATTGCGGTAATTCAAGCAGCGGTGGACAGTTTCTGGGAGCAAGAGAAAAGGCTTCCGGCGGGCATTTCCGAATTGGTGGTGCGTGGTTACTTGAAAGAAGTGCCCGAAGAACCGTTCGGGGGAAAGTATTTCCTTGACGGGAAAACGGTGCGCAGTACCACCCCCCCGGGGCAAACAGGTGAGTGATATAACTTGACAGGCAGAAATAATAGCGCATAATATTGTTGTAGGCGGACAGGAGAATTTATGATTAAAGAAAAAGGCTTTACACTGGTGGAACTGCTGGTGGTAATTATGATTCTCGGTGTTCTGATGGGAATGGCGGTACCGAGATTTTCTGGTATCCGGGAACAGGCAAGGGTCGGAGCGATGAAAATGAACCTGCACAATGTTCAGATTTTTATTGAGCTGTTCCACCAGGAGTTTGGTTATTATGCGGAAGACTTCTACGAAGACGGCTACGGTTGTGTATTCCCCGGTGGCGAATACGATATCAGGATCGGCAAACTCCCGACCAATCCCTGGACCGGAAAAGAGATGGATCCGGACGAGTTCAATCCCGAGGAGTACGATGACATTACCGACATCAGCAATACCAGTGAGTATGGCCCTAACGATGTTTCTGGTTATGACCCGGGCAACATCGTTTATAGCGTTTGGGACCCCCCGGGTTCTGCTTACCCTACCCACTATGGGTTGGTCGGTATTGACCACAGCGGTGGGTCTATCCGCGATTTTGATGCGGATGGCGATGCGGTGATCTTTGTGTTGCATAACTAAATAAATTTTAGGGAGATGGCAATGCTTGACAGCAACCGGAAGTGTTTTATAATTCCGGCAGTGGTTACGCGCCGGTGTTGCTCTCCTGGATTCACACTAGTTGAGCTGCTGGTGGTGATATCGGTTTTGGCAATTCTTTTGGCGTTCTTTTTCCCGCCGATGATTTCCCGTATTACTAACAATGCCCGGCGAACCGCAACGCTCCAGGAAATGGGGGTCATTCGGGACGCAATAGTAGGAAATCCGGATGTAAAGATTGGTGGCGAGGTGGTGGGCATGGGGTTCAAGCAAGATGTCGGGAGGCTGCCCCGGAATCTGGTGGAACTTGCAACTCGTAACCCATTTGAAGGAATGTATGCCCAGGTGATGTATCTGGGAAAAGAGACCCTTCCTGGATGGGACCCCTATATTCAGAAAGGTTGGAACGGTCCTTATATCCGCGAGGATGGAGAGATGGGCTATCTTTACGATGCGTGGGGAACGCCTTATCGGTACTGGGTGGAAGGAAATGAGACACTGGGAATGGAGAGTGCCGGTCCCGATGGTCTGTTCTGGGGGCAACCAGGGGCGGTTAAAAACGACGATATCAAGATGAGGTTTTAACCCATGCGGATTAATAAATTAAGAGGTATTACCCTTGTTGAGCTTCTGGTTGTCTTAATGATATTGAGCCTGATTCTTACTGCTGCGATCAAGACCTGGGATGTAACATTGGAGAGAGGCCGATTTGAACAGACCAGGCAGAAGCTTGACCGGCTGGCAACAGTTATTACCGGTAATCCGGATTATGTTGTTGGTGGCGTGCGGACGGACTTCGGTTTTGTCGGAGATATGGGAACATTGCCCCGCAGTCTTGCTGACCTTGCCAGTAAACCCAGTTGGGTTTCTCCGTCCGAAAGCAGTCAGTGGCGCGGTCCATATATTAAGGCGACATTTGCCGAATCACCGGAGGGGTACCGGATTGACGGCTGGGGAGATACAATTGTTTTTAATGCCGACAGTTTGTTTCTACGTAGTTACGGTGGTGTCGGCATGGTTGAGCCAAAGCGCTGGATCACCCGACGGCTGGGTTATTCCCGTAATGATCTGCTGAATAATGTTGTGGATGGAACAATACTGGACCAACGCGGCGTGCCGCCGCCGGACAGTTTGCTTCCCCGTTTGGTTGTGCAACTGGAGTATCCCCGCAACGGAGTAATGTTTCGTGATTCCTATTCCCCGGCCCCCGGTTCTAATGGGCGGTTTGATTTTACCGCTGTTCCCCAGGGCGTGCACCGATTAATGGTGATGTTCTGGCAGTATTATCCGCCACCCCCAACCTGCGACACGGTAATAAAGACGGTAACCGTATTGCCGAAGGTCGGGGCACGAGACATTGAGGTAAGAATGAACGTTAACTGGTGAGCGATAAGGGGCGAGCGATGAGGATGAAAAGTTTTTTAGGGTTTACCCTGATGGAACTTCTGGTAGTGCTGTTGATTATCGGGCTATTGAGTACCGTGGCGCTGCGGACAATTGATGCTACCCGTGACCGGGGTTTATTTGATCAGACCGCAAGGGAAATGAAAGAACTCGCTTACGCAATGGTGGGTAATCCGGACTTGACCGCCAATGGCCGTCGGGTGGATTTTGGCTTTTTTGGCGATATGATGAGACTACCTAACGATCTGCGGGAGTTGGTGGAAAACACAACCGGTTCTCCTTACTGGCGTGGTCCTTATCTCCGGCGGGAGTTTTTGCAGGATACGGTAGGTTACCGGTTGGATGCCTGGGGCAATCCTTATACCTATGATGCGGCAACCGGGACAATTGCTACACTGGGCAATGGGAAATATCCGATGACGATGCGAGTGGTGGATTCTGTTACCCACCTGACCCAGAACTGGGTTATGGGCAATGTTACCGATGCCGAAAACAATCCTCCTGGAGAAAAAGCCGCTACTATCGGTGTGAAGTTGATCCTCCCCAACGGAACATTTTATTTTACCCGTCCGGATGCCGGTGGGTTTTATCAATTTTCTCCGGGGACGCACGGGATAGTACCGGTCGGGACGCATAAGATTATCGTTTCCCGTCCCGGTGGCGATTCGATCATTCGCTGGGTAACCATAACACCAAGAAGTAGAGTGGTGGTTGACTTCCGGTTTGGTGGTTCTTTCCGTAACCGGCTGGAGATGGTGGGGGCGCCGGTCCTTGCGGGTGACAGTTCCGGTTTTTCCATCAGAATTGTTAATGCCGGGACAACAGAAGACACGGTCCGTACAATAAAATTACTAGTGGCACCGGAGAGCGCTTATATGAGCATCTTTCGGATTGCCAATCATATTCAGCAGGAACAGATCCTTTCGCCGCGGGTCGGTTCCGGGGATAGCGTGATAATTTATCCCCCGTTTGTTATTCAACCCGACCGGGGGGAAATAGTGTGGTGTCATTTTTATAATTTCTGTAAAACACCGGTTGGTGATACGACGAAGGCAAACATCTACAACAAACTCTTTCGTTTGAGGTTTAACGATGGTTCAGAATTTACCGTCACACCTCGGTAGTGGTTGGCGGTTGACATAAGGAGGCAAGTTGGCGACTAAAGTTTTTGGCGGGGGTGGCAAAGGCACCCTCTGTATTGATATCGGTTCTAATTCGGTAAAGTTCGTTAAATTTGAAGGGGGGCGAGTCGTCGACTACGGTTTGAAGGAGATCGGCGAGGCGTTTGATGTGCCCTCCATTCTCCGGGAGTTAATCAAAGACTATCGGCCGCGCGAAGTTTACACCTTCGTTTCCGGACCCTCTGTAAGCGTCCGTCAGGCGCCTTTCCCTAAGATGAATCGTCGCGAGCTCAAGGATGCGATTCTTTTGCGGTTAGAGAAGTATTCTCCGTTTACACTCGATGAAGCGATTTTTGACTTTAAGACTCTGGGACCGGTTCGGGAAGCGGGAGCAATCAAGGACAACGTGATGGTTATCGCCGCCCGGAAGGACATTGTTTCCGACCACATATCTACATTGCGCAAGGCAGGATTGGAACCGACAACAATCAGTGTCGTGCCATTTGCACTGCAGGCTGCGGTTAAGAAGTTCGGCAAGGTGCGACCGGATGAGACGATTTGTCTGCTGGATATCGGAGCGGAATTTACCGATATGATATTTATGAAGGGAGAACGGCTGGACCTGGCCAGAACGGTTACCACCGCCGGGAATGCGATTACCGAGGCGATGACAGTAGCAATAACCACAGAAGAAGGCCAGCTGGCTTTAGACGCTTACGATGCCGAGGATTTAAAGCGAAAATATGGTATTCCCCCCGATGATAGCCCGGAGCGTCTGCCTTCCGGTATCATGGTAAAGCGGCTGGCAACCCTGCAACGGCCGGCGCTGGATAGGTTTGTCGCCGAGATCAACCGGTCAATTGATTATTACCGGCGGGAGTTTGGCGAACAGAAGATAGACCGGCTGTTAATCTGCGGTGGCGGTGCGGCGATGAAGGGGTTGCGGGAGTATATCCAGACCAGTCTCGGCATTCCCACCGAACTTTTTGATCCGTTCCGCGATTTCGGATTGTATCGGAAGGGAACCGGACCAGAGGAGGGAATGGGTTACCGAATGGTTGCCGCCCTCGGGTTGTATTACGACCATACGGCGGTTGACCTTTTGCCGATGGAAATGAAGGCGGGCAGATTCGTTGCCCGCGATGTCCGGATGATGACCATTGGCGGGATTGCCTGGGTGGGTGTACTGATTGTTGGCTATATACTGCTTGCGGGATGGTCGGGCATCTCCAGCGGACAGGTTACCCGTTTGAAAAGGGAGATTAAGGCGACCGAAGAACAGAACCGGAATTACTTTGCCCTGGAGAAGGAAATTGTGGACCTAGAATCCCGACAGCGGGCGCTGAAAGGGGTTGTGGGTGAAGTGATGCCTACGGTTCCGGTAATGGCGAAACTGACTACCGTTGTGCCGCCCAACATTCAGCTCACCACTTTTGCGTTGAGCAATCGGTCCAATGTGAAAATGACCGGTGTCGTCAGTGGTGAACCGCATCTTCTGGATGTTGACCTCTCCCAGTTTCTAATTGACCTCGAACGAAGTCCAACATTTAAGCAGGTGCAGTTAATTTCCAAGAACCGAAGCAATTTGCAGGGGGAGACGGTTCTGGAGTTTGAAATCCAGTGTGTCACGGAGTAAACTATGAACTTACTTGAAAGAAGGGTCGTTTTAATCGGTTTAATAGTTTATGTGGTTCTCGGGGTTGCCGTGTGGTTTCTACTTTATCAACCCCGCATTCAGGCCAGACAGAAAACGGCGATGGAAATAGCCGAACTACAAAAGCAGCTCGCGGACACCAAGGCGCGTATTGCCGAAATGCCAAAACTCCGGCAGAAAAAAGAGCAACTTGAAACCGAGATCAGTGATATCTGGGCGCGGGTGGTGCCGAGGTCGGAAATGCTCGGTCTGTTCCGGAGAATTTCTCTGGAGGCGAAGCGTCAGCGGGTGCGTTTCCTGGAGATTACACCCCCGGGATTGGACACTTTGCTCCAGGAAGAAGGACCGGGAAATCAGGTTCGGCCGGTTCCCTTTTTGGTTACCGTTCAGGGGCGATATCTTGACATCGGCCGGTATGTGGAGGGGTTAAATCAATATCAGTATTTTGTCCGGGTGCCGGATTTTGAGGTCAATGCCCGCGAAGACATCCGTCCTGAGATAGAAGCCAAACTACTGGTCAATATTTATGTTTCCAGTTTAGCGGGTGGGAGTAGTTTGTGAGACGAGTCGGTATTTTGATCGTTCTGGCAGCGGTGGTTGTCCTGGCGGCGGTGGTGCTGCTCCGGAAGCCCCGGCAAAGCGCCCCGGCACGTTCCAAGCGGAAAACCGCCCAAACTGACTCGGCGACGGGAGAGGTAAAGGGGCGGGCGACATCACGAACCGGTGCACGGGGCAAAACGGCGGGGAAATTGAAGACGAAGACAAAGGAAGAGCGGTTGGCGGAGAAAAAACGTCTTCGGGCAGAAGAACGGAAGCGCCGGCGGGAGTTGAAACGGCAGGAACGGGAGCGGCGGCGGATGCTCAAATACGCCCGAAGTAAGCGGGGGTCGCGGAAAGGCAGGAAAAAAGGCACTTACTATGTGTTAAAGGCGGTGGTTTCGCTCGGCGATGAAAGTTACGCCTTAATTGACAACCGCCGCGTGAGAGTCGGAGATGTAGTTATGGGACGACGGATTCTGGCAATTCAACCCGACCGAATAGAAGTTGAGGCTTTTGGCAAAAGAACAGTTGTTCGGGTTGGTGAAAGTCTTTTACCCCCAACCTATTTTACACGCGAGAGAAGGAGAATTTAAAAAAGAGAAAGGAGTGGGCTTTGAGACAAAGATTGTTAGCGATTTTAGCGATCGGGGTGGCGGTATTGTTGGTCTACACACTGCTTTTCAGAATGCCACCCGGTTCCAATACGGCATTGATCAGGGTTGCCGCTACCGAGGCGACAGGTTCGGCTAACGCACCAGCCGAGAGATCCCAGGAAGCCGTCTCTCCAGCAGCAAAGGCTCCAGCCGAGGGCGGTAAAACGGTCGCCGATGAGGTAATAGAATGGGGAAGTGACCCATTTGTTCGGGACTGGATTTTGTTTAACGAAGTCGCTAATTTGAATTTGAGGGCAATTACCGTCACCAGCGGCGGTGCCAGTGCGTTGATTAACGACCAGATTCTGCAGGTTGGTGACGAGATAAGCGGAAAACGGATCGTAAGTATTGAAGCCGATAAGGTAACCCTGGAACAGGGTGGCCGAACATTTACTTTGACACTGGGGGAGTAAAACATGAAGAATAAAATAGCAGTTTCTGTTATCGCTATCTTTAGCTTCTGGGTGGTGCTCGGTGCCCAGGAGCAGGTGACAGTTAAGGACGTCGCGATTGATAAATTGCTGGAAGGTGTGCGGGTGACCGTCTGCTGCAGCGGGACTCCGAATGTCAGTTCTTATGTTACGAGTGAGCCGCCGGCGGTAGTTGTTGATATCATGGATGCGGTATCCCGGGTGGCAGAAGAGAGGATAACCAGTCGTTATTATCCGGTGGCGGCGGTAACGGTTAAGCCCAGTGAGGGAGCGGCGGGCGGCGTCCGTGTGACGGTTTTGCTGCGGGACATGGTCCAGTATCGGATTACCAATGAGAATGGGGTAGTGGCAATTGACCTCGGTACCACGCCGGTGATGCCGATTCCTGAGATTAAATCCGAGGATCCCTTCAGTGGCAAGCCGCCGTTGACCCTTTTGGTTCAGGATGCGGAGGTGGCGGGAGTTTTGCGGATGCTCGCCCGGCAGTTTGACCTTAATATGTTGATTACCCAGGACGTGAAGTCGGTGGTGAGCGTCCGGTTGAATCAGGTGCCGCTGCGGGTTGGTCTGGAGGCGTTACTGAAGGCGTCAGGGTGCAATATGGTTCTTGATAAAAGCGGGATGATTATTGTTAAACCACTCAAAAAGACGATGTATGGCGAGACAGAAACACGGGTGTTTACCCTTGATTATATAGAAGCGGATGATGCTAAAAAAGCCCTTGCCAAGGTGCTTTCCGATAACGGTAACGCCGAGGTGGGATATCGGCGGGTTAGCACCAAGGGCGGCGGTGATGAGCGGAGCGCGGTTCTTGTGGTAACAGATGTTCCGGAAGCGCTGGATGCAGTGGCACAGCTGATTGCAGAACTGGACCGCCCGGTGCCGCAGATTGCCATTGAGGCAAAGTTTGTTGAGGTCACCCATTCAGCCGAGGATCGCTATGGTATTGACTGGACGACAATCGCATCTTTTTCTACGGAGATGCCGAAAATTGGCGATGAAGTTGCCCTTCCAGTGATAATTAAAGAAATGGTCCTGGGCAAGGTGTCGTTTGCAAACTTCAGCGCCTCTTTTGAAGTGTTAATGTCACGGGGTAAGTCCCGGGTACTTGCCAACCCCAGAACAGTTACCCTTGATAACCAGACCGCCGTTATCAGTATGGGCCTGGATGTGCCGCTACGGGAAGTGCATAAGGATCCAAACACTGGTGAAATTACCTATACCTGGAAAACCCGCTCAATTCCTATATCAATGGAGGTTACACCCCATGTTACCTCGGACGGTATGATTACAATGAAGGTTAAACCAAGTGTTGAAGCGATAACCGGGTGGGTTGGTTCTGCTGATGATCGGCAGCCGATTGTTGCCAAGCGCACCGCGGAAACGCAGGTTAAGGTAGCCGAGGACGAGGTGGTGGTAATTGGGGGGCTGGTAAAAGAGGACGAAACCAAAAACGTTGGCAAGATTCCGCTTCTGGGCGATATCCCCGTTCTTGGGAACCTGTTCAAGAAAACATCGGTTCAGCGCAGTAAAAGCGACCTGATGATATTTATTATTCCCCACGTTATTAAACCGGAAGAAGGGTAGGTGATAATTAGGAAGTGCCGGAGCGGCAACGCCTAATGATGAATGAACATTGATGAACTGCTGCGCTATGCGGCAAAATACGGCGCTTCGGATCTTCACATAACCACAGGTAACCCGCCGGTAATCAGGGTTAACGGTCGGTTAAAAAAAATTCCTGGACCAGCGCTTACGGCAGATGATACCCGGGCGCTGGTCTATTCTATTTTAACCGATGAGCAGCGCGAGGCGGTAGAGAGAAAGCGGGAACTGGACATCTCTTATACCTGGGGTGATGCTTTCCAGCGGCTGTTGCCCGAGGCGGTAACGCTGGATTATATTACCCCCGAAAGAATTCGGGCGCGGGTAAACGTTTTTATTGACCAGGGTGGTATTGGGGCGGCGTTCCGGATTATCCCGGCAAAAATCAGGACCCTGGAGGAGTTGCCGGCGCCGCCGTCGGTGGCAGAGTTTACCCGCTGTTATTCTGGGTTGGTTCTGGTAACCGGTCCGACCGGCTGTGGTAAATCAACCACGCTGGCGAGCATGATTGATCGGATTGACCAGGAGCGGGCGGTGCGCATTATTACAATTGAGGACCCGATTGAGTATATCTTCCATCCGCGTAACTGTCTGATCAGCCAGCGGGAGATTGGTGCCCACTCCCGGTCGTTTGCCGCTGCCCTGCGCGCCTGTTTGCGCGAAGACCCGGATGTAATCCTGGTTGGAGAAATGCGGGACCTGGAGACAATCAGTCTTGCCCTGACCGCAGCGGAAACCGGGCATCTGGTACTTTCTACGCTTCACACCAACAGCGTTGCCGAGACGGTGGACCGGGTAATTGATGTTTTCCCGTCAGACCAGCAGGAGTATGTGCGCCAGATTTTTGCGAATGTGATCCGGGGAATAGTTTCTCAGATACTGTTACCCCGGAGAGACGGTCGGGGACGGGTGGCGGCAATGGAGGTTCTGGTGGCAACACCGGCGATTAAAAATCTTATCCGGGAAGCCAAGACCCATCAAATTCCCTCCCTGGTCCAGACCGGGTCCCAGTACGGGATGCAGACGCTGGACCAGTCGTTAGAGATGCTGGTGGCAAAGGGGTTGATTGCTTCGGAGATCGCCTATGCGGTTGCCACCGACAAGAAATTGTTTACGCCCCCGGAGACGCCGGTCTCGGTTCCCGGACCAAAGGGACAGTGACCTGGGTCGGGGTTGTTCTGCTCGGATTATTACTCGGTAGTTTTTTTAATGTTTGTATCTGGCGCATTCCCCGCCGGGAGTCAATAAACTATCCGCCTTCTCATTGTCCGCGCTGTGGTAAAAGGATAAGGTTTTATGACAACATTCCGGTAGTGAGTTATTTTGTTCTGCGGGGGCGGTGCCGGGATTGTGGTAAGCCGATATCTATCCGCTATCCGCTAGTTGAGTCGTTGACCGCGGTGCTTTTTGTCATTGCCTATGCCAAGTTCGGGCTGGGCTGGCCGTTGCTGCGGGCGCTGGTTTTTATCGGGTTGCTTGTCGTTCTCGCCGGGATTGACTTTGACCATCGGTTGTTACCGGCGAACATTTCCGTTGCCGGGTTATTAATTGGGTTGATCTCGGCGCTATTGCCATTTTTTCATTTTCCGCTTCTTAAGGCTTTTTGGGGTGGTGTCATCGGAGCAGGTTTTATTCTTTTTGCCTGGGCGCTGTGGCGGTTTGTGCTGGCCCGGCCGTTTCGCAAGATCGGGGTAAACCAGAAGGAGGGAATGGGCTGGGGTGACCTGCCGTTCACGGCGATGATCGGGGTTTTTGTAGGACCAAAGGGGATGGCGGTTGGACTGGCGGCAGCGGTTCTGGCCGGGGTGATGGTCGGTTTTATCAGCCGGTGGCTGGGTAAAACCAGGGCAGGGCAGGAGATTCCGTTTGGCCCTTTTCTGGCTTTAGGCGGTCTGGTCGGTCTTTTCTGGGGCGATATTATTTTTGACCTTTATCTCCGGTTGATTGCCATGTGATTACGGCGGCCGGAGAAAAAAACCGGGGAGGCTTTTCGTCTCCCCGGTTATGTCTTTATTTTTTCTTACCGCTGAATGACGAACTCAACCCGGCGGTTGAGCTGGCGGCCTTCGTCGGTGTCGTTGGAAGCGATTGGCCGGGATTCGCCGTAGCCTTTGGCGGTGAGCCGTTTCGGGTCAATGCCACCGTACTGGACGAGGAAGTTCATCACGGCGTAGGCGCGTTTTTCTGAAAGGACCCGGTTTGCCCGGTCGGAGCCAATGTTGTCGGTGTGCCCCTGTATTTCTACATAGATATCCGGGTTGTCCTTCATTATCTGAGCGGCTTCCATAAGAGCCGGATAGGATTCGGTGCGCAGTGTTGCCTTGCCAAATTCAAAGTAGACACCCTTAAGGGTCAGGACCATTCCTTTAGCAACCAGTTCAAAGGAACGATAGGTGGTGTCACCTTTACTGATGGCAAAGGTGCTGGTTTGGACAACGTAGCCCGGTGCATCAACCTTTACCTCGTAGGTGCCAACCGGCAGTTCGGTCTGGAATTGACCGGTGGTGCCGTCAACATTAATGGTGGGTCTTTCTCCCCGGGTAAAGGTGACCGTTGCCGTTACCGGCTGGCCGGTTTTCTTGTCGGTAACGGTGCCCTTCAGGATGCCCTTCATCTCCAGCGAAGACAGACCGATGTTCAATTTGGTAACGCCACCGTCCTCAACCTCTATTGCCCGTTCCTCGGGGAAGTAACCGTCTTTTTCTATCCGGACCGCGACCAGCCCGGCTGGTACATTATCTGACCGGAAGAAACCGGTGGTGGGGTTGGAGGTTATCGCCGGGATTTCGGTGGCGACAAAGGAAACCTTTGCTTCCAGTGGTTTGCCGTTGTAAATGTCGTAGATGCGTCCTGCTACCGTGCCATAAGGAACAAGCGGCTTGAGTTTGAAGGTGTAGGAGGCATAGCCTTTATCCGGAATTACCAGGGGCACCGCTTCCGTGATATAACCTTCTCTTGAGGCTTCGACAATGACGAGACCAGCGGGGAGTTTTTCCAGGGAGAAGATGCCGTTTTCAGCATCGGTTTTGAGCGTGGGCAGGCGGCGTTTCAGGAAGCGGATACGGGCGGCAAGGGGCAGTCCGGAACGGGCATCTTCCACTTTGCCCACCAGGCGTCCCCAGGGTTTTTCGGGCGGCTTGGGGAACGGAGAGATAACTGTTAAGCCCAGAATCGCTTCCGATTGGGGAACCGAGTCGGTGAGTCCGAATTCAATTCCGCCGTTGAGATGAAGCGCCCCCATTTTTAGCCGGGCACCGGGGGTGATGCGGGCGCGCGGGGTGTAGTCTTTACCGAAAAGGGCGTTGAAACCAACATCGCCTTCAACCTCGGAAGACGCCTCCACGAAAATGTCAACGACATTGGAGGCAAATTCAATGCCGGCACCGGCAAAGGTGCGGGTGGATGCGGAGAATGTGCGGCCGTAGTTCAACATAATGGTGGGCAGAGTCTTATGCAATTCCCAGAGGCGGAATGACGCCAGCGCGCGCCAGTGGTTTTGCGGTCCTCCCAGCCGGTCAAGAAAGCCATCTGCCTTGAATCGGTAGGCGTCTCTTTCTAACGCCAGATTGCCCGAAGCCGCCAGTTTTAACACCGGCAAAAAAGGTATTGACAGTTTGGCACCGAGCAGTTCTCCCTGCCAGTCGTAGGTGAGGGCGTTGGGGTTGGTGCGGAAGTCCACTACCCCGGCAATGGCGCCGAATACTTCCAGGAACGGATAGGGGGCATAACTCATCTCCAGGCCGTAAAGCGGTCCCCGGTAGAGGTCAATACCATCACCGAGGAGGGTATTGGCAAACATCCAGCGGGTAGCGAGGGAAAGGGCGCCGTCCTCTTCAACCCGGGCATCCTGAATTCTGAAGATGCCCCGTCCACCGCCCAGCGCGGGGTCGGCATAGACGCCGCCAATTATTACTATCAGACCGATGGTTGTTACCAGTTTTTTCATTAAGATCCTCCTCTTTTTTCTTTTTTCTTTTCTTACCATCGTTACCACCCCCACACAACTGAATTATCTTCTTCAACTGGACAATATTAGCAGATGATCTCCTGGTTGTCAAGTATATCACGGGATGTTTCTTGACAGCGGCGAGAAACGCTCCTATTTTGTTTTCACCTGTGGCAGAAAGACCCTCTTCCCTGCGCCGGTTTTCCTTGTTTTTGGCGGTGGTTTTAATTTCTGTTGTCCTGGGGTTGGTTCTGGCGGGCAGGCAGGTCTGGTACCTTTTCCGGAACCCAGATGAGGTGCGGGCGTTGCTTAAAGGCTGGGGGGTTTGGGCGCCACTCGGAGTTTTCGTCCTCCAGTTAATTCAGATTGTGGTGGCGCCGCTGCCGGGAAATGTGATGGCGTTTGTTGGCGGTTATGCCCTGGGGTTCTGGCCCACGATTGTCTGGTTGATGTTCGGTGTGCTGGCGGGAGCAACGGTGGCATTTCTTATCGCCCGGATTTTTGGTCGCCGGTTGCTAAAACTATTTGTACCGGCAGCGGCGCTGGAGAAGTTTGACTCATTTATTCTGCACCGGGGCACATTCTATATTTTTCTTTTACTTTTAGTTCCCAATCCCCTTGGTGACTGGGTTTACTATCTCGCGGGTTTAACCGGTGTGCCGCTACTCTTTTTTCTTCTTCTGGTGCTTATTGCCCGGTTACCGAGTAACATTCTGGAATGCGCGGTGGGCGCCAGCGCTACCCGTTTTGAACTCCGGGAATGGTTGGTTTTGTTACTGGTAGTAGCGGTGCTCGCCGGGATTTATCTTTTAAACCAGCACCGGATTGAGAAACTTCTGGAGCGTCTGTCCAGGCGAGAGGGATAACCGGGGGGACGGTGGAGGGGCGGGGTCAATTTTCTGGTTAATGTTTTTAGATACCATCAGTTGCGGCATTTTTCTTAGCGGAAAATTTGACCGGTTGGCAAATTTTGTCTTCTTTTTAAGTTTTTAATCGGGGGTGATGCAGTATAGTTGACACAGGCGGGATAAGAGTTTATGCTAAATCTGATGTTGAAAAAGGTGCTTGTTGCCAATCGGGGTGAAATTGCCCTGCGGGTGATGCGTGCCTGCCGGGATATGGGGATAAAGAGTGTGCTGGTGTATTCAGAGGCGGACCGGAATTCACTGCCGGTTATCGTTGCGGAGGAGAAGGTGTGCATCGGTCCGGGGACCGCCCAGTCTTCCTATCTTAATGTTTCCCGGGTGATAGCGGCGGCGCTGGTGAAGGGGTGTGATGCGGTCCATCCGGGCTACGGTTTTCTTTCTGAGAATAGCGATTTTGCCGAGGCGGTGGCGGCGTCGGGTTTGGTTTTTATCGGTCCCAGGGCCGAGACCACTCGGCTGCTTGGCGATAAGGTTAATGCGCGGATGCAGATGAAGGCGGCAGGTGTGCCGGTTGTTCCGGGCTCTGACGGTGTGCTGGACAGTGCAAAGGAGGCGGTGAGGGTGGCCCGGGAGATTGGTTACCCGGTGATATTGAAGGCGGCGGCCGGCGGTGGTGGTAAAGGGATGCGGGTGATAAATGAGGAGTCGGAGATGGAGACCGGCTGGAGTCTGTGTCAGGCTGAGGCGCAGAAGTCGTTTGATGACGGTCGGCTGTATCTGGAGAAGTATATTGTCAATGGGCGGCATATTGAGGTACAGATTATTGCCGACGGTTATGGCAACTGTGTCAGCTTGGGTGAGCGGGACTGTTCGGCACAGCGTCGGCACCAGAAGTTGCTGGAGGAAAGTCCGGCACCGGGGGCTACACCTGAGTTGCGGCAACGGCTTGGGGAGTGGGCAAAAATGGCGGCAAGGGCAGCGGGTTATGTGAACGCGGGGACGGTGGAGTTTATCTGCGACGAAGCGGGCAACTGTTATTTTATGGAGATGAACTCCCGGTTGCAGGTAGAACATCCGGTAACCGAGATGGTTACTGGTGTTGATATCGTCTGCGAACAGTTGTGGATTGCCAGCGGTGAGCGGTTATCGTTGTCGGAGCGGTCAGATTGGCCCCGGGGGCATGCGATGGAGTGTCGGATTTATGCCGAGGACCCGGATAACGACTTTAAGCCTTCTCCGGGTGCGGTTACTGACCTGGTGCTGCCCGGTGGCCCGGGGGTCCGGGTGGACGATTACCTTTATCCCGGTGCTGTGGTGCCGCCGTTTTATGACCCGTTGATTGCCAAGATAATTACTTGGGGGCAGGACCGGGAGGAGGCAATCCAGCGGATGGAGCGGGCGCTGACAGAGACCACTATCGGTGGCATTGCGACGACGGTTAATTTTCATCGCCGGCTCATCGCCAGTGCGCGGTTCCGCAAGGGCAGGTTGACCACCACGCTCCTTGACGAGGTGTGGTAGGCGGTGGTACGCTCCTTGACCACTTTTTGAGTTTTCCTATAATGAAAGACAATGACAGCGGAGCAATCAGACAATTTTCCTTCCCGTTATGACCCCCGTCCGGTAGAAGAGCGGTGGTACCGATTCTGGGAGGAGAACGGGTTTTTTACCGCCAATCCCGCCTCCCCGAAACCAAAGTTTTCCATTGTTATTCCGCCACCGAATGTAACCGGTTCACTGCACATGGGGCACGCCCTGGACAATACCCTGCCCGACATTCTTATTCGGCGGAAGAAGATGCAGGGGTATGAGACGCTGTGGTTGCCCGGAACCGACCACGCCGGTATCGGGACCCAGGTGAAGGTGGAGCAGATGCTGGCAAAGGAGGGCAGGACCCGGTTTGAGCTCGGGCGGGATGAGTTTCTGCGCCGGGCATGGGAGTGGAAAGAGAGGTACGGCAATGAGATTGTCAAACAGTTGCGCCGGCTCGGTCTTTGTCTGGACTGGAGCCGGTTTCGGTTTACCCTTGATGATGTGTGCGCCCGGGCGGTGCGGGAAGCATTTGTCCGTTATTATGAACGGGGTTTGATTTACCGGGGGGTGCGGATTGTCAACTGGTGCCCGCGGTGTCTGACCGCACTTTCTGATCTGGAGGTGAAATATCAGGAGGAGGCGAGTCATCTCTGGTTCATCTGTTATCCTTTTCGCGATACTGAGGGTGGCGTGGTGGTGGCGACCACCCGACCGGAGACGATGCTTGGCGATATGGCGGTGGCGGTGAATCCGGCCGATGAGCGGTACCGGGAGCTCGTGGGGAGGATGTTAATTCTGCCCCTGACCGACCGTGTGATTCCGGTAATTGCCGACGAGGCGGTGGCGATGGAGTTCGGGACCGGTGCGGTGAAGGTGACACCAGAGCACGACCCGGTGGACTTTGAGATTGGCGAACGGCACAAACTGGCACGGGTGAAGGTAATCGGTGAGGATGGCCGGATGACCAAAGAGGCGCCGAGGAAGTACCAGGGGATGAACCGGGAGGAGTGCCGGGCGGCGGTAATTGAGGATTTAAAAGACCGGGGGCTATTGGTGAAGGTGGAGGATTATCGTCATGCGGTGGGGACATGCGACCGGTGTGGAACGGTGATTGAGCCGCTGGCAAGTGAGCAGTGGTTTGTCCGGATGAAGCCGCTGGCAGAGCCGGCGATAAAGGTTGTGGAGGAGGGAAAGGTTAAGTTTTATCCCGAGCGCTGGAACAAGGTTTACCTGGACTGGATGCGGCAGGTCAGGGACTGGTGCATTTCCCGGCAGTTGTGGTGGGGCCACCGGATTCCGGTATGGTACTGTGATTGTGGCGAGATAATTGTGGCCCGGCAGGACCCGACCGAGTGCCCGAGTTGCCACGGCAAGAATTTGCGGCAGGATGAGGATGTTCTGGACACCTGGTTTTCCTCGGCGCTCTGGCCCTTTGCGACGATGGGCTGGCCCGAGGAGACGGTTGATTACCGGACCTTTTTCCCGACCGATTTTCTTACCACCGACCCGGATATCATCTTCCGCTGGGAGGCACGGATGATTTTTTCCAGTATTGAGTTTACCGGGCGGGTGCCGTTTTCTGATGTTTATATTCACTCTACGGTTCTGGACAAAAACGGGGCGCGGATGAGCCGGTCAAAAGGGGTGGGCGTTGACCCGCTGGAGATTATTGACCGGTACGGGACCGATGCCTGCCGGTTTACCATCGCCTATCTGGAAAGCCAGTCCCAGAGTTACCGGCTCTGGAATGAGCGATTTGAACTGGGGCGGAATTTCTGCAACAAGATATGGAACGCTGCCCGGCTGGTGGCGCCGTTTATCACCGGCGGTGGCTGGTCCTTCCCGGAGTTAGAAAAGTTGCCCGCGGTTGACAACTGGATTGTGGAACGGTTCAATCAGACCCTGGCAAAGGTGAATAAGGGGCTGGATGGCTATACCTTTTCCGCGGTAGCACAGGCGTTGTACGAATTTTTCTGGCACGACTTCTGTGACTGGTATCTGGAGTTTACCAAACCGCGCCTGAAGGCAGGGGACGAAACGGCACAGGCGGTGCTATTTCATCTGTTTAGAGCAACCCTGCAGCTTTTACATCCGATAATGCCTTTTATCACCGAAGAGTTGTGGCATCGGTTGCAGTTTGCCACCGGTTCAATTCTGGAGTCACGGTGGCCCGAGCCGCTGCCTTATCTTGCGACCTCAGTTCATTGGGTGGTTCGTTTACAGGAGATAATCGGGGGTGTGCGGCAGGTGCGGGCGGAGCTGCGCGTCCCGGCAAAGAGCGCGGTGGAATGTATTGTTAATACTACAGATAAGCCGCTGGCCGATTTTCTTAAGGGGCAGGAGCGGCTGATTCAGGAGCTGGCAAAGGTTTCCCGATTGAGTTTCGGGGCCGCAAGGCCTGCGGGTGCGGCAACGGTGGTTTTTGCCGACTGCGAGGTTTATATACCTTTGGCAGGGGTTGTTGATGTGGCGAAGGAGTTACAGCGGTTGCGAGAGGAGGCGGCGGATTTACGCCGGTTGATTCAGGAGATTGACGCCCGGCTCAATAACGTTGATTTTCTGGAGCGGGCAAAGGCGGAGGTAATTGAACGGGAAAATAACCGCCGGGCGGAGTTTACCGCCCGATTGGAGCGACTGGAAAGGCTGTTTAATAGCGAGGCGAAATGAGGAGTTTTTTTAGCAGTCTGGGTTGGATCCTTTTTCTTTTGCTGATGGCGGCAGGGCTGTTGTTTTATAACATCAGTTATCTACCCACCGTGGGGAAGGTGAACCGGTTCCAGCAGGAGATTGATATGTGGACGCAGCGGGTGGCGGTATTAAACGACAGTCTCCGACGCCTGAGAGATGAAAGCGATTCGTTATTTAGAGTTTCTTTTCGGTTTGATGAACTTTTTGTTACTGCGGAAAGTCTGGTGCTTTCTCCGGGCGGGCAGGTGGCGCTGAAAGGTATTGTGCCGCAGTTACGGGGTGGAAGGGTAGAAATAATTGGTCATACCGACAGCAGCAGACCACCGGCACCATGGCGTAATAACTGGGAGTACTCGGCAGTGGCGGCAGCGGTTGTTGCCCGGGAATTGATCGCGCGGGGGGTTCCTGTGGGGGCGATAGTGGTGGGTGGTGTAGCGGATACAAGACCGGTCGCGACAAAAGCCACTTCTGATGTTCAGATATTAAACCGAAGGGTTGAGATTACGGTCCGGGGTAAATGACCGGGGTGTTTTTTTTAGTCGGGTTGTTTTTTGCCCAGGTGGGCACACCCACAGATTCGGTTGTTAACCGGTCATTGCCCGAGAAGTCGCCGGGAATGGCGGTTCTGCTTTCTCTTCTTATTCCCGGGGGCGGGCAGATTTACACCCAAAACTACTGGAAAGCGGTGTTGATTGTGCCGGCAGAGGTTGGTCTGGGCTATTTTTCGTATCGGGAGCACCGCCTTGCCCAGAAGGCATTAACTGCCGGTGATTCAGTTAATTGCTCTCGGCACCAAGACCGCAGGAACACATTTTTATTCTGGACCGCAGGCGTAATTGTGTTTTCTATGGCGGATGCCTATGTTTCGGCGCATATGTTTGGGTTTGACCAGCAGTTACGATTGAGCGCTGGTCCGGGCTGGTTGGGCGTTCAGATGGCGGTTTGGTAAATGTCGGTATTTCTGGCAGCGGTGGGAAGGTTTAAAATGGACTGGTTGCTTCAAGGTGTTGGGGTTGATGGGGAGAAGGTAAAGTCGCCCAAAGGCAGCTGGGGATTTGCTTATTGTCATGGCAACCGATTGGAAACGATACGATTGCATCGCTCCCGAGAGGTTGAGCCGGTACCACCCCTGGTTGATCTGCGTACCGATATGGCGATGATTTACCTTCATGGAGATAAAGAGGTCATGAGTCCCCGTCAGGTCCAGCCGTTTTTCCGGCGGGAGACAGGGAGGTCCTGGGCGTTCTGTCATATCGGCGAGATAGTCCATCCGGAAAGGCTGGTTTTGGACGGACGGTATCCAGATGGACCTGACCCGAGCGAGGTTTTTTTTATGTCTGTTCTGGACCATTTTTCCCCGGAAGCACCGCTGGAGTCAATCCGGGGTTTTCTTGCTCAACTTATTGAGGAGCCAGCGCTTTCTTTGTGTTTGCTGTCGCCCGAGACAATGGTTGTTGCCTCCTGGTTTGCCGGTGATGAGAGATCGCCGGCGAAGTTGTGGATTGGCAAAGGTAACCTGGTATGGGTTGTGACGTCATCACCACCACCCAGTTTGTCCGGGATTAGCTGGTCTGAGATGGGCAATCGTTCGGTTGTGGCAATCTTTCGCGAACGCCATGCAGTAATTTAAGGGAACCCCCGGGCCGCCGGGGGGTTAACCCGGGGGTTCCCTGTCCACCCCCGCTTTGTTGCGCCCCTCAATCACAGTAGTGGTTTTGGCATCTTTTGTGCCGTTAGCAGAGTGGAAGAAAGGTTAAAACTTGTGCTTAATTTTTATGCAGTTAAGTAAGCGCGTGAAAACGGCGGATATTGTGTAAGCGACGCGACCGAACAACCCCGGTTGGATTTTAAGAAAATAAGTTATTGTTTGGTGTGAAGTTGTTAATGCCGGCGGACTTTGCTGCCGAACTCAACAAGTTCACGGAAACCTTTGGGGTCAAATGCCGAGGCGATGGCGGTTTCGTAGGTGACCTTGCCCGCCCGGTAGAGTTCAGCAAGATAGGCGTCAAAAGAGATGCTGCCTTCAGCGGTACCGGTCTGAATTGCCGAAGGCAGGTGTTCAATTTTTCGTTCCCGGATGAGGTTCCGGACCGCGGGCGTGGCCATCATAATTTCATAGCAGCCGATCCGGCCTTTTCCTTCGGCCCGGAGCAGCAGTCGCTGGGAGAATACCGCGAGTAGCGAGATTGAGAACTGGATTCTAATCTGGTCCCGGATTTCGGGCGGGAAGATATCAACGAACCGGGTGACCGTTTCCGGGGCGTTGGTGGTGTGGAGGGTGCCGATTACAAGGTGTCCGGATTCGGCTGCCCAGATGGTGGCTTCAGCGGTAGCGAGGTCGCGGATTTCAGCAACGAGAATGACATTGGGGTTGGAACGCAACCCTTTCATAATCGCCTCACGGAAGCTGGAGACGTCAACGCCGACTTCGCGCTGGGTTACCAGCCCCTTTTTGTGGTCGTGGACGAACTCAATCGGGTCTTCAATTGTGAGGACATGGCGTGGGCTTTCCAGAATGTAGTCAACAAATGTGGCCTGGGTGGTTGTTTTTCCCATTCCGGTTGGTCCGGTTACAAGGACGAGACCGTGCGGCCGGTCCAGCAGCGCTTTGATCCGAGGGATCAGGTGGGTGGGTACGAACAGTTCTTCAAAAGATAGAATTCGGCGAGGAATTAGACGGAGCGCCAGACCAAAGTACCCTTTCTGTTTATAAACCGCCACCCGAAATCGCGCCATGTTTTTAAAATTAAGGGCGAAGTCACCACCGCCACCGTTATCAATCTGGGCGCGCAGGTGGCGCAGGTCTTTCGTGGCGATGTTTTTGAAGCTTTCGGTTTTATCAGGGGTGAGGACCGGGCATTCCGGAATCGGGTGGAGGAGGCCGTCAATGCGCAGTGTGGGAGGGCGCCCCACGGTTAAATGAAGGTCGGAGGCGTTCCGTCGAATACACTCCGCCAGGAGTGACTCAAAATATTCTTCGTCGGACATTGCTGTCGGTATTATAATATCCTAGTGTTTCTTGTCAAGCAAGAAAATTGTTGTGACTTTATGTCCGTTGGGAACGATTTTTATGCTTGACAGGCGGTTTGATTGTTCTATATTAAATTAATCTTGGTTTTGCGGCCATAGCTCAGGGGTAGAGCCCCGGCTTCCCAAGCCGGTTACACGGGTTCGATTCCCGTTGGCCGCTTAAAATTTTCTCTGCGAGGAGCAGATTATGCCATGGTTTGGTTTTATTCATCCGCTGCTAGCGGTGTTTACGCTGGGATATGGGATGACCATCGGGCAGATAAGTCTTTCCCGTTTGGAGGATTGGGATTTTCCACTGCGCCGGGTAAGAAAGCGGACGTTAATTTTTTTCTTTTTGACACTGGCGAATTTTCTGGTTGGATTAATCGTTAATATTATTTTAGCACAAACATCAGCCCGGGTTAAAATTTTTGCCCATATGCCGATGGCGGTGGTAACCGTGGTTTTGGCATTCCTGGCGGCACTGTTGACATTCAGCAAGGGGCGTCCGGGCGAACTGCCGCCGCGGATGCGCTGGCATCCGATATTGGTTATTGCCAGTCTGGCGTTGATCATGACGATGGGGTTTACCGCCCTGCTCAAGGTTTTAAAAATTTAATTTGTCCTTTTTCTGCCGCAAGAGAAAAGTCAGGGCAATTTTCCACCGGCTGCAGCAGATTTATCCAAAACTTAAGGCACCGGTCCAGATGATGCCCCGGGGAAAACCCTGGGCGGTTCTGTTGGGGGCGGTTCTTTCCACCCGGACCCAGGACCGGGTGACGGTGGTAGCGTTGCGGCGGTTACTGCATCGGGCACCGAATCCAGCAAGGCTTGCCCGGTTACCGCCAGAAGAGGTGGCGAGGTTGATATTTCCGGTAGGATTTTACCGGGTGAAGGCGGAAATTTTACCAGCACTGGGGCGGGCTCTTGTGGAGCGGTTTGACGGCTTGGTTCCGACAAGTCGTAAGGAATTATTCTCTCTGCCCGGGGTGGGGCCAAAGGTTGCCGGTATCGTTCTTGCTCAGGGGTTTGGGATTCCGGCGATTGCGGTTGATACTCATGTTCACCGTATTTCCAACTGGCTCGGTCTGGTGCGGACAAAAACGCCGGCTGCGACCGAGCGCAGCCTGCGCCGGATTTTACCCCGGGAATACTGGGCGGATTGGAATCGGTTATTGGTGGCGTTAGGTCAGACGGTCTGTCGGCCCCGCGCCCCGCACTGTGCCGAGTGTCCGATAAACCGTTACTGTCTTAAAAACGCCAGAGGGAGGCAAGGATAACTCGGTAGGCAGGACGATAGGTTTTCCGATAGATTGCCGAATGGCGGGGGAGGAGTTTTTTCTGCTGCCGAAGAAGGAGTAGTCGTTGAGCCTGGTCCGGAAGGTGGTCCTGGCACCATTGCTGTGCCAGTTGTAAACGGCGGTTAAGAAGTTTGGGGTTGGGTTGGAAAGTGGTACAGGTTTTTACTAATGCCCGGAATAGGATTTTCTCCTTTTTTGTCTGCCCTTTTATCGGCGCCAGGTTAACCCGAATGATGGTTGCGCCCGGGTCAATTGGTTCGGTTTCTGGTATTTGGGGAGATGGGCGTACCAGCGTCAGTTCGGTCGCCAGTGTTTGGCGCATCTTTTCCAGGTGCGGATAGAGCGGCTCGTTTTTTTTCTGGTTAAGAAGATGGCCGGGTCCGAATACCGATTGATAGATAAGTTTGTAGACGTCTTCGGCTTTTAGCAGGGGGTAGTGTTTGAGGTGCCAGTTGAGTATTTCTTTGATGGTCAAATTGGCAGGGTGATACCGATTTCTTCCTGTTGTTTTCTAAAGCGGAATACAATTTCCAGAATTTCCACCAGAATGCCAAAGATGGCGCCGATGAGCGCTCCGACCACGAACTGCCAGATAAGGAGCGATCGGTTGGGTGATTCACCAGCGCGCAGACGGAAGAGGACAACCACGACAAGGTGGGCCATGCCGACGAGGAGTGCCATCAAGAGGAATTTTCCTACCGGAATTCGGGGCAGAGCGCGGAAGATGACGCCGGCAAATAGAAAGGATAGTCCGATTGGTGTTGCCCAGAGTGCGGCGCGAATCGCCGATTCGGCACGCAGGGGTGGGGTGAGGGCGAGCTGGAGAAAGAATAACAGGACAACCATCATCAGGGCGTAAAATACACCGCGGAGCCGGAGCGCGGCGTAAATCAGGGCACCGGCAAAACCGAGGATGAGAAATGGTAGCAAGGGCGGAACGGAGCCGAATTTCCTTCCCGGTAGAAGAAGCCAGGTTAACCAGCCGGCAACGATGCCAAGGGTGATATAACCAAATGTCCAGAGGGTTTCCCGGGTTGATTTATTCATTTTAATAATAATGGAGTGGAAATCGGCGCTGTCAAACGATGTTGTTCTTGACACCGGCAGGAGGCGGGGCATTATTTAAGCATGGGGATAATTTTGACCGTCAGTTTGTTTCTTTCCGCGCCATCGGTGGCGCAGCCCGGGGTGCAGGTTGTAGACCTGAGCGGGGAAAAGAACCGTTTTGGTTTTAAACTCCTTGCCGAACTCATTGCCGAGCCGGGGGCGAAAAACATATTTATTTCTCCTTACAGTATTACTACCGCCCTGACGATGACCTATAATGGCGCGGCAGGCGAGACGAAGGCGGCGATGGCGAAAACTCTGGGGATAACAGCGATGACCCGGGAGGAGTTAAACAATAAGGAGCGGGCACTGAGAACAGCGCTGCAGTCGGGCAAGGATGTGGAGCTTTTAATCGCCAATTCCCTCTGGGCGCGAAAAGGGGTAGGGTTTAATTCCCAGTTTATCAAAACCAACCGGGATTTTTACCGGGCTGAGGTTACAACACTGGACTTTAACCGTCCTGAGGCGGTGGTCCGGATTAACAACTGGGTGAAGGAAAAAACCCGGGGTAAAATTGAGCGCATTGTTCAACAGATTAAGCCAGAGGCGGTTCTTTTTCTGATCAACGCGGTCTACTTCAAGGGAAAATGGCAGGAGGAGTTTGACCCGAAAGCAACTTACGAGGCGGATTTTCGGGTCCCCGGGGCCGAAAAGCGGCGAGTGATGATGATGCGCCGCTCGGGTAAGTTTCGTTATTTTACAACGCCGGAGTTTCAGGCGGTGGAGTTACCATATGGAGATGCCCGGGTCAGTATGCTGGTGTTTCTCCCTCAGGAGGAAATGGACCTGGTGGATTTTGTCAAAGGGCTTACCCCAGAAAAATGGCAGACCTGGCGGGCGGAGTTCCGTTCCGCTGATGGCGATCTGTCGTTGCCCCGATTCAAACTGGAGTACGAAAAAGGGCTGAAGGAAGTTTTGCAGAAATTCGGGATGGGGGTGGCGTTTGATCTGGAACGGGCGGATTTTTCTCCGATGGTAAAAGGCGGACAGCGGGTTGCAATTGGGGAGGTCAAGCACAAGACATTTGTTGAGGTGAACGAGGTCGGAACCGAGGCGGCCGGGGTGACATCGGTGGAAATGGTTCTGGCTTCGGTACCGCGGGAACGTTTTTCAATGGTCGTGGACCGGCCGTTTTTCTTTGCGATTCAGGACAATGACACCGGTGTTTTACTTTTTCTTGGGGCGGTGACCGATTTATAGATAGAGTTCGGGTCGGCGGTCAGTAAAAATATGATTACGGGGAGTTACGTTTTTGTCCAGGGCAACAGCCGGGTTTATTTCCAGGACCGTTAGTTCCTCCTTTTCTGGACTCGCCCGGTAGAGAATTGCGCCATCCGGGGCGATAATCTGGCTGGCACCGGTGAAGGACACCTTTTTTCCGTTTTGCTCCTCTGTGCCAATGCGGTTCGCAAGTAACCAGAAAACCCGGTTTTCCTGAGCCCGGGTAACGGTCATTGATTGGGCATAATTCAGGATGAGATTGGCGGGATGGCAGATGATTTGGGCGCCGTGGAGGGCAAGGGTGCGACCGCTTTCTGGAAAGAAGTAGTCAAAACAGATGAGCATGCCAATTCGGGTTCCACCCAGAGTAAAAACCGGAAAAGGCAAATTGCCCGGGTCAAACAGGTCCTTTTCTTCCATAAACAGATGGACTTTACGATAGATGTGAATGGTGCCATTGGTAGTAACAAGGATTGCCGAGTTGTAAATTTTTTCGCCGGCAGATTCGGCAATTCCCAGAACGATATTGATGTTGTGTTGAGCGGTGAAATTAAGCAGATGGTTACAGACCGGACTGTTCGGGATTGGTTGGGCATAACGGGCGAGTTCTTTCCGGGAAGAAAACAGGTAACCGGTAAGGGAAAGTTCAGGGAGCACAACCAGGTCTGCCTGGAAATTGGCAAGGTGGGATGTTATTTTGCGAAGGTTTTCCTCAACCGCTTTCGGTTTCGGTTCAAACTGAAAGACGCCGATGCGCATTTAATCCACCAATCAGGATAACCATAAAAATAAACCGGTCAAGTTAGTTAAGTTAATGTTTTTAATAAT
>FMJZ01046097.1_pt1 | contig 27510 bp, 27 predicted proteins | sample 1987881 | NCBI WGS metagenome assembly FMJZ01 (sample SAMEA4378227, study PRJEB15110) | soil metagenome | biome: soil; feature: Field; material: Soil | place: India | collected 2015-03-11 | depth 0 m
CCCCCCCGCACTTCTTCAGAGCCTACTGCAGTTTTTAATAATGCCAAGCTTATCGAGTTTGGGTTGTGGTTGCTTAGGAAAGGCAATAGAGAAAGCACTGTTCAGAGGAAGCTGAAGTATCTTAAAGGGTTGAAGGGTTCAATTGACTACATGGTTAGTCAAGTTTTAGCTAAGGACTGGAGTGATAAGAGTAAGGAGTGTGCTTTAGAAGCTGTTAGGCAATATGCAGAGTTTCAAGGGTTAAACGCTTAGGCGAGATCAAAAATGGTCCCAAATTTGAAGTCATTTTTCTGCTTTCCTAAGCTTAAAACGCGAGAAAAATCGAGCGAATTTAACCCAGCGAAACTAGTGCAGGAGTGGGATTTACGCACAAATTTACCAGTAAAATTACTTTTGATAAGGAACAGTTCAGGCTTAGGCCTTAACTTTGCTTGTTATCTGCTCTATTCTTTTCAAGCTTTCAACTATGTTGTGGGCTTCTTTAAGCACTGTTTCCTGGTCTTTTATGCTTAAGCCCTTCAGTATTTGATCTACATCTTCATGTATCTGTTTAGCTATTTCAGCGCTACTCATTTTAACCACTCTAAAATCATATTGGGCGCGCCCACTTTTATAGTTTTTAGGTTTTTCTTTTTGTTAACCTTATTTATGATTCTCTCATAGTGTAGGTTAAAGTCGTATTTGTTCCATGTCGCAAGGTACTCTGCGTTCAAAAGGGTTGCCCCAGCATAATGTAGTAAGTCGCCTATTTTTAGTGAGGTCTCCTTCAAATACTCGTTAACTAGTAAAAGAAGGGTTCTCGAATCTGGACTTAGAAGATTGATGTCATAGGCTTCTATTGCCTCTAATATTTTAAGTGCGTCAGTAACTCTTAACGGTCTTTTAGCAACTACTATGGCCAAATCCATTTCCACAGCTTGTTCACATGATACCAACTCAAAACCGAAGCGCTTCACACCGTCTAAAAACTCCTTTGTTTGATTATGAAATAAGTCAAATGAATTAGCTAGGGCAATCAAAACGGAAAGCTCCAAATAAACCCGAACCAAGCTGATACATCCTTTATTGATCACTGCGTTTCTATTCTATGTTTCCGGTTTTTATGTCTTAAGCAGAAAAAACTTTACTGGTAATTTGTGCTGAAATTTCAGCCCCGCCAACAACTCCTTAAATCTGGCTTATTTCGCTAAAATAAGCAGGTATAAGGCTCTATTTTAAGTGCGGGGGGTGGGATTTGAACCCACGAACCCCTACGGGACAGCCGCCTCAGGGCTGCGCCTTTGGCCAGGCTTGGCAACCCCCGCTTTGTTGTTGCGTTTTATTTTTAATTTTGTGGGTGGAATTAAATCTTCCTTTCGTTGGCTGGTTTTGTGGGATTGTTGTTGAAAAATAAAGAGGGTGTTGGTTTAGGTTAGTCTGAAGTCTTCTTTTATGGTTGTTAGCACTACGTGGGTGTTTGTTCTTTCCACGTATGGCATTGCCAGTAGCCTTTTTGCGAATTTGCTTAGTTCTTCTCTGTTTTTGAATTTGGCGATTATTATGGCGTCTATTAGCCCAGTGACATCGTAAACGCAGCAGACGTTGGGGAGTTTTGCAATTTCGCTTTCTACTTCTAGGAGGCGGCCTTTTGAAACTGTTATTTCGCTTACAACTGTTAGTGCATAGCCCAGTTTTTCGTGGTCTAATAGGGCTGTGTATCCTTTTATTATGCCTTTTTCCTCAAGCTTTTTGATTCTGGATAAGGCTGTGCTTGTGGATATGCCGCAATGTTTAGCAAGTTGCCTTGAAGAAAGCCTTGCATCTGAAGTTAGAGCCTTTAATATTTTCATGTCCACATCGTTCAACGCTTCTTCTTTTTTAACGGTTTTAGTTTTCATTTTTCCTTTGGAAACTGATTTCTGAACGTTTGTTTTGTTCATTCTTTACATGCTCCTTCAACTATTCCACATTTGTACAATTAAAATGCTTAATATTTAACATTTGTCATCATTTTTATGAAAAAACCTTTTATATTTATTGTTTGAATCTTCTTTGCTGTAAAATTAAGTGAGAGAAACTACATGAGGAAGATTTCGGATAGGACGAACCAGAACATTGAATTATGTTTCAAGCTTATGAAAAACGCCGACCATGTGTTATTGCACTTCACTGATTTGCTTGGCTTCTTTAAAGGCAGAACAATTCCCGTTGAGGAGGTGGAAAACGCCATAGCTGAAGGTGTCGGTTTTGATGGTTCATCTTTGATAGGCGGTGTTAGCATAGAGGAAAGTGATATGGTTATGAAGCCGGACATAGCCACCTTCACAGTTTGCCCCTACTATTTCTACGACAAAAGCGTTGTCAGCTTCATCTGCAACTTATATACGCCTGATGGCAAACGTTTTGAAGGAGACCCACGATATATTTGCCAAAAAACCCTCGAAAGGCTAATGGCGGATGGGTACGAACCAACAGCCGCTGCAGAGTTGGAATTTTACCTAGTGCAGAGAACCCCAGCGGGAGATTTCCAACCTGTTGAAAACCACTTGACAGATAGGCAAAGGTATTTTGACATCGCACCTGGTCGGGATGTGACTGAAAGCTTCCGATTGGATTTAACTAATGCGCTTTTCACCATGGGTATAGAGGTTGAAAGGGAACACCATGAGGTCGGCGCTGCTCAGAATGAGATTACTTTCAAATATTCGGATCCTCTGACGACTTCAGATAATATAATGCGTTATAAGTTTGCAGCTAAGGCTGTTGCGGATAGGAAATATGGGTGGATAGCCACTTTTATGCCTAAACCATGGTTTGGAAAGCCTGGAAGCGGTATGCACGTCCATCTCGGACTTTTTGATGCAGAGACTGGCAAAAACCTTTTCTACGACAAGGATGGCTATGCCTGCATTTCGCAGAAATGCCGCTATTTCATAGGTGGAATCCTCGAGCATGCAAGGGCATTGTGCGCTGTTGTGGCGCCTACAGTGAACAGTTATAAGCGGCTTGTGCCGGGGTATGAGGCGCCAGTTTATATTACATGGAGTAAGAAGAACCGTTCAGCCCTAATAAGAGTGCCAGAATACTTTCCAGGGAAGGAGAATGAAGCCAGAATAGAGTTTCGGTGTCCAGACCCATTATGCAATCCTTATTTGGCTTATGCTGTAATTTTTGAGGCGGGATTGGACGGTGTTAAAAGGAGAATTGAACCCGGCGACCCTGTGGATGTCAATGTTTACCATTTAAGTGAAGCCAAGCGCAGAGAGCTTGGAATCAAAGTTTTACCCGGTTCTCTTAAAGAAGCCTTGGAAGAATGGGAGAGCGATGACATTTGCAAAAAAGCTTTGGGCAAGGAGAACGCTGAGAAATACGTGGAGCTTAAAATGCAAGAATGGAAGGAATATGAGGCTTGCATGCCAAAAGAAAAAAATGAAGTTACAATATGGGAGTTGCAGAAATACATTTACGCCTAACAAATCTTAAATCATCCTCTATTTCTAAATTTTGAAGCCAATGTGGGTTGAAAATAGGCATGAAGTATGACACTATATTAGTGTTGGATTTTGGGGGGCAATACTGCCACCTTATAGGGAGACGCATAAGAGAAAATGATGTGTATTCAGAAATTGTCCCCCACAACGTAAACCTTAAGACAATAAGGCTTCTAGGCGAAAAATTCAACATTAAGGGAATAATTTTTTCTGGGGGTCCGGCAAGTGTTTTTGATGTTAATGCGCCTCAACCAGATAAAGGCGTTTTTGATTTAGGATTGCCAATTCTAGGCATATGTTATGGACACCAGCTTATAGCCCGAATCTTTGGAGGAGAAGTTAAGCCAGCTAAAAGAAGGGAGTATGGCTCAGCATCCGTGACCATAGACAAACCAGTTGGGGTCCTTAAGGGTTTAGGCAGAAAAGAGAAAGTTTGGATGAGTCACAGCGATACAGTGTTTTCGGTTCCGTTGGAATTCGAAGTTTTAGCCCACACACAGAACTGCCCTGTTGCCGCTTTTAGGCATAAGGAAAAGCCGATTTATGGTTTGCAGTGGCATCCAGAAGTTGCGCACACTGTTCACGGCATGCAAATGATTCGCAACTTTATTTTCGAAGTGTGCAAATGTGCTGCTAATTGGAAAATGGAGGATGTTGTGGAAAGAATGGTTAACGAAGTGAAAAGCGAAGTAGGCGCTGGCAAGGCTATTATAGCCTTAAGCGGAGGCATAGACTCCAGTGTAGCCACGGCTATAGCAGCCAAAGCGTTAGGCGATAGGTTGACGGCGGTTTTTGTCGACAACGGTTTTATGAGGGAAAAGGAGCCGGAATTTGTTAAGGATGCTTTTGAAAGGTTTGGGATAAACTTTGTAATGGTTAACGCGCAAGATAGGTTTTTTGAAAAACTTAAAGGCATAACAGAACCGGAAAGAAAAAGGAAGGTTATAGGCGAAGAGTTCATACGGGTCTTTGAAGAAGTTGCCGAAAAAACTGGCGCAGAATACTTAATTCAAGGAACAATATACCCCGACAGAATTGAATCTGGATTTAGGAGATTCTCAGACAAAATTAAAACACACCATAATGTGGCTGGGCTCCCAACAAAAATCAAATTTAAGAAAATAGTGGAGCCACTGCGCGATCTATACAAAGATGAAGTTAGGAAAGTGGCTAAAATGCTTGGACTGCCGGAAGAAATCGTTTTTAGGCAACCCTTCCCAGGTCCGGGACTTGCTGTAAGGGTTATTGGCGAAGTAACCAGAGAAAAAATCGACATTGTCAGAAGGGCGGATAGTATTGTGAGGGAAGAAAATGAAAAAGGCGGTTTAAAGGATAGATTGTGGCAGTATTTCGCCGTTTTAACAGATACAAAAGCCACGGGGGTTAAGGGCGACGCTAGAGCCTACGGTTATGTTGTCGCCATAAGGATTGTAGAAAGCCGTGAGGCCATGACCGCCAGCTTTGCAAAAATCCCATTTAAACTGCTGGAGAAGATTTCCACGAGAATAACGAACGAGATTCCACAGGTTGTCAGAGTTGTTTATGATGTAACCCACAAGCCTCCAGCGACAATAGAATGGGAATAGCAATACTGCTTTAAACCTTTGACTTGGCAATTAAATCTTCAACTTTTGCATTTTTCAATGAGACAACATGCTTAACTAGCTCTTTGACAACTGTTTCGAAGACTTTTCTTCCTTTTTCCGCTGAGGCTGTTGTCGATTTGCCAAAAACACCTGAACCCGTGTAGTCTGCCGTGTCTAGAGGGAGCGTTACGCCCTCCGCTTCGACATCATGTTTGCGGATTTCTTCGTCAACAGCCTTTTCTATGCCAACAAAATGTGGATGCAAAGCTAAATTCATTGAAGTTTCTTCCGCACCGGCATGCCCCCTCTCATCCGGCTTGAATATGTCGGGCAAAAGCTTATTCGCGGCTGTCCACCACTGAAAAATGGACACGAAGACTCCTTTTTCCCTTAGTTCTCTGGCTAATTCTGTTAAAGCGTTTAAATTTCCGCCATGTCCATTAACTATGACAATTTTTCTAACGCCATAATAGTTCAATGCAAGGCAAACCTCTTTAACATATCTTTTGAAAGTTTTAGGCGAAACGTAAACGGTGCCCCAGAACTGCCTATGATGGTGGCTTACACCGAAAGGTATGACTTGTAGGCAGGTGACTCCTGCGCGTTTGGCGGTTTCTTCAGCTATCGCTTTCGCTATCAAATGGTCTGTTCCGAGGGGGTTTTGGGGACCATGCTGCTCATTTGAACCTACTGGGACTATGGCAATGTCGTTTTTGCTGAAGTATTCCTTTGCTTCAGTCCAGCTCATCTCGTGGAGTAAAACCTTCATTGGCTTTCACCGTCCACGAAACTGTTTTATTGGGAACTATTCGAATATAAGCTTGCAGTTTAAACAGGGTGGCTCTTTTGAAAGCTTTGATTCTTGCTGGAGGGTTCGCGACAAGGCTGAGGCCTCTAAGCTGTACACGGCCGAAAATTCTTTTCCCAATACTTAATAAGCCTCTGGTGGAGTGGATTCTTGAAGGGCTTTCCCAAAGCGATGTGAAAGAAGCTATATTTGCGGTCAACAGCCAAACAGCGTTTCACTTGAGGCATTCAAAATTTTCAAAAAGCGGAGTAAAAATTGTTTATTCATGTGACCCGCCGAAAAAACCTTTGGGAACAGGTGGACCGATAAAAAGGGCTGAAAAGCTTCTAGACGGAGAATGTTTTTTTGTGGTTAACGGGGACATCTTCGCCAATGTAAGTTACGGGGAAATCATCAAAATGCATAAAGATAAAAACGCCGTTGCAACAATAGCCCTCCACCGTGTCAAAGACCCGTGCAGATATGGAGTTGCAGAATTAGCAGAAGATGGCAGAATTAAAAGATTTATTGAGAAACCTCCAGCTGGAGCCTCTCCTTCAAATCTTATAAACGCTGGAATATACGTTCTCAATCCGAAAATTTTTAGCTATATTCCGAAAGGAAGAAAAGTTTCCTTGGAACGGGAAATTTTCCCAAAACTTGTGGAGGAGGGAAGGCTATACGGTTACGTGTTTGAGGGATTATGGAAGGATATAGGTAAGATGGAGGATTATTTTGAGTTAAATAAAATTTTACTGGAAACTTTCTTCGAAAAGGGAAAAAACGTGGCAAAAGGAGGGAGGGGAATTAATCCGCCTACAGTTTGCGCAAAAGGCGTCTTTGTTGGGAAAGACTCTGTTATTGGACCATATGCAGTTTTAGGGCAAAATGTCAAGGTTGGGAGAAACGTCTGTATAAAAAACTCGATAGTGTTTCCCCGAGTTTCTATTAGGGATTCATCTGTGATTAATGGAGCCGTTATAGGTGAAAATGTTGCTGTTGGGAAAAGGGTTAAAATAAGCGAGAACTGTGTAATAGGCGACTACGCTGTTATAGGAGATGACGTTGCACTGGCAAAAGGTGTTTCGGTCTGTCCAGCGAAAGAAATTTTTGAAAGCGTAACAACTTCAAAATGCGTTTTTTAAAGGAAGGATGTTGGCACATGTTAAGCTCTAGGAGACTATTCGGAACAAATGGAATTCGAGGAGTCGCCAACAAAGAGTTAACCCCAGAACTAGCGGCAAACATTGGAAGCGCCATAGGAACCTTCTTCCAAGCTGGAAACTTAATAGTGGGACACGATGCTAGGACAAGCAGTCCAATGCTTACAAAAGCCGTCATATCTGGGTTAAACGCTGCTGGCTGTGATGTTTTGTTTGCTGGCATGGCGCCAACACCAGCTTTGCAGTATGCCGTTAAAAACCATGGAGCAGACGGCGCAGTCATAATAACAGCCTCCCATAACCCGCCGGAATATAACGGGATAAAGGTTGTGTGGAATGATGGAATAGAAATCTCGCGGGATCAGGAAATAGAGATTGAAAACATATTTTTTGATGGAAAAATGCGTTATGCGGAATGGGATAAAATCGGAGCTGTGCAAAAGCTCACTGGAATCATAGACGAGTATGTGGAGGCTATTAAAAAGCATGTGGACGTCGCTAAGATAAGGGAAAAGCATTACCACGTTGTGGTTGATGCTGCAAACAGTGTAGCCACACTTGCAGTCCCAAAACTCCTCAGAGACATGGGATGCAAAGTCACAACAATAAACGCAAACATAGACGGAACTTTTCCAGCAAGGCCGCCGGAACCGCGACCAGAAAATCTTAAAGATTTAGCTCTAACCGTTAAGGCGGTAGACGCGGATTTAGGAGTTGCATTTGACGGAGACGCTGACCGGTCAATCTTTATTGATGAAAAGGGCGAGATTCACTGGGGCGACAAGACCTTCGCTCTTGTTGAAAAATATTTTTTGATGCGGAACCCAAGTGAAAAAGTTGTGTCGCCTATTAGTTCTTCAACTTTGGTTAAAGACATTGCAGATGCCTATGGAGGGGAAGTGGTTTGGACAAGGGTTGGAAGCGTCATAGTGTCCCACACAATGAAGAAGCTAAACGCAAAACTTGGAGGCGAAGAGAATGGCGGAATCTTTTACGGACTGCATCAAGCAGTTAGAGACGGAGGGATGGCGACAGCCCTTATATTGAACATAATGGCTGAAACAGACAAGAAGCTTTCCCAACTCCTCGGTGAACTTCCTAAATACTTTATTGAGAAAGGCAAAGTGGAATGTCCAAGCGAACTTAAAGAAAAGGTTCTGGAAAGACTTATTGAACAAACGAAGGGGCTGAACACGAACACAATCGACGGAGTTAAAATATGGTTTGAAGATAAAAGCTCCATTTTAATGAGGCCAAGCGGAACTGAGCCGTTGTATAGGCTTTATGCAGAGGCAAAAACGAAGAATAGGGCTGAAGAGCTGATTCACGACTTTAGTTTAAAGCTTAAAAGGATAATTGGCAGCTTAAAAAGCTAAGAATTAGTGCTTCTGTAAGCCCGGAGGAAACTCAAGTGCCATCAATAGCCGACAAAAAACCCATAGAAACCAAAAATGTAGGGCTAAATGAAAAACCCACGGTAAGCGTTGTAGGCTGCGAACGAAATGGGATTCTACATGCATGCCTTTTCGCAGAAGCAGGGTTCAAGGTTTTATGTGCCGATAACGACCGGGCTGTTGTAGACCGCGTTTCAAAAGCCAAAGTTCCATTTTTAAAAAGTGAAGTGGAGCCTATTCTCAGAAGAAATTTAATGGATGGACGCTTAAAAGTTGTTAACGATTTAGAGAATGTTTCAGCTCAAAGTGACATTTTGATAGTTACAACTGCCGCCACTATGAATGAGAAAGGTAAGATAGACTACTCCAATATGGAGCGAGTGCTGAAGCGGCTTGGCTCAAATCTTCACAAAAATGCATTAATCATAATTACAAGCGTTGTCGGAATCGGCGTTACAGAAAATGTCATTAAAGAGATTCTTGAAAGCGTTTCCGGACTTAAAGTAAGTGCCGATTTCTATTTAGCCTACAGCCCTATCCCATTTCCGGGAGAACAAACCCTTAATAATTTAGCGAATTCTAAGCGAATTGTTGCAGCACTAGACAAAACTGGTCTAGAAATGGCTTCAAATGTTATAGGCGCTATAACAAGGACGCGGCTCATAAAAAGTTTGGACATAAAGGCCACGGAGGCTGCGGTGCTCTTTGAGGCTGCGCGGAGAAATGCCAATTTGGCGTTAACAAACGAGTTTGCCTTTTTCTGCGAGAAAGCAGGCATAGACTATTTGGCTGTTCAAAATTTAATGGCAACAGACATAGGCGCGTTTGCACAGCCCGCTTTAGAATGGGGAAATGAACAAGAAGCCCTTCAGATGCTGGTAGAGGAGGCGGAGAACCAAAACGTAAAACTTCGAGTTTCAGCGGTAGCCTTGGAATCAAATAAGGAAACTTTAAGGCACGGTGTTAACCTAATTCGCGAAGCTTTAAAAAACTGCGGGAAAGCCCTGCGAAGGGCGAAAATCGCGTTGCTTGGAGCCTCTCAAACGCCAAATATGGCAGACACCCCAAAGAACTCTATGAGAACGTTTGTTAAGATGCTGGAAAGCAAAGGCGCGAAACCAGTCCTTTACGACCCATATCTATCACGGAGAACAGCGACGGATTTGGAGCAAACAGCCTTTAAAAAAAGTTTAACAGAAGCTGTGGAAGGGGCAGACTGCATAGTCATATTCACTGGACACGACCAATTTAAGCGGTTAAATTTGAGGAAGCTTAAGCTTTTGGCGAAGGCCCCCGCAGCAGTTGTGGATTTTGAAGGCGTCTTAGACCCTAAAAAAGTTGAGGAGGAAGGTTTTGTATACCGTGGTCTTGGGAGGGGAGTGTGGAAAAAATGAAGAAGATTGGAGTTGCAGTTATCGGAGCAGGCTTTTGGGGAAGAAACCACGCAAGAGTCTTTAACGAGTTAGAGGAAACGGAGCTTTTGGCTGTATGTGATATTAATGCCGAAAGGGCGAAAAGTGTTGCAAAACAGTTTGGCGCCAAAGCCTACACGGAAACCGGAAGAATGCTGAAAAGAAAGGACGTTGAGGCTGTAAGCGTTTGCACATGGTCCACAAGCCTTGCAAAAGAAGCGTTAAAAGCGTTAAAAGCTGGAAAACATGTTCTGGTTGAAAAGCCTATGGCTGCAAACTCAAGACAGGCAGAAGAGCTATTAAAAACAGCAGAAAAAGAAGGACTGCACCTTTCAGTGGGTTTTTTAATGCGTTTTATTCCCGGAGTACAATACATAAAAAAGGCTATTGAAAATAAGACCATAGGAGAACTTGTTTGTGCAACGGCAAAAAGGGTTTCCCAATGGCCTGAAAGGATAGGAGATGTAGGTGTTGTTAAAGACTTGGCAATCCACGACATAGATGTGGCGCGATATTTGTTTGACGGCGACCCCATAGCTGTTTACGCAAAAACTGGAAACATGAAACATAAACTATTTGAAGACTACGCTCACATCATGTTAACTTTTGAAGGTGAAAAAAACGCCTTTATCGAATCTAATTGGTTAACTCCCTATAAAACACGGATGCTGGTGGTGACTGGAAGCGAAGCCATATTAAAACTTGATTATATCACCCAAGAGTTAACGGTAGAAGATGCCAAAGAAACTGTTCAGCCGAGAATCCCATGGCAAGAGCCCTTAAAGCTTGAACTCCAACATTTCGCAAGTTGTGTTTTAAGAAAGGAAAAACCCCTCATAACAGGAGTTGACGGCTTAAAGGCTCTTAAAATTGCTGAAGCAGCGTTAAAGTCTTCGAAAACAGGCAAACTTGTAAAGATGAGATAGGGCTATTCCTTTTTCAAGTTGAATGGTTTTCCTTCACGCAATATTTTTTCTGGAATTTTCTCTTTCCACTTCTTCAAAAACGGTAAGTCTTCCCTTTCTTTTCGCAACTCGTCAGGAAGCATTTCCGGGATTTCGTCTCTTATGGGATACCACCTTAAACATTTTGGACAAACGATTAAGCCTTCCACAATTTCTTCTTTTTCTTCAAAAACATGCAGTTCAAGGGGGTGATGCTTGTCAATTGGACATGCCAATATTTCCATAAGCTTCCTTTTCATACGCTGTTCCTCTCTTGAGAAGATTCCTCATAACGTTTATTAAGTTTGCTAATTCCGGCTTTTAACAAAATGTCTAGAACAATCTGATACCAGTTGGGACCAGTTGCCCGAACAATTCGACCGAAGGACACTTCGAAGCTTATGCCCATACTTTCAAGTTTTTCAGCAACTTTCGTCTTCACTTTTTCTATCGCATTTTCAGTTTTGCCAGCATGTTCAAAATCATAGTAGTGTATCCAACCTCCGCTGTTTTTTAATGCCAAAACAGCGTAAGGCAAATATTCAAAGGCTTTTTCTGGTAGGGGCATAAGGACTCTGTCTGCTACGCCGCGCAGTCTTTTCTGTATTATGTCTTTTGCGTCTCCCTCTATCGGAATCACTTTTCCATAAACTCTGTTAAGTTTAACATTTTCCTTCATAAATTGAACTGCTGCGGGGTTAACGTCTATTGAATAAATTTTTTCAGCTTTTGAGTGTTTGGCGATTACTATGGAGAAGCATCCCACTCCAGCAAACATGTTTATGATAGTTTCTCCGTTTTTAACCAGTTTTGCAATTCGCATTCTTTCATAGAAAAGTCTAGGCGAAAAATAACATTTTTCTAAATCAACAGAGAAAAGGCACTCAGACTCCTTGTGAATGGTTGCTGTTTCGTTTTCTCCGGCTAAATGCTCAAGTTTTCGAAGCCTAAAATCTCCATGAATAGGGCTTGTTTGGGCTAATACTGTTCTAACGTTTTTATGAACCGCCATAATTGTCTCGGCAATGATTTGGCTGTACTTTCTAGAAATTTCAGTTAAACGTATAATGGCTATATCTCCAACAATGTCATAGGAGTTGTAAATATCGGCTAATTCCTCACGTGGAAGGGTTTCTGAAAGAAGTTGCTTTAAACGTTTCTTCACGAAAGCATCCCAATAGGTAATTTTATTGGAAATGCTTAAAAGCAAACATATTCTCTTGTATGGCGGTGGCAGTTATGGAAAAGACAACGTCAGGAATAGTTTACGAATGCCTAAGATGTGGAGCTAAAGTTTCCACTGAAGAGCTTGAACTTCGAGGCGAAGAAGTAAAATGTACAGTGTGCGGCTACAGAATTCTAAAAAAGATAAGGCCGCCCGTAGTAAAGCGAGTTCAAGCCAAATAGACTGTGCAATCTGTAATTTCGCGGAACGTGCGGGCTCAGGTTTTTGGGTTTGATTTTTAACTTGTTTAGAAGAGTTCTTTTTCACCTATCTTGCGGAGGGCTCTTCCACGAAGTCTTATTCCCGGTCCAACAACCTCTTCTGGTTGCTTTTCCACAGTTTTTCTTTTTATGGTTTCTCCACATACCCCTCTGGGAAGGAGTCGCCTTTTAACGCATAAGGCATAAGAGCAGCTTGCCACGTTGCACATGTCTTCGGTCCATCTGCACCACACGCCATCTCGACGGAAAACCGCAGCGTTTTTGCCACACTTGAAGAGTTCGCATCTGGGAGAACACATCTTTACCTGCGCCAAGGTTAACACAACCCTTTAAAACTTTTCTATAAAACTCGGTTCCTAACGCATTACCTCTTCTTTAAGGAATTGTTCGCAAAAATTGATATAAAGTTTTTCCCGCTAAACTTCATACTTGAACTCCAACTTTAACGGCTCATCTTTTCAGGCGTTTTCTCACTCCAACTTCTATTATGGCAAACAGCGCTATTGCTGCAATAGCCAAAACAATCATTGAGAAATAAGCCGTTTCCATAAGGAGCCCAGCCAAAATTACATAGTTTCGTAGCGTGGCTTTAATGGGATTTGTTTCGCCTCTTGCCTCAGTAACAGAGCACGTGAAGGTTAGCGCTGGCTGATCCTGGTTTCCTAAATAAACTTTTATGGTTAGGTTTCCTCCAATTTCGGTGAAGTCTGCTATGCCGTTGTTTCCCGTGTGTTTTGAGTTTATTTTGATTCCGTTTCTTTCCAAGGTTACATTAGCGTTTGGAATTGGTTGTCCAAAGTAGTCGACGACTTTGATGTAAATGGGCAAATTGTAAAGGGTGCAGTGGATTGTCGTGGTGTTTTCGTCAAATAATTCAATAGTTGTCTCTTTCAATAATATTCCGTTGGAATAGACTTTAACGCGGTAAATTCCAATAACGCAGTTTAGCGTTGCATTTCCACTTTGGTCTGTATAGCTAACATAATGTAAGCCGCCCATAAACTCTCGGGCTTCTACCATGACTTTTGCTATGGGTTGCCCCTCAGCATCAACAACGTTCACGTGGAGGGATTTCTCTGGACAAAGTATCACTATCTTATTCCACGGCAGCAGCTGCAGATTCATGAAAGTGTTGTTGTTTTGATTGAAAATTTTCCCATACCGGGAAGCATTCACCCTATAAACTGCGTTTAAAAGAACTGAATACAACTGCACTTTTCCCGTAATATCGGTTTGCAGAAAAATGGTTTCAGTTTTGTTTTCCACACGGTCCAACTCTGTAGTATAATTGTATGTCAAGTTAAGCGATACAAAGGGGATCTTTACTGCAGAATTTTGCGCGCTTGCCACCGTTATGTTTAGACTCGTAAGCTGACACCGAAGGTTCAGTCTTATGCTTTCATCTGTAACGTTGAATTCGAGGGGCCCGCTGACTCTGACTCTCTTGAAGAAAGCTGTGGAATTGTAACTGCCTTTTTCTAACCATGTGCTTGCAATACCGTTTCCGTCGCTTGTTACATTATAGGTTGTGTTAGCCGACACGTCATAAATTCGTACAAGCACAGCAGGCACTGGTTCGTCGGCAAGGTTGAATGTGAAGATTTCGGTTTTAAACCCTGGAACCGCGAAAACTTGTGTGTCGTTAACCTTTTTGGATGATGGAGTGGGTGTGATGCTCAAAGTGTAGTTGCCAACGGTAATATTCTCTGGAATCGTCCAGTTCACGTCAACAACGCCATCTACAACCGTCTTGTTAAATTTATCAATGGTTTTGTTTCCAAACTTTATGGTTATCGTGACGTTGCTGTTGTTAAGCGTAGAATAGTCAACAGCTTTAATCTTCACCAAGTCGCCTCTGTGGTACTCTGCAAGGTCCGTTAATCCTATGAAGAACGTGGCAGATGCGAGGGTTCCATTGAAGGATACCGTGTATGTTCCTGTGTAATTTGTATGAGCATTTATGCTGAAATCGTTTGGATAGGTGATTATTGACGCGTTTCCCGTTCCCGTATCTGTTGTATTTGAGAGATAGACCATTTTTGCATATGTTTCGTTGCCGGGCGTCTTAACGGTCACGTTTGCAGCGTAAATTGTGCTAGCTTTTCCTCCAGTTATGCTGACTGAAATGTTGACTGCCGCCCCTTCTTGCAATTGTTGGGGATGCGGTGGCTTGCTTATTTCGAGGATGTAGTCTGTTTTTATGTAGAACCATGATGTGGCATTAACGTTTGCAGCAACATCCATTAGAGTTATTGTGTAATTTCCGCCGGGAAGTTGGGGAACTCGAAATGAATAATTCACAATGTTTCCGATAGAGGTGTTAGTTGCTATGAGAATGTTGCCAAACCAAATTTTGTATTCGCCGTCCGTTGTGTTTATTGTTCCAGTAAGGCGGATTAGTTCTCCAACTTTTCCTTCATGGGTTTCTGGCGAGATGGATGTTATTGCCACATCAACTGCGTTTACATGTGAGGGGATTGTTTGGGAGAATATCATTACTGTTAACAGAATTATTAGGGCGGTTATTGCTGTTTTGCTTTTCAAGCTGTTACTCTCCAACTGCTTCCATGCATTTATGGCGTTGTGAACATTTACTATCAAGGGAGCATTTTAAACTTTACCTTTTCCCATTGCATCTACAAAGTGGAATTTTGAAACCGCAAACCTTTAGACCTATTATCGCATAAAAACTTTGCACTGGAGTGCGACTCTTATGATTAGCGAAATTTTAAGCTTGGTTAAAAAGCATGAACAGTGGCGTGGAAAAGAATGCCTAAACCTTATTCCTTCTGAAAATGTTATGAGTCCCGCTGTGCGCAGTCTTTTAGCGTCAGAGCTTGGGCACCGTTACACTGCAAGAGACCGCTTCTACATGGGCACCCGCTTCATCGACGAAATCGAACAGCACGGCGAAGAATTAGCAAAGGATGTTTTTGGAGCTGAAACCGCCGACTTGCGTCCGCTTTCCGGCCACATTGCCGACCTAATCTTCCTGGCGTGTTTTGCGAAGCCCGGCGATGCGCTTATGTGTGTTTCGCCCGAAGACGGTGGCTATCCAGGGTTGTGGGATGACGGGTTGGCTGGGTTTTTAGGTTTGAAGGCTGTTCCTTTTCCCTTCTTGAAGGAGAACATGAGCATTGATATCGAAAAGACTGAGGAAACCATCAAACGCTTAAAGCCTAAAATCGTAATTTTTGGGGCAAGCCTAATTCTTTTCCCCCATCCGGTTGAAGAGTTAGCCAGCGTCGCCCGCGAAAACGGTGCGCTTGTGGGCTTTGACGGTTCACATGTTTTAGGGCTTATTGCTGGAAAAAAATTCCAAGACCCGTTAAGAGAGGGGGCGCAAGCATTGTTTGGTTCAACCCATAAATCCTTTTTCGGTCCGCAGGGCGGCATAATTTTGGCTGACAAAGAGCATGGTGAACTAATGAAGGCTAAAATCTATCCGAGGTTTGTGGACAACGCCCACTGGAACCGCATAACCGCTTTAACTTTGGCGCTGGCTGAAATTAAGAATTTTGGCAGAGACTACGCTGAACAAGTAATACGAAATGCTAAGGCTTTAGCTAAAACATTGTATGGGTATGGCTTCCCAGTAAAATGTGCAAATCTCGGTTTCACCCAGTCCCATCAGGTTATTTTGGATTTTGGAAACTATGAACGGGGCAGAGAGATAGCTGAAAAGCTTCAAAGGGCAAACATAATTGTTGACTGCGTCATAAGAATTGGAACATGCGAAGTTACAAGACGCGGAATGAAAGAGGAAGAAATGGCTAAAATTGCTGAATTAATAAAAAGAACTGTTTTAGACGGGGAAAATCCAGAAGTGATAAAGAAAGAGGTTGCTAAACTCTGTTCAGAATTTCAAAAAGTTGAGTACTGTTTCAAATAAAGGGGCAATTTTATAAAAGTGTCTTTATTTTTACAAACGGGAAGAAAAACCGTGGAAACTGGTCTTTGAAGTAGGTATCAGCAATGAGTCTTGTGCCAGATTCGTTAATTGAAGCGTTGAAGAAGCATAAATACCATGTTGTGGGAAGGCACTCAGCCGTCAAGAGATGCAGATGGCTTTATGAAGCCTTAATCCACAATAGACCATGCTATAAACAGAAATTTTACGGAATAAAAACCCACCAATGCATTCAGATGACACCTTCGCTTTTCTACTGCACCCAAAGATGCCTATTCTGTTGGAGGGCTCAAAGCGGCGACCTCCAAATCACGTGGCAAGAAATGAAATTGCCAAAATGGGATTCCCCAGAAGAAATCGTTGAGGGAAGCATGAAGGCGCAACTCGCAATTTTAAGCGGATATAAAGGAAACCCTAAAGCCAACCCCCAAAAGTTCAAGGAAGCCTTGAGACCTAAACATGCCGCCATAAGCTTGACTGGTGAGCCAACCCTTTATGAGCCCATAGGAGAACTGATACACGCATTTCATAATAGGGGTTTCACCACATTCCTCGTGTCTAATGGAACAGTGCCATCCACACTGGCTAAATTAAGCCATGAACCAACACAGCTCTACATTTCCGTTTGCGCTCCAAACAAGGAAATCCACAAAAAAGTCTGCCGCCCCATAATCCCAGATGCTTGGGGAAAACTAAATGAAACATTAGAGTTTCTCCAAAGTTTTAGCTGCCCAACAGTTATTCGCATAACCGCTGTGCGGGGTTTAAACATGGAAAATGTTGAGGAATACGCCAAGCTAATAGAGAAGGCTAACCCCACATATGTTGAGCCTAAGGCTTACATGCATGTCGGTTTTTCAAGACTGCGCCTAGGTTATGAAGGCATGCCCAGCCACAATGAGATAAAGGAGTTTGCGTTAAAACTGGCAAGGGAAACTGGCTACAATGTTGTTGACGAGTCGGAAGAAAGCCGCGTTGTGCTGTTGAGTAGGCTTGAAAAGCCGATAAAGTTTTCTTTGAGTTAAGTGTTGGTTTTCCTCTTAAGTTAACGGGAGTAAAAGTTAAATAACACTCTATTTTATTCATTGCAGTCTTAAGCCTCAAAGAGGTGCAAACATGGTTAGTGAAGGAAGAGGAAGACTGTTTAGAAGGAAAGACGGCAAATTCCTAATATACTTGCCAAAAGACTTGGCTGAGGACAGCATGTTCCCATTCAAAGGCTCCGACTCCATATTCGTCAAAGTAAGCTTCAAAATAGGAGACAATAAGCTGCTCATAGAACGGTGGACTGAACAAGAAACACGACAACAAAGCTAAAGACAACCAAACAAAGCGATACTATCCATTCATCCCCGATCTCTTTTGGCAATTATAAAATAGTAGTTTCCCTATTTTAGAAAGTGGAGCGTAAAACATGGTCTCTCTGAAGGCTGTTTTGAGGCAGATTAGAAAAGAGCTTAAGGGAAAGGAGAAGATTCGAGAAAAGGCTCAAGCTGACATGCGGAAAGTAACAAGCCTTTCAAAACAAGCAATACTTTTCATCCATCAAAAACGAAATCAAGAAGCCACAAAACTCCTCGAAAAGGCTAAAGAAATCATTGTAAGGCTTAATGCAATAGCGAAGGAACATCCAGAAATTATTCACAGCGGTCTATACGACATTGCGCTTCAGGAATATTCAGAAGCAAACATATTCCTAACGTTAGTTGAGGAGTCACGTTTTATTACACCAGCGGAAATTAATGTGCCTTCCATTGATTATGTGCTTGGGCTTGCAGACGTCATCGGAGAGTATAGGCGTTTAGCATTAGACGCATTGCGGGAAGGCGATTCAAAGAAAAGCGAAGAATGCCTCCAGATAATGGATGAAATTTACACGGAGCTTATGGCTATGGACGAAGCCTACATGCTTGTGCCCGGGCTTAGAAGAAAATGTGATGTAGCAAGGAAAATCATTGAAACCACGCGGGGAGATGTAACCCATGAAGTGCGGAGACAGTCGCTGGAGAAAATTATGAAACGCTTTGAAAGATTGGAAAAACACTTAAAGATTCACGAAAAGGAAGCCAAATGACCCTTGCCAAACTAAAGCCTCGCTTTTCTGTTCAAAAGGCGCATAAAATTCAACTGCAACTGTCCAAACGCATTATTTTTGAGGATAAGCTGCCGAGGAAAATCCGTTACATTGCTGGTGTTGACGTGGCTTATACGGACGATTTGTCTATAGGCGCAGTTGCTGTTTTGGACTATCACAAATTAAACCTTGTTGAGGTTCAAACAGCTATACGCGAAACCACTTTCCCCTATGTTCCAACGCTACTATCATTTAGAGAACTCCCACCCACAGTGCTGGCTATTAAAAAGCTGAAAACCCGGCCAGACCTTTTCCTAGTTGATGGACAGGGTTTTGCACATCCATATCACTGCGGCTTTGCAAGCCATCTTGGAATTGTTTTGGGCAAGCCGACGATAGGGGTTGCAAAAAGCAGATTGGTAGGCGAAGCCGAAGATTTCAGCGGAAAGGATTTTGCCTATCTGAAGCATAAAGGGGAAATTGTGGGAGCTGTTGTTAAGGCTAAAGTTGGGCATAAGCCCGTTTATGTTAGTGTTGGGCACATGGTTTCGCTTGAAACAGCCATAAAAATTGTCAAACACTGCATCCGCCAAAGCGGCGTTCCAGAGCCTTTAAGAAAAGCGCATCAAACGGCAACATCTAAGAAAAGGGAAATTCAATCTCCACGTTTAACTTCTAACACATTAATCTATTTTTGAAAACCTAGTAAAGAATGTATTCTCAGAGGCTAAGGCATGAAATAGTTGATTTTTCGGCGCCATTTTCCTATCGTTTGCAAAAGTTTAATGTTAACAAAATTAAGTGCAGATTTGCATAGTTAAGGGCGTTAAACGCGGAAATATTATATTCAGTCTGTAAAATAGAAATAGCTGTTTCCAGTGGATGTGTATGAAGTTTGCTTCACCCAAAACTTATGGCTATAGCTAACAAAATTCGCAACGAAGAACTGCGAAGAAAAGTTGTTAAGCTTCTTGAGAACCCAGTTTTTGAAGTTGACGGAAAAGTTTATTCAGGGTTGCCCCTTGACATTTCGCCAGCCGGCTTGTCCCATCATCACTGTTATCCTGGTGGCTACATAGAACATGTTGTCTCCACAAACAATCTTGCTTTGGCTTTGTGCAATTCTGTCGAAAAGGTTTATCATGGAAAGGTGAACCGCGACATTGTAATAGCTGGTATTTTGCTTCACGACCTCTTCAAGCCAGTAACCTACACTGTGAATGAAAACGGAAGTTATGGCTCCACAGGCTTAGCTGATTACATGGACCATTTATCAATTGTCATATCTGAACTTGTGCGGAGAGGCTTCCCATTAGACCTTGTCCACGTGGTTTCCGCCCACCATGGAGATTATGGTCCAATTAGGCCCCACACCATTGAGGCTTTGATTTGCCACTTGGCGGATTTGATGGATTCACGACTAAACGGAGAAGTCTTGAATGCTGCGGCTTATTTGACTAGGAAGGCTGTTGGCGAAGAACTGAAAGGTTTAACTTCGAAAGAGGCTTTCGAAATCATCCATTCGAAGGCCGTCGAAGGCTGGGACGGCGTAGCAAAAACAATTGAAAAAATAAAAAGGAAAAAAGCTGCACGCAAAACTTAAAAGTTGTTTGCACACGAGATTGAGTGGTGCCTCGAAAATGGAGATAACATTTGAAGAGTTTCAGAAGTTAGACATGCGTGTTGGAAAAGTTTTGGAAGCAAATCAAATTCCGGGTTCACGAAACCTCATAAGAATGATTGTGGACTTTGGAACCGAGAAGAGGCAAGCTGTTGCTGGACTTTTGCAGTGGTATAAGCCAGAAGACCTTGTGGGCAAAAAATATGCCTTCATCTTAAACCTTCAGCGGAGAAAGTTTATGGGTGTGGAGTCCCAATGCATGATTTTGGCAGCTGAAGATGACAGAGGAAACGTTGTGGCTTTAAAGCCGGAAAAGGACATCGCAGAAGGAAGCAAAATCCACTAAAGGCTTCAGCTTAACAACTTGTTTATTGCCTCAGCCTTTTCCCTGTTTTCCGCTAAGTATTCAATCATTTCTGGGCTTAGGTCAAGCCACTTTGCAAGTCCCGCAGCCATTTCCATGTTGTTTTTGAAGATTATCCGCAAATAGGGGAGAACCTCTTTTGAAGCTCTCGTTGCTGAAATGTGGCATCTGCGCTTAATTTTGCGACCAATTTCCAACTGCATTGCGCGTTCCTCTTTTGACTTTGAAAGCATCTGTATACGTCCTGGAAAATGGAAAGGCGTCCACCCAGAAGGTTTTGTATTAACCCTTGCCATGGCTACGCCAGCAGTCATAAAGTCAATTACATAACGTATAAAACTCCAGTCTTGAGTGCTTCGTATCCTTCCACGGTAAACATCAGCCATTGAAAGCGCATCCATAGCCCTCGCCAAATCATGGGGGTCGGTTAAGTGGGCTGGAACATTTTCATATATCCATTCAAAAAGCATGTCAATGTCAACGTCTGCCATGTTCACTGCGCGCTTCGCGCCTTCGCATGTTCTTCCATATAAAATCATCCGCAGAACTGTGAATATTGTTTCTTGGCGGTCTCTGTAACCAAGCCATGAAACATCATCATATGTTAGGTGCTTCTTGCCTTGCGCCAAAGCTTGTAAGTCGTTCACTGCCGAGCGAATGTCACCCTCGGAACGTTGAGCTATGAACTTTAAAGCGTTCTCCTCAGCCTTTATGCCTTCTTTTAGGCATATAGCCTTCAAATGTTTCAGAACATCGGTTGACGATGGCTTTTTAAATTCTATTAGTAGGCAGTAGTTGCGCAAGTTGGTGAATCTCGGGTCGTAAGCGTTATTTGCAATGAGCACGATTGGGCACTGAGCCGTTTTTGTTATATCCGTTATGGCTTTAACTCCGCCTTTGTCTGCTGTTCCAGTCAATCCATCAAGCTCGTCAAAGAGAATTATTCTCTTGGCGCCAAACAGCGAACTATACTGGGAGGCTAGCCCAGCGAAACGTTTTACAGCCTCTTCTGTCCGATAGTCGCTGGCATTTTTCTCCACCAACTCCATTTTAAAGTCATTTGCCAAAGCCTCGACAGTAACGGTTTTTCCAATGCCCGGCGGTCCATAAAGGAAGGCAGCCCTCTTCTTCGGAATGCCCCTATTCCACGACTTTACCCATTCAACAAACTTTTGTATGGCTTCTCTATTCCCGACAACCTCTTTCAGGGTTTTAGGCTTGTACTTAACAGTCCATGGGTAATACACTTTTTACACCTTTTCGCTGCCTTTCATTTCATAGGCTGCTTCGACAAGTCTGGCTAGAAGCGCGCTTAACTGGACTTCTTCGTCTGCCCCTTCAACAAGCCTATAATCTATTTCGCCAACTATGTCTGCTAGCTTTATCTTCCACGGTTCTGGGATGTCTGTCCTAAAAATTTCTGTGTGGATTTGGCGGATTATGTCGCTTCCCGCAACGCCATATTTTTGAATCATGTCGCGGAGTTGTTTCCTCGCCTCTAAAAAGTTGCCTTTCATGGCGGTTTCAATCATCTTCTGCACGTCTGCAGGGTTGGCTCTTCCAGCAATCGAATAAACAATTTTTGCATCTATGGGCTTTCCCAGCGAGGCGGCAGCTTGCAACGTATTTATAGCCCTTCTTAAATCTCCGCCGCAAACTTCAAAGATAGCATCTAACCCCTCCTCTGACAGGTTTACGCCTTCGTTTTCCGCTATATGCCTCAAGTACTTGTCATGCTCTTCCCGAGGCAAGTATGTAAAGCGGAATGGCGCACACCGTGACTGTATGGGCTCTATTATTTTGCCGCTGTAGTTTGCGCAAAGTATGAAGCGGCATGTCTCGGTATAACGCTCCATAGTTCGCCTTAAGGCTTGTTGAGCGTCAGCGGTCATGTTGTCCGCCTCGTCCAAAATCATTATTTTAAATGGAACTTCGCCTATAGAGCGGATTCTTGCAAAGGTTTTGACAGTTTCACGAACAACATCTATGCCCCTTTCGTCGCTGGCGTTTAACTCCATAATGTGCTCCCGATATGCTTCGCCATAAAGGTCCCGCGCCAAGCAAAGAGCAGCCGTCGTCTTTCCAGTTCCAGGTGGTCCAGCAAAAACACAGTGGGGCACATTTCTTGATTTGACAAAGCTTTTCAGCCTCTCCACTATCTCTTTTTGGTTCACCATATCATCCAATGTTTTCGGTCTGTACTTTTCAGCCCACATCTCAAAACTCAAGCAGAGAACCTCCTACCCTTCATAGGAAGAAACAATTAATAAATACTTATTCAAGAAGCTCAATCAATTTTGCTACTTATCCATGGAGAACATAAAAAGTTTGGAAATGATAAAGGAGATTTTGGATAGTGCGTCTGTTTAGATGCGCCCTAATGCTTTCATAGCCTCATAAATTCTTTTCACTGCCAAGATGTAGGCGGCTGTCCGCAAATTCAGCTGGTATGCTTTTGTGTGAGCTTTAAAGGAAGTATCCATATGGAACTGTTTAGCTGTTTGGTAAACTTCTTTAAACGCTGTCGTCATAACATGCTTTAGTTTCTCATCAACCTCTTCCTCTGTCCAATAATAGCCCATACGGTTTTGAACCCACTCAAAATAGCTAACAGTAACTCCTCCAGCATTAGCCAAAACATCAGGTAACACTATGACCCCCTTTTCCTGTAATATTTTGTCGGCTTCAGGTGTTGTCGGTCCGTTTGCCAATTCCACTATGAGTTTAGCCTTTACCTCGTCAACGTTTTCTTTAGTTATCTGATTTTCCAACGCTGCGGGTATAAGTATATCACAATCGACTGTAAGTGGGTCGATGGTGCTAATTTCTTTGCTATCAGGAAAACCTTTTACACTGCGGTTTTTTTCCTTATATTCTGCAAGTTTCAGGGGATGCATGCCCTCAGGATTATAAGCACCGCCTAAAGAGTCACTAACAGCCACTATCTTGCAGCCCATTTCATGTAAGTACTGGGCAATGGGTTGGGCAACATTTCCATAGCCTTGTATGGAGACACGCGCGCCTTTCAATGGTATGTCAAAAGTTTTTGCTGCCTCCACCGTGACAAAAAAGCCTCCGCGTCCAGTTGCAGGTTCTCTTCCAACAGAACCACCTATGGACAACGGCTTAGAAGTTATGATTCCAGGCTCGCATTTGCCAGTGATTTTGTAGTATTCGTCGGCAAACCATCCCATGATTTGAGCGTTTGTTCCAACGTCAGGCGCTGGTATGTCAATGTCTGGACCAACAAATTTTGCTATCGCTGCTGCATAACCCCTTGTTAAACGTTCAAGCTCATCATGCGACATTTCCTTTGGATTACATGTTATTCCGCCCTTTCCGCCACCATATGGAATACCTACAACAGCATTTTTTATACTCATCCAAAATGCAAGCGATTTAACTTCGTCCAAACATACACTTGGATGGTATCTTACGCCTCCCTTCGCTGGCCCTCTTGCGGTACTATGTTGAACTCTATATCCTGTAAAGGTTTTCACTTTTCTATTATCCATTTTTATGGGTATTGAAACAATTAAAATTCGCTCTGGACTAGCTATTGCTTCTACAATTTCGCTTTCTAATTTGAGAACAGCGGCAGCCTCCCTCAACGGTTTCAACGATTCTTCATATAAACTGCCTTCTTTGAGGCTGGACATGACTTTCACCTTTACATTTGTAAAGGAATACAACACTTGTTTTAATCTATTATTAAACTTTTATGGTTAAACTTTCAGAATATGAATATCCAATCACCAATTTTCAACACTTTAGCAAATATATGAGTTTGAGAGGCAAAATAAACACTGAACTACGGATTCAAATTAAAAATTCAAACATTTCTATCGCATTTTTTAGACTACAGTTTTTATATCCAGTGTCAGAGAGTAAAATCAGCTGAAGAGGAGAACTGGAATATTGCAAGTGGGTGTTGTTGGCAATATTAAAGCCTTAGACTTCATGTTTGAAAATTCGCCGGTGAAAGTTATAGCCAACCGCAACTGTCCAGAGATTAAGTTGGCTGGATTAACTGTGGGGCCTTTTGAAGAGGGAAACGAGTATGAAGTGCCCTATTGGGTGGCGCGGGAACTTGCAAAGTTTGGGGTAGCGCGTTTTAGAAGTGAAGAGTTATTGGATTCGGCTAAACTTTACAAGATTCACTGGAAAGAACGTGTCCAATCTGCTGCACAAATATCTGAGCTTCCTAAGGATTTTTATCCAAAACTTCGCAGATTTCTCACAGAATTAAAGGAGGAATCTGCTAAGCATTTGGAGAAGATGCGGGAATATGAGAAGGCAAGACAGTTGGCACTGGATATTTTAAATTTGAGGTTGAAGAAGGTTGTTTCGCTTGCTTCTGCACCCGCCCAAACAGAGCAAATCCTTAAAAATCTTACTTCTGAAGAGAGAATTCTTTACGAGCAAATTTACGGGCTTATCAATAAGTGGAAAACTCATCTACTAGAATATGAGAAGGGAGAAGAATGACGGAAGAATTGGAAGTAATAGATCCGCAAGAACGCTTCTTGGAACTTTTTAAGACAGAGAAATACCGTGAGAGAATCTCTCAGCTGGCAGTCTCCGGAAAAACTTCGTTAATAGTCGAGTTTGAGGACATCCTCACATTCGACCATAGGCTTGCAGATAACCTTCTACAAAAACCAGAAGAATACCTGAAGCACGCGGATAACGCAGCCCAAAACCAACTTGGCATCCAAGCTCCGGAATATGCGGAGAAGCAGAAAATAACCGTTAGAATTGTTAGGCTTTTGGAGCCAACTCCGCTGCGGAAACTTGGCGCGACGCACATAGGAAAACTTGTGATGATTGAAGGCATAGTCGTGCGCTCAACCCCAGTTCGCCCAATGGTTTTAAAGGCTGCCTTCAAATGCAGAGGATGCGGTGAAATAACTTACGTGGACCAGGCAGGCCCATTTTTAAGGGCACCCTTTGCATGTAGGAATCCAAGTTGTGGGCGGAAGGGACTTTTCGACTTTGTGCAGGAAGAGTCCACGTTCATAGATTCGCAGGACCTCCGTATACAAGAACGTCCAGAAGACCTTCCCCCAGGACAGCTTCCACGAACACTGCATGTTAAACTTGTTGGCAGCGAAATTGTTGATGTGGCTAGACCAGGTGACCATGTTTCTGTTGTAGGTATAGTTCGCGCTGCAGCCCCGACTATGCCAAGGGTTGGAAAACTCCGCACCTTCGTTTTACATTTAGATACAAATTCTATTGAAGTTTTAGGCAAAGAACCCGAAACAATGCTTCCATCTCCGGAAGAGGAAAAACAAATTTTGGAACTTTCGAAAGACCCGTGGATACACAAGAAAATAATAGACTCTATTGCGCCTTCGATATATGGTTATGAGCATGTAAAAGAGGCAATAATGTATCTGCTTTTCGGCGGTGTCCCAAAAACCCTTCCAGACATAACAATAAGAGGCGAGTTAAACGTTCTTTTAATAGGCGACCCTGGAACCGCAAAATCCCAGCTTTTGCAGTATGTGGCTAGAATAGCTCCCAGAGGTTTGTACACTTCTGGTAGGGGAACAACAGCGGCTGGCTTAACCGCAGCGGTCATACGCGAGAAAGGCGGCGGAATGAGTCTTGAAGCTGGAGCCTTGGTGCTTGCGGATAAGGGCATTGCATGCATTGACGAGATAGATAAGATGCGTCCAGAAGACCGTGTGGCAATCCACGAAGCCATGGAACAGCACACAGTTTCTGTGGCGAAGGGCGGCATAGTGGCAACCCTCAACGCGAGAACCGCCATATTAGCAGCTGCAAACCCAGCCTTGGGAAGATACGAATCCCGCCGCACAGTCACAGAAAACATTTCACTGCCAGTGACTATCCTCTCAAGGTTCGACCTCATATTCGTGTTAAGGGATGTGCCAAAAAAGGAAGTCGACAGCAAAATGTCGGAGCACATTCTTGAGATTCATCGTAAAGGCTCAAGCCCCATAGAACCGCCAATACCATTAGAGCTACTGCGGAAATACATAAGCTATGCAAAGGGAATAAAACCCGTCTTAACCATTGAGGCACTGCAGCGACTAAAAGACTTCTATTTGACTATGCGTTCGGTAAGCGAAACAGAAAGCTCACCCGTGGCAATCACAGCCCGCCAACTGGAATCACTCATACGTTTAGCCGAAGCCAGAGCCCGTGCAGCCCTAAGAACAGAGGTTTTGGCGGAAGATGCAGAGGCAGCCATCAACATAGCGAAAAGGTCTTTGGAGGAAGTTGGAATAGACCTATCCTCATATAAGATTGACATAGACCTCATTATGACTGGAAAACCGAAAAGCCTCAGAGATAAACTGCAAACACTGCTTTCAGCACTGACAGAAATGGAAAGAGAAATTGGAATGGTGGAAAAAGCGGCGCTAATTAATAGACTTGAAACGGAATACAAAATTCCAAGAAACGAAATTGAACGCTTAATCGCGCAGCTACAGCGGGAAGGAACAATATACGAGCCTAGGGAGGGCTATTTAAAGAAGACGTAGATTTAGGCTTTGAGATGTTAGAAAAAGAAGCAGATTCGCGATGTTACGGCGCTGCCTCAATGTTGGCTTCTTTGTGATATTGAGCGTTAGCGGTGAAGACAATTATGCTTACAGTTACGCCAATGTCAGTTGTGGATATATGGTCAAGACCGAATATGTAGACAACCATACGGGCTCCCGAAGGCAGGATTAAGGAATTTGTTCCCAACACATTGAAATCTGAACCGCTATAGTTACCTTCAAGATATGCTTCACTGCCAACAATCCATTTTAACTCGCTTGGCAGTGTGTCGCCGGAAGCAAGTTTCCAGTAGAGGATTTTCTGTGAATCAGCTTTACGACCTCTAACAGTTATCTTGTCGACAACAACGTCACGCCCACCAGTGTTAGTTATTATGAAAGCGGCAGAGGCGTTGCCATTGCTGGTGCACCATACATGCAGTTCTGTTATTTGCAAGTATTCATCTTGCACACGGGTTGTGACCACGTTTATAGCGTAGAAGGTTACAACAGTCGCTAAAAGCACTGAAACTACGAGAATTATTAAGGTGGTTACTACTACGCTTAAGCCCCTTTTACTGTTTATCAGACGCATGCATTCATCTCCGAACATGGCTTTATTGAACATTTAAAATGGAAAAGAAAAGTAAGACGCTTTGTATGTCACAGAAAAACACGCAACCTAAAAATTTTAATCCAGATAATTAATCAAAAGTTAAAACTTTTCCATAAGATTGAAGTTAAGGCTTATTGTTAAATTTTTACCCCAAACCCAAACCCAACTGTCAGAAAATGAATGAATACCAACGTAACTTTCGTAA
>FMJZ01032280.1_pt1 | contig 27493 bp, 26 predicted proteins | sample 1987881 | NCBI WGS metagenome assembly FMJZ01 (sample SAMEA4378227, study PRJEB15110) | soil metagenome | biome: soil; feature: Field; material: Soil | place: India | collected 2015-03-11 | depth 0 m
TTAATTAGGGTATAACCCTTGAGCTTTCGCTGCTGGTCGCCGCCGGCACGGGTGATGGCGATTCTCCTGTGGATTTTTTGCATTAGTAGTTTGCGGCGGTTGGAAAGTCTGGCGATCGCGACCTTACTGGTGGCGCTCCTCTATCTCCTGAGCCATGTCCCTTGGCAGCGCTTTGGCAAACGTCTCCAGCAGATGTGGCTCTTCTTTCTGGGACTGTGGTTACTGTTGGCGGTTACCGCGTGGCCGATCGCGCTGCTCCTCACGTGGCGTTTGGTCTTGTGTCTTGCCCTTGGCGTGGTGTTGCTAGAAAGCTTGACGTTTAGTGAATGGGTGCAGGTCTGTCGCTGGTGGGGGCTACCCCCCTTGTTGGTGGATACACTGGCCTTGACCTATCGCTATCTTTTTGAGCTAGAGGGTCAGTTGGCACAAATGCAGCAGGCACTCTTTCTGCGCGGATTTCGTTTGAGTTGGCACCGCCTTCGCCCGTGGGCACAGGTGATTGGTATCTTTCTCCTTCGCGCCGAGGAACGGGCAGAGCAGATCTATCTAGCAATGCGGCTGCGGGGCTATGGCCAAGCGCTTCAGCGTCGTCCTCAATTTTCTGAGGGGGCGCCGTGGAGTTGGGGGCTAACACTGAGTGCTGGCTTGGGGGCGGGATTGTTGGCAATTTATGACGCTTTTGGGGAAATTCAACTACTTTTTTGAGGTTAGCGGAATACACCAAGAACGGTGATGCATTACTATATTAACATTTGTAAATGATTGCCCCTTTGAGATTGCCCCTATGAAACCCAAAAACGCCCTTTTCGTTGCGGAGCAGGTGTGCCTGGTTGGCCACATTGTGGCCATGGCCTTTGGCTTAGCGGGGTTGCTCCTCGTCGTGCCCCATCCCGAGTTTATTCTGGCGTTGCCCGCGTGGGGTCAGCAGCTTTTTCAATGGAGTATGGGAAGCGGGGGTGTCGTTTATATTGTCCTCGGTGCGCTGGCGATCGCCCTTCACACCTATCGCAACTTTGGCCTTGGCAAACTCTTTGGCTTTTTGCTGCCAGCGGTAGGCATTTCCCTTGCGAGTGAACTGTTGGGGACAAGTACCGGCTTTCCCTTTGGCCATTACGGTTACCTTAGTGGTTTGGGGTACAAAATTGCTGGACTGGTGCCCTTCACGATTCCCCTCTCTTGGTTTTATATGGGGCTAGTTACGTTTCTTTTGGCCTACAGTGGCTTCATCAGTCGTCCGCTGCGGGAAAGCAAAGGCGTGGGCTTGGGGGCAGCCTTGATCACGGTGGGCTTGGGAGCAATCTTTTTAACGGCTTGGGATTTTGTCCTTGATCCGGCCATGAGTCAAACCACTATTCCCTTCTGGCAATTTCAGGATGTCGGTGAATTCTTTGGTATGCCCTACCGCAACATTCTGGGATGGACGGGCACAGGGGCCGTGTTTATGGGGCTGGCGATGATCACGTGGTGGCCAAAACGAATGGTGGTGAACCGTGGGCAACTGATTACTCCTTGGGTGGTGTATCTGGTGAATTTTGCCTTTGGGGCGATGATTACGCTCACGTCCTTGGATCAACGTTTTTGGATTCCGACAACGCTGGGATTTGTTTTGGGGGTCGTGCCGGTCACAGCGCTGTGGTGGTTTGCCGAAGCACCCCTAGAGAAAGTTCAGGGGGTCAACATCAATACTGAGCCGGGTTGAGCGGGGACACTGCTCCTTGAGGTGCATCAGGGCTGGGCTGAGGTCAGAAACTCGTTCTAGTTTGCCCTTGAGTAAAATTTGCCAGCGGTAGCGGCCAGCAATTTTGGCGATCGCGGCCGGGGCGGGGCCAAGAACTTCCCATTCTCCCTGAGACACTGGGGCTAACGTCTGGAGCTGTTGGGCGATCGCCTGAGCCGTTGCGGCAACGTCTTCAGGATCGGGACTACTCAAGCGCAGAAGGATTAGTTGGGCATAGGGGGGATAGCCCAAGGGGGCACGGCTACTTAGCTCCTGTGTGGCAAAGGTGTCCCAGTCATAGGCCTTGACTGCTCTAATCACCGGATGCTCCGGCACATAGGTTTGGAGAATCACTTTACCCGGGTGCGCACCCCGGCCTGATCGCCCCGCCACTTGGGTGAGGATTTGAAACGTGCGTTCTGCCGCCTGATAATCCGGCAAGTGCAGGAGACTATCGGCAGCCAAAATTCCCACGAGGGCGACCTGCGGCAGATCAATCCCCTTCGTCAACATTTGGGTCCCCACCATGACATCGGCTGCGCCGGCGGCAAATTGAGTCAATAACTGGCGATGGGCACCCTTGCGTTGGGTCGTATCACTGTCAAAGCGCAGTACCCGCAACTGCGGTAAGAGGCGATTCAGTTCGCTCACCACCCGCTGCGTGCCGCCACCAAAGGGCTTGAGATAAGGGGAGGCACAACTGGGACAGCGCTGCGGTACGGCTTGGCTATAGTTGCAATAGTGACAGCGCAGCACTTCCATCTCCTCGCCAAAGAGATGTCCAGTGAGAGACACGCTGCAATGGGGACAGTAGATCGCCGTGCCACAACTGCGACAGGAGACAAAGGTACTGTGGCCCCGCCGAGGTACAAAGAGAATCGCCTGCTGTCCCTGAAGATTCCCCAGAGCGTCTTGCAGCGAAGGACTGAGCATGGAACGGTTGCCACGGTGTAATTCTTGGCGCATATCCACCAGGGTGATGGGGGGCAGGGGCGTGGCGTGGATACGCTGGGGGAGGGAAAGAATCTGAAGCTGTCCGGCTTGAGCAGCCTGCCAAGTGCTGAGGGCAGGGGTGGCGGTTCCTAGAATCAGGGGACACTGTTGTTGGCGCGATCGCCATTGGGCAACGGTACGGGCATGGTAGCAGGGCTGAGGTTGATCCTGTTTGTAACTGCTGTCGTGCTCTTCATCAAGAATGATCAAACCCAAGCCCACCAAGGGCAGCAGTACCGCCGATCGCGTGCCGATGATGACCCGTGGCTGCGGCATCAGCGTCAATCGCCAAGTATCGTACCGCTCTCCCTCACTGAGACCACTGTGGTACACCAGCAAGCGTTCACCAAAGCGTGCTCGCACTCGATCCGTTAGTTGGGGGGTCAAGCCAATCTCCGGTACCAGCAGCAAGGCTGATCGCCCTCGCCCTAGGCACTCAGCTATTGCTTGCAGATAGACTTCCGTTTTGCCCGACCCCGTGACCCCATGCAGTAGAAAGGTTTGGGCACAGTCTAGATGTTCGGAAATGGCTTGCAGGGCAGTGGCTTGGGCAGGGGGGAGGGTTTTGGGCCTATCCGGTGTCACTGCTACCCCCTGTTCAATGCGGCAGTGCTGCTGCTCGACAATGGCAACGTATCCCTTGGCAGCAAGGCGATGGAGGGTTTGGGCGGTTGTGCCCGTGGCCTCGAGCACCTCTTGTAGCCAGCAATCACGACCCTGTTGCTGCAAATAGCGGAGGATTTGGCGCTGCCGCTGTGTTAAGGTCTCCCCTTCACTATTGAGGAGGACTACGGCCTGTTGCTGTTTTGGCTGTTGACTGGCGGGTGCCGCTAAGTAGGTTTCCACCAAGCCAAGGCGTTCAAGTTCTGCGAGGGCACGCTGCACCTTGGGAAGCTGTTGCTGGAGGTAGCGTACACTGTAGTCCCCCCTGCCCTTCGTTTGGAGAAAGCGCAGCAGATGTTGCCCTTGTTCGGAAAGGGGGGGAGTCCCCTGTTGTGGCCGTAGCCGCACCCGCCGTTGCGATCGCCCCAAGACGCCCGGCGGCAGAGCAGTGCGTACCACTTGGATCAAGGGCGTGCAGTAGTACGTGGCAATCTCTTCTAACAGTGCCCAATAGTCTTTGGGGAAAAGGTGCTGATCGACAATCGCCAGGAGCGCTTTCACCCGCTGCGAATCCAGCGTCGGCGGTAATGCCGCCAGCACTTCTAGGACAATCCCCCGCACCACCTGAGAGCCAAAGGGCACTTCCACCACATCGCCCCCCCGCACACACCAACCCACAGGAACTTGGTAAGTGTAGGCCTCGCTTGCCCCCGGACAGTCGACAAGCACACTGGTGTAGATAGAGGGTTGTTGAGGTGCTAAGGTCATCGAATCGTTTAATTGCTTTTTAAGTTCCCCAACCACTCTACATATTTCTTTATTTCTTGAGAATTTCGCTATTCCACAGCGCGGATTTGATCGCTAGGCTATGAGGTGGCCGTCAAGCTGACGGGGACGTTGCGATGGCTTGATATTTTTCCTTGAGCTTTCCTATGCTTCTGGCAGTCACTCCCCTGATCCTACTGGCACAGGGATCCTTTCTACCACAGCCAGATAAGAATGGAAATTATATGCAGACAACCCATCCCTATTGGAAGGTTGTTGCTCCTAAACCAGTGAATTGTCGTTTGGCGCGATCGCTCAATGATGAGGTGCATTGCTGGATGAATCACAGTATTTGGGCTGCTTTACTACTGTGCCCAGTTCTTGCTCAAACGCCAAACCTACCCCCACCCAATCGCAATGGCGACTATATCAGCCGCACCAGTCATCGTACTTGGGTAGGGGTTGATCCCGATATCAATGGTCTCACCTGTCGCTGGTCAGACAAGGTGCCGCAGGAGTGGTACGCCCCCAAGGCCCGTTGGCCAGATCTGGAGATTATGCACTGGCCGCTAGTGCGCCGCTTTCCTAGAGGAACTGTTCTAACGGCCACACCCGCAGGCTTTGCCACGATTACCGATAGTCGCGGTTTGCCTTGGCTGAAGGTATCCATTGGTGAAGAGGAGCGCATTTGCTTGGTGCGAGCGAACCGCTGATTTATTCGTCCGCGCTAAGGACATGGGAAAATAGGAAAGACTGCTCCTCACCCAAGATTCTCCATGACTGGTCTTTACGAAGCACAAACGATCGCGATCGCCCGTCAACTTTGGACGGCTAGCCAAGAGTCCCGCAACTTTTTCAGCCAACTGCGGGAGCAAATGCGCATTGAAGATAAACTCCTCGGCTGGGCGATGGAACATCCGGGGCTACGGGTGCAACTCTTTCGCCTCATTGACTGCCTGCCGAGTCTGCGCAGTAAAGCCGAGGTGGCTCGCCACTTGCAGGAGTACCTCAGTGACCCCAGTGTGGAATTGCCGGAAGGCCTAAAAAAACTCTTGAACTTTGCCCAGCCGGATTCCCTGCCCGCCCAAGCAGCGGCAACCACCTTCACAACAGCAGTTCAAGCTCTTGCCCACAAGTACATTGCCGGTGAAACCACCGAGCAGGTGCTGAAAACCATTGGCCGTTTGCGCAAGCAGGGCATGCTGGTGACGATGGATATTCTTGGGGAGGCGGTGATTACGGAGGCAGAGGCGCAGCAGTATTGCGATCGCTACCTTGACTTGATGCAGCAACTCAGTCCCCTCGGGCAACGGGAGGGCGTGAATCCAGTCCAAGTCTCGGTTAAACTGACGGCCTTTTACTCCCAGTTTGATCCCCTAGATGTGTCTGGCTGCCGTGCCAAGGTGGGGGAACCGATTCGGCGGCTGTTGCATCGTGCCCAAGAATTGGGGGTGGCGGTGCACTTTGATATGGAGCAGTATGCCTACAAAGACATTACCCTAGCCATCCTCAAGGATATTTTGCTAGAGCCAGAGTTTCGCGATCGCGCCGATGTCGGGCTGACACTGCAAGCCTATTTGCGGGACAGCTACCAAGATGCCCAAGACCTGATTACTTGGGTGCAACAGCGGGGTACACCCATCACCGTGCGAGTGGTCAAGGGGGCCTACTGGGATCAAGAACTGATTAAGGCGGTGCAGCAGGATTGGCCATTACCCGTCTATCAATACAAGCAGGACACCGATGCCAACTTTGAGCGGCTGATTGAACTGCTCCTGAGTCACCATACGGTTTTGCGCACAGCGATCGCTAGCCATAATGTTCGTTCCCAAGCGCGGGCGATTGCGATCGCTCAACATCGGCACATTCCGCCCACAGCCATGGAATGCCAAGTTCTCTATGGTATGGCCGATAAACTTGCCAAAGCTCTCGTGGACGCAGGACAAACGGTGCGGGTCTATTGTCCCTATGGTGATCTCATTCCGGGGATGGCCTACCTGATTCGGCGACTCTTGGAAAATACCGCCAATAGCTCCTTTTTGCGCCAACAGTTGGGGGCTGTCGCGGTGGAGGAATTACTGGCACCACCGCAGCCAACGGCGGACTTTGAAGCTGTGAACGTTCATCTGACCACCGGCAAGACTTCAACCTTTGTCAATGCTGCCAATAGCGACTACGCCCGCGCCAGCCAGCGGGAAGCCATTCAAGCAGCCTTAATTCATGTCCATCGCCAACTGGGGCAAACCTATACCCCCATCATCAATGGCGATCGCGTCAATACCCTCGAATACAGCGAGTCCCTCAACCCCTCACAGCCCGAAGAAGTTGTCGGTCGCGTTGGCTTAGCCACCATTGAGGATGCCGAGCATGCGATCCGGGCTGCCAAAGCCGCTCAAGCGCAGTGGCAACAGACCCCCGTGGCCGAACGGGCAACCCTGCTGCGGCGGGCAGCGGATCTCCTAGAGGCACAACGCCATGAACTGGTGGCTTGGATGTGCTACGAAGTGGGCAAGGTGGTGGCGGAAGGGGATGCTGAAGTCTCCGAAGCTGTTGATTTTTGTCGCTACTACGCCGATGAAATGGAGCGCCTCAGCGGTGGCTATGACCGCAACTTTCCCGGCGAAACAAACCATTACCACTACCAAGGGCGCGGCATTGCGGTCGTCATTTCTCCTTGGAACTTTCCCCTGGCGATTCCCACCGGTATGACCGTGGCTGCCCTGGTCGCAGGCAACTGTACAATTCTCAAGCCTGCGGATCCGGCTGCTGTGATTGCTGCCAAACTAGCGGAGATTCTGATTGCCGCCGGTTTTCCGCCGGGGGTATTTCAGTTTCTCCCTGGACGTGGCTCCGTGATTGGCCCCTACCTAACCAAACATCCTGATGTGCATCTGATTGCCTTTACGGGCTCCCAAGAGGTGGGTTGCCGCATTATTGCTGAGGCAGCAGTGTTGCAGCGGGGACAAACCCACATCAAGCGGGTGATTGCCGAGATGGGGGGCAAAAACGCCATCATCATTGACGAAAGTGCCGACTTAGATCAGGCAGTGGCGGGGGTGGTGCAATCGGCCTTTGGCTACAGCGGCCAAAAATGCTCCGCCTGTTCGCGGGTGATTGTCTTGGAGTCCATCTATCAACCCTTTGTGCAGCGCTTAGTGGCGGCCACCCAGTCCCTGAATATTGGACCCGCCCATTTGCCCAGTACCCGTGTTGGACCGGTGGTGACGGCAGCCGCCCGCGATCGCATTCAGGAATACATTGCCAAGGGACAGCGGGAAGCGGAACTGGCCTTGAGTGTACCGGTGCCAGAAGTGGGGTATTTTGTCTCGCCTACAATCTTTACCAATGTGTCCCCCACCGCCACGATCGCCCAAGAGGAAATTTTTGGCCCGGTGCTAGCGGTATTACGGGCAGAAACCTTCAGCCAAGCCCTTGAAATTGCCAATGCCACTGCCTATGCCCTGACGGGGGGGCTGTATTCGCGGACGCCATCCCATATTCAGCAGGCCAAAGCCCAATTTGCCGTAGGGAACCTGTACATCAATCGTGGGATTACGGGGGCGATCGTGGATCGGCAGCCCTTTGGTGGCTTTAAGCTTTCGGGGATTGGTTCCAAAGCGGGTGGCCGCGACTACCTGCTGCAATTTCTGGAGCCGCGTGTTATTACCGAGAATGTGCAGCGCCAAGGGTTTGCCCCCATTGCTGGAGTGGATGAATAATGCCAAAAGGCACTCAGGCCGACCTTCAGGAGCGCATCAGGGCAGCGGGGGCCATTTCCTTCTGTGAGTTTATGGCCTTGGCTCTCTATGCACCGCAGTGGGGCTACTACAACCGTCCCCAAATACAGATTGGTCGGCACGGCGACTTTATCACGTCCAGTAGTCTGACGAGAGACTTTGCGGAACTGCTCACTGAGGCTTTTGTGCAGATGTGGCAGGCCTTGGAGCAACCGCAGCGGTTTACCCTCTTGGAGATGGGGGCGGGTGAAGGCCAATTTGCGGCTGGGGTCTTGGGCTATAGCCAAGCGACCTACCCTGATTTCTTTGCCGCCCTTGAGTACCAGATTCAAGAGCACTCCCCCACTTTACGGGAACACCAACGGCAACGCTTGGCCCCTTGGGGCGATCGCCTGTGCTGGCGAGGCTCTGACACTCCTGCTGAACCGATCACTGGCTGCATCTTTAGCAATGAACTCGTGGATGCTTTTCCCGTACATCGGCTGCAATGGCAGGGGGACGATTGGCAAGAAATTTATGTCAGTCTCGATGCCCAAGGGGCATTGCAAGAGGTCTTGCGTCCCCTCAGCGACGATCGCATTCACCAGTACTTTGCCACCGTTGGTATCGATCCACAGCAGCAGGGCTACAGCAACGGCTACCGTACTGAGGTTAATTTGAACCTAATCCCGTGGCTCAAGGATCTGAGTCAGCACCTAGAGCGGGGCTTTGTTCTCACCATTGACTATGGTTATCCCGCCCAGCAATACTATCATCCCGCCCGGTGTGAGGGTACCTTGCAGTGCTACTATCAACACCGCTACCACAACAATCCCTACTGCTTTGTGGGCGAGCAGGACATTACGGCCCATGTGGATGTGACCGCCTTGACGCGCTATGGTGAGCACTTTGGCCTTGAAACCCTCTATGTCACCCGCCAGAGTTTATTTCTCATGGCCTTGGGTTTGGGCGATCGCCTACTGGCGCCACAGCAGAGTAATGGCAATCTTCTTCAAGCCCTGAACCGCCATCAATCACTCCACCAACTCATTGACCCCCTAGGCCTCGGTGGCTTTTACGTCGTTCTCCAAGGCAAGCAGGCCAACCTCGATCTACCGCAACTTAGGGAAGCAGATCCGAAATTGGGTTAATGACTAAGAGCCACATCCCGTTGGGGGACTGGCAAAACCGAGCGATAGTACTGCTCTAGTTGCTGGGTGGCCGCCGCCCAACTCCAGCGTTCGGCTTCTTGGCGGGCATTTTGGCGTAGGGTCTCGCGATCGCCCGGGGAGTCAAAAAGACGCTGACAAGCCGTAATCGCTCCTGTAGGATCCGCTGGATCAAACAAAAACCCATTCACCCCGTCAGTGACGATATCCGGAATCCCCCCACTGTTGGCAGCCACCACAGGACAGCCCGCCGCCATTGCTTCTAGGAGAACCAAGCCAAGAGTTTCCGTGCGCGAGGGAAAGACAAAGACATCAGCAGAGGCAAAGGCCGATGCCAAGCGTTCCCCCCGCAGATAACCGACAAAATGGGTGGGGGTACCCGCAAAGTGCTGCTCAAGAGCTTCCCGATGCGGGCCATTGCCCACGAGCGCCAGTCGTGCTTCGGGAATCTGCTCCAGAATGGGTTTAATTTGCTCAATTTCCTTTTCAGCAGAGAGGCGACCGACGTAAAGCAGCAGGGGCGCTTGCGGGTGCCCTTGGCTGAGAAAGTAACGCATTTCTTGACTTTGGCGGTGTGGATGAAACAACTCCACATCTACCCCCCGCTGCCAGAGATCGAGATAGCGAATGCCGTGCGCTTTCAGTTCTGCCACCATTGCCGTTGAGGTGCACAAGTTGAGTTGAGCACGGTTATGGGCCAACCGCAGCAGCGACCAGAGTACCTCTTCAAGAAACCCCAAGCCATAGTACTTCAGGTATTGCGGCAAATGGGTGTGGTAGGAAGCAACCAAAGGTAAGTGGAATTTCTGCGCATAGTACAGACCCGCTACCCCCAAGACTGCTGGGTTCGCCACATGGATCAGATCGGGTTCAAAGGCCTCTAGGGCTTTACCAATGGCGGGTCGCGGCAGGGCTAATTTGAGTTCAGGATACAATGGGAGGGGAAAACCGGAGACACCATAGATCTGCGCGCCTTCGTAATGGTCTAGCCCGCCCTCGGGAGCCACCACCAACACCTGATGGCCATTCCGTTGCAGATGGCGGACGGTTTGGCACAAGCGGGTAACAATGCCATCAATTTTGGGCAAAAATGTCTCGGTAAATAGCGCGATCCGCATTTCGCTAACCTGAATGGGAGGGGGATTTTTCCCATTCTCGAATTAGGGGGGTCTTGACGCAACCCATTGGGGCGAAAAAGTTCCTTGCACAAGGAGGGGTAAACTGTGGCAAAAGCAGAGTTATTGATGGCGATCGCTGGCCTGAATCGAGGTATTCTAGCCACACCGCGCGATCGCAAACAGGTGGCCGCCCTTGCCGCTTCCCTTGAAGCCATGAATCCCACCCCAGCTCCCCTCAATGCCCCTGAAAAATTGGCGGGGGATTGGCGACTGATCTACACCAGTAGTCAGGCTCTTCTCGCTTTAGATCGCTCTCCTGTCGTAAAGATGGGGCAAATTTATCAGTGCATTCGTCCACAACAGCAGCGCATCTACAATATCGCTGAACTCTATGGGTTGCCCTTCCTGGAGGGGATTATCAGTGTGTTGGCGCGCTTTGAACCCTTGACCCAACAGCGCGTACAAGTGTATTTTGAACGTTCCATTGTTGGCCTGCGTCGGTGGCTCAATTACTATTCTCCTTCCCAATTCATTCCCCAACTCCACAGCCGTCAGCCGCTGATTGCCCTAGATGTCCCCCTCAACAGCAATGATCAACAGGGCTGGCTCGACATTACCTACCTCGATGAGGATTTGCGAATTGCCCGAGGCAATGAAGGTAGCCTTTTTGTCTTGACCCGTGTGTAGCCTCGATGCCCTGTACCGTTAGACTAAGGAAGAGTGGCATCATTCTCACATCCTATCTAATGGAAACACAGCCCCCCAAGCAACTTAGTTTTCCATGGAATCCGATGATTTCTGAGCTTGCAGCGGAAAGTGCACTGGCCACTGATCTAGCCTCAGAGGGTGAGAATAGCCAACGGCGCATCCAGCATTTAGAGCAAGCCATTGATCAGTGCCAGCACTATATCAATGAATTAAAGCAACAACTGCGCAATCAGGCGTTCCTTGAGGATTTACTGGCTCGCACTGAGGAAACCGCTCAGATTCAACAACAGGCGATCGTTGCCCTCCAAGAACAATTGCGCTCCCAAGCCACCTGTGCCCACGAGTTGGCCGAAATGAGCCACCATCGCCAATCCTTGGAAACCATTCTTCAGCAATCGCAAACGGAAATTGAGCACCTGCATCAGGAGGTGGATCGGCTCCTCAAGGCTCAAGATGCCCTCGAGGCTAAATTGGTGAATAGCCATCGCCTCCTGCGGCAACGGGAACAGGACTGCCAACTCCTTGAATCCCAACTGCGCCAAGTCCAAGAGGAAAAAGCTCTCCTGCAAACTCGCCTTGAACAAGCCCGCTTAGAGTTGAGCGATCGCCAAACCCAAATGGAGGATCTCAACCGTCGCCTCACCCAAGCGAACCATTTGATTGAAACCCAAGAACGGATTATCACTGCGCTGCAACAGGCGCAAGGATCAGAGGCCAGCAAAAACAGTGTTATTCAGGGACTGAGTAAAACCCTGCTAAAAACCCAAACCAAGCTACAGGAATTGGAACGGGACTATCAGCAGCAGCGCTTGCAATATATGACCACCCAGCACTACAACCAAGAACTGGAGGCGCGCACTAGTCAACAACAGGAACGCCTACAACACCTAGAAGCCCAAATTGCTGAACTGCAAGAGCAAATTCTCCATCAGGCGCAGCAGGCACGGGAGCAGGAAACCGCTGTTCAACACTGGAAGGATCGCTACACCGAGGCCGAGCGATCGCTAGCGCAGTTACAACGAGTCATTGCCCAGATGGCTACGGGCGGCTCCATTTCCCTGAATGAGATTCCTTGTTAGGGAAGATGGTTGAACAAATCTAAGTTTTATATAATAAAACATAGTCATTACGAGTTTGTTTATGGTGAAATTCATTGGTTGGGCAGGGAGTCTGCGGGATGGCTCCTACTCTCAAAGCGCCCTAGATGTTGCCATTGCCAAAGCAGCCGCCCAAGGCGTTACCGTTGAACGTCTTGATTTGCGGCAGATGACACTTCCTTTTTGTACGGGTGCTGAGAGCTACCCTGACTACCCCGATGTGGACACCTTTCAAGCCAAGGTCAAAGAAGCCGATGGCATTTTGCTAGTGACCCCAGAGTACCACGGCAGCGTTAGCGGTGTGCTCAAGAACTCCCTTGATCTCCTCAGCTTTGAACATCTCAGCGGCAAAGTCGTGGCCATGATGAGTGTCCTTGGTGGCCAAACCAACAGCAATGCCCTCAACGATCTACGGGTGATTCTGCGCTGGGTGCATGCTTGGGTGATTCCAGAACAGGTGGCCATTGGTCAGGCGTGGCAAGCCTTCACACCAGAAGGGCAATTGAGTGATCCCAAGCTCGAGGAGCGAGTGGACAAAATGATTGCCAGTTGGATTCAGACCACCCGTCAACTACGAGAAACAAGCGCCTAGTTCAATCCCTCTTGCAGCCACTGCGCCACTTGCTTGGCATGGTAGGTGAGAATGACATCGGCACCTGCCCGCTTAAAGCCAAGCAAGGTTTCTAGCACCACTTTTTTCTCATCAATCCAGCCATTGCGGGCGGCGGCTTTCACCATCGCGTACTCCCCAGAAACGTTGTAGGCGGCCACAGGAACATCGCTCACCTGCTTGAGTTGGGCAATGACATCCATGTAGGCAAGGGCAGGTTTCACCATCACCAGATCGGCGCCCTCCTCAATATCCAAGCTGACCTCCCGCACTGCTTCGCGGACATTGGCGGGATCCATTTGGTAGGTTTTTTTATCACCAAACTTCGGTGCCGAATCTAAAGCATCGCGAAAAGGGCCATAGTAGGCAGAGGCGTATTTCGCAGAGTAGGCGAGAATCCCCACGTGGGTATAGCCTGCAGCATCCAGACCGGCTCGAATGGCACCGACACGGCCATCCATCATATCCGACGGGGCAACAAAATCGGCCCCCGCAGCCGCTTGACTCACTGCCTGTTTGACCAGCACCTCTACAGTTTCGTCATTGAGAATTTCGCCATTTTTGACAATGCCATCGTGGCCTTCACTGCTGTAGGGATCAAGGGCGACATCGGTAAAGATTAGCAGGTCGGGTAAAACGGCCTTAATGGCACGTACCGATCGCTGGACAAGCCCCTCAGGATTGTAGCTTTCGGTGCCTGCATTGTCCTTGAGGTGCTCAGGAACGAGGGGAAACAGCGCGATCGCCCCAATTCCCAAGGCATAGGCCTCCTTCAGCTCTAAAATCAGGCGATCCAGCGTATAGCGATAGCAGTCGGGCATTGAGGGGACTTCCTGCACCTGATCTTCCCCCTCCATGACAAAGACTGGATAAATCAAATCCCCTGTGGTTAGGGCATGCTCGCGCACCAAGCGACGAATTTGAGCCGTGCGGCGTAAACGGCGAGGCCGATAGGTTAGCTCCATAATTCAACAATCAAAAACTGACTAATGTCCCAGTTCAAACGGCTGTGAATCAGCACGTACAACCTTTGGATTATTTCCGCATTATCTCACCTTGAGGGATCAAGACTGTGGGCGGTGCAGGATGCTTACAAACATTTACGAAGAACTTCAGTGCTCAAGCGGGTTGAAGATAGGGCAAGGCCAGATAGAAACTGGTGACGGTTTTGGCATCTTTCACTTCACCCCTATGAATCGCGGCGGCCAAGTCAGATAGAGAAAACTCCACAACTTCAATGTGCTCGTCGGTGTCCTGAGGCGGGGGTGTCTCTAGTTTCTCCAGCTCAGTGGCCAAGTAAGCATAGATCACTTCATCAGAATAGCCGGGGGCAATGTAAAACTCCCCCAGTTTTTGCCAATGGTGGGCGCGGTAGCCCGTTTCCTCTTCAATTTCCCGCTCAATTGTAGCAAAGGGCTTTTCGTGATCCTCAACGGTGCCCGCTGGGAACTCCAGCAGATATTCCTCAGTGGCAAAGCGGTATTGTTTGACAAGGATCAGGTTGCCCTCTGGGGTCACAGGGACAGCTAATGCCCCCCCCGGATGCCGCACCGTTCCCAAGATCGAGACAGACCCATGGGGCAGGCGATATTGATTGACCTCAAATGTAAACTTACGACTGCGGCAAAAGCAGTGGCGCTCGAGGACTTCGGGGGAGATTTTAGTCATAGGGGTTAGACAGAGGTGCGATCGGTGAGGATTTCATAACCCGTTTTGGTGACCAAGACCGTGTGCTCAAATTGGGCAGAGAGGGAATTATCAACCGTAACCGCTGTCCAGCGATCGCGCAAAATCCGCACCTGTTTTGACCCCGCATTCACAATGGGTTCAATGGCCAAGGTCATCCCCGCCCGCAGTCGCACATTCTTGAGTTCATTGGTGCGGAAGTTAAATACCGAAGGTTCTTCGTGGAGATTGCGCCCCACGCCGTGGCCAGTAAAGTCCTCGACTACGACAAAGCCATTGGCTTCGACATAATCTTGAATAGCACCCGCCAAATCCATGAGGTAGTTGCCTTCTTTCACCTGCTCAATGCCTCGGTAGAGCGCTTCTTCAGCAACTTTGACAAGCTTGGCCGCTTCTTCGGAGATTTCCCCCACTGGAATCGTAATGCAAGAGTCGCCATGGAAGCCATTGTAGTAGGCACCGGTGTCAATCTTAACGATGTCGCCACTGCGAATCACTTTGCGGGGGCTGGGAATCCCATGAACCACCTCGTTGTTGATGCAAGCGCAAATGGAGGACGGAAAACCCTGATAGCCTTTGAAGCTCGGTGTTGCCCCCATTTCGCGGATGCGTCGCTCGGCATAGGCATCGAGATCCGCCGTCGTCATGCCCGGCTCAATCATCTGGGAGATTTCCTTAAGCACCGTCGCCACAATGCGCGAGGCCTGCCGCATAATCTCAATTTCGCGCTTGGACTTAATTTCAATGCCACGGCGGGGACGGGTTTGGACGGGGGTGGGGGAGGGAGTGAGCAGACTACCAAGGATATTCATGGGCGCGATGCAACCGCAAAAATCGTTCTTTTTCAGGATAACGCTGTTACCCTGATCAGGGGAACGTTAATTTTATCCTTGAGGGATTGGTGAACGAAAATGCGTTTGATAGAGTTGCTTAAATCGCTGCTGTTGCTGCCTGTGATCCACAATCGGCAAAGGATAGCCGTAGCGACGGCGCTCTTGGGGAGAAATAGTTCCCGTCACCAAATCTGCCGTGTCTAGGGATTTCAATTCCGGCAGCCAACGGCGAATATACTCCGCCTCAGGATCAAATTTTTGCGCTTGACTGGCTGGGTTAAAAATCCGCAGCGGCTTTGGATCCATCCCACTGGAGGCACTCCACTGCCAACCGCCATTATTGGCTGCTAAGTCGCCATCAATCAGCTTTTGCATAAAGTACTGCTCACCCCACTGGGGATTGATGATCAAGTCCTTGGTGAGGAAACTGGCCACAATCATGCGGCAGCGGTTGTGCATCCAACCCGTTTCATTGAGTTGGCGCATGGCGGCATCCACAATTGGGTAACCGGTGCGACCCTCACACCAAGCGGCAAAGTGTTCTGCGTTATTCAGCCAAGGAAAAGTGGCAAATCCTTCACGATGGGGGCGCTCCACCAAGTGGGGAAACCAGTAGAGGGCGTGCTGATAAAACTCCCGCCAAGCCAATTCCTGCTGCCACGTGCGAATACTCGTTTGTGCCTCTTCACTACGGGCTGCGGCCATAGCGGCCTGACTGGCTGCCCAGACATGGCGAATACCAATGACACCGAACTTGAGCGCAGGGCTTAAGAGGGAGGTTCCGGGCTGCGCCGGATAGTTGCGCTGCTCACCATAGTCTTGAATGTGCTGGTCAATAAATGTCTCTAGTTGTGCTTGGGCAGCGGCTTCACCGGGAGCAAGGATCAGTTCTCCTGACCAATGAAATCCCAAATCCTTGGCCGTGGGGAGAGAAATCGCTCCCAAGGTTCGCGCAGTTGCTTGTTCTATTTCGCTGAGGGGTTCGAGGTGTCTGGGGCTGGGGAGAGGCTCTGGTTTAACTAAGCTTGACCAGTTACGCCAAAAGGGGGAATAGACGGTGTAGGGCTGTCCCTGTTTTGTTTGTACGGCCTCTGGGGAATGCAGAAGTTGATCCCAAGCGGTTTCCACGGCAATTCCCTTTTCTTTGAGGGCAGCGGCTACTGTGCGATCGCGATCGCGACCGTAGGGTTCCACATCCTCGTGCCAATGCACCGTCACCGCCCCCAAGCCATTGGCCACTTGGGGCAGAATTTGACGCGGGTCACCGTAGAAAATCAAAAAGCTCCCCCCCAGCCGCTGATAGGATTCCTGCAGAGCCTGTAGGCAACCCACGAGGTATGTCACCCGCACCGCCGCAATGTCCGAGGCACGGAGAATCGCTGGATCAAAGCAAAAAATGCCAACTACTTTGGGAGTTTGGGTATAGGCAGCCGCCAACCCCACACTGTCACTCAGGCGCAAATCGCGACGATGCCAAAATAAGCGTAGGCTCATCGCCCGTTCATCCTAGGCGTACTAGAAAAGAGCACCAATACATTTGTTGTTGCGGCTTTAACTTCCGGGGGTTCATTGTCGGCAGTAATTTTCTGAAATTCCTCATAGCTCATTTTTTCTTGGAGGCGGTTTATCAGGCAAGTGCAATAGCGATCGCCAAAGCCGGGAGGCGCTGGCGCCGCAAATTTGGTTTGACACTCCCGCATAAAGACCGCGATCGCCGCCGGCGTTTCTTGAGCCATAGTGGATAAACTCAGCAATCCCAGACCGCCACTGCTGAGAAGGCTCATCACGAGTTTGGATAATTTCATTAGGGCGACTCCTAGGCGCGATACCTGATCCGATTCTGGCAAAGAGCTTCCTGCGGTTGCTGCACTTCCAAACTTTTGTTGAGTTGCCGATCAAGTCATAGACAAGAATGCCACGTTTATCTATACTTGTCTTCTATCGTTTTGTGTGTCCAGTTATCAGCAAAGGAGGCTCTCATTTCTGAACCACTTGCCCTCACCCAAAGCCTAAGGGGTACCCGTGAGATTCGCGATAACTATCAAGTGTTTCGCCTGACGGGTCTCATCGATGCGTTTTCCGAGTCGGCCTTTCGCAAGGTCATTAGTAAGTGTTTTGACGACGGACCTGCCAACATCATCTTAGATCTTTCAAAAATTGAGTTTATTGACAGCTCTGGCCTCGGCATTTTAGTACAACTGGCCAAAAAAGCCCAAGAGCATCAGGGTCAACTGCAAATTGTCACCAACCCCCGCGTCACCCAAACCGTCAAACTTGTGCGTTTAGAAAACTTTTTGCGCCTTCAGCCGGATCTGGCGACGGCGATCGCCCAAATTAGCGGGGAAACCCATTCTTAACCATTCTGTTCCTGTGGCAGTAAAACTAAGGGGGGTCTCTTTAGCTAAAACGTCATGCTGGACTCTGCTGGATTATTGCCCCTTGTCCCCCCCAAAATTCCCGCCCATCAACTACCGCCGGCGGCTTTGGCCTACTTTGGTGACGCCGTGTATGAACTCTTTATCCGCTGGCTTTTTCTAACCCCGCCCCAACGCATCAATACCTACCACCGCCAAGTGGTGGCGCATGTCCGTGCCGAAAGTCAAGCCCGCTACATGGACTTCCTTTGGCAGCATTGCACCGAAACCGAACGCTCGATTTTTCGTCAGGGTCGCAATGCGGCTGCCGATGGCCCAAAGCGAGTTGCTGCAAAAATCTACCGCCAAGCCACCGGCTTTGAAGCCCTACTGGGATACCTTTACCTCACCAACCCTCAACGCCTACAGGAGATTTTTCAACTGCTTGAGCGGCACATTCGCAATGAAAATGAAATAAACAGCAATATCGACGAAGCAGAATCCCGTAATGAAATGTAACCACTGCATGATAGGATGCTTAGTGGCCAGTTCAAGGCATCCTCGGATGCTCCCTATTCTGCTGTGACCGTTCCCGATTCTGCTTCAGCACCCTCTGCGCCATCAACCGTTGCCAATTCCCCAAAGAGGGGCGGCTCGATGGCCGGGTTTTATCAACTCTGTCGCGAATTATTCACGACAAGCCTCGTGCTGATGGCAATCGCCTTTGGAGCGGTTTGGCTCATTTACGGCCTGAACACAGCATTGAATTACCTTTTGGGGGCAAGTGCAAGCCTCATTTATCTGCGGCTCCTCGCCCGGAGTGTGGAGCGCCTAGGAAATGACCAGAAAAAGCTGGGGAAAACGCAGCTGATTGTCGTCGTGGTTGTGATTATTTTGGCAGCCCGTTGGCAAGAGCTACATATTATTCCGGTGTTCTTGGGGTTCTTAACCTACAAAGCCGCCATTCTGGTCTATATGTTTCGTACGGTTTTGCCGTCCCCTTAACGCTGGCTCACTGTAGTGCTTAGACAACCGAGCGCGGAGGCATGATGCCTTTGATACACCTTTGGACAGCTCTTCCCCTTGCCAAGTTGGAGGTGGGGCACCATTTCTACTGGCATATTGGCAACCTAAGAGTTCACGGTCAAGTCTTCATCACCACTTGGTTTGTGATGGCCATTCTGATTGCAGCAGCCTTTGCAGCCTCGCGGAATATCCAACGGGTGCCCAGTGGTATTCAAAACCTGATGGAATACGCGCTGGAATTCATCCGCGATTTGACCAAGAGCCAAATGGGTGAGCACGAGTACCGAGCTTGGGTTCCCTTCGTGGGGACACTGTTCCTGTTCATTTTTGTTTGTAACTGGTCAGGGGCACTGGTACCGTGGAAACTCATTGAACTGCCAGAAGGGGAGCTAGCAGCACCCACCAATGACATCAATACCACCGTGGCCTTGGCTTTGCTGGTCTCCTTGGCCTATTTCTATGCCGGGCTACGCAAGCGGGGGCTGAAGTATTTCACCAAGTACATCGAGCCAACGCCCGTCTTACTTCCCATTGCCATCTTGGAAGATTTCACAAAACCGCTTTCCCTGAGCTTCCGTCTTTTTGGCAACATCTTGGCGGATGAATTGGTGGTGGGGGTCTTGGTGTTGCTGGTGCCCCTGTTTGTGCCCTTGCCTGTGATGGCTTTGGGACTCTTCACCAGCGCCATTCAAGCCCTTGTGTTTGCCACCCTGGCAGCCACCTATATTGGGGAGGCCATGGAGGGGCATGGCGGCGAGCACGAAGGGGCTCACTCCTAAAAGGGGTACATACCCTGCTATTGTTATCTCTGGAAATTTTGTTTCGTTCTACTACGTCTCGAGGAAATCAATTATGGATCCGTTAGTCGCTTCTGCTTCTGTTTTGGCTGCTGCTCTGGCTGTTGGCTTGGCTTCTTTAGGACCCGGCTTAGCCCAAGGGAATGCTTCTGGTCAGGCTCTAGAAGGGATTGCGCGGCAACCGGAAGCGGAAGGTAAAATTCGGGGTACACTGCTGCTGACCTTGGCATTCATGGAGTCCCTGACCATCTATGGTCTGGTAATTGCGCTGGTACTCCTGTTTGCCAACCCCTTTGCATCCTAATTAACCCCAGTGGGGGAGGCTTGGATGAGCTTTCCCCCGATCCCCCATTCTGGAGAGGCTGATGTTTGATTTTGATGCCACCCTACCCCTGATGGCTGTGCAATTCTTAATCTTGACCGTCATTTTGAATGCGCTGCTGTACAAGCCCTTGGGTCAGGCGCTGGACAATCGGGATGAATATATCCGAACCAACTTGCAGCAGGCCAAGGAGCGGTTGCAACAGGCCACTGAACTGGCTCAGCAGTATGAGCAGGAATTGGTCAGTACCCGTCGCCAAGCCCAAGCCTTGATTGAAGAGGCCAGAGCCGAGGCACAAAAAATTGCCACCGCCGAAATTGCCGAAGCACAGCAGGCCGTGCAGGCAGAGTTACTCAAGATTCAAGCAGAAATTGATCAGCAAAAGCAGGCGACACTGCAAGCGCTTGAGGGTCAAGTTGCCAGCTTGAGTGAACAGTTATTAGCGAAGTTACTGGCCTAGGAGTGTGGGTCATGGACGCAGTATTTCTATTGGCAACGGAAGAAGTGGGGCAGTTTGGCATTAACACCAATTTGCTCGAAACCAATGTGATCAACCTTGCCATCATTATTGGGGTATTGGTGTATTTTGGGCGAGGCGTACTGGGCAAAGCCTTGGGCGATCGCCAGCAAAAAATTGCCGCTGCCCTTGCGGAAGCCGAAGAACGCCAGAAAGTGGCTGCTGCCCGCCTCGTTGAAGAGCAGCAAAAACTGGCTCAGGCCAAGCAGGAAGCACAACGCATTCGTGAAGACGCCCTTGCCCGTGCCAAGGCTGCCAAGGAAGAACTCATTGCCCAAGCCAAGCGGGAAATTGAGCGCTTGAAGGAAACCGCTTCCCAAGACACCACTGCCGCCACTGAGCGGGCGATCGCCGAAATTCGTGAGCGGATTGCCGCTATGGCACTTGCAGAGGCCGAAAAACAACTCAAAGCGCGTTTGAGCCAAAATCCAGACCTTCAGCGCACCCTTGTTGATCGCAGTATTGCCCTACTAGGAGGCAAATGATGCAGACCACTGTCCGTGGTGAACTTGTTGAACCCTATGCCGAGGCACTGCTGTCGTTGGCACAAACCCACAACCTCATTGATCGGTTTCAGCAGGATACGCAGTTGATTTTGGAACTCCTTGCCAGCTCCAGTGAACTGCAACAGTTTGTCGCCAATCCCCTGATCAAGCCTGAGGCTAAAAAGAATGTCCTGCGGCAGTTGACAGTGGATAAGGTGCACGGCTACTTCCTCAACTTCTTAATGTTGCTCGTGGATCGGCGGCGAATTAACTTTCTTGGCCCTATTTGTGAGCAGTATCGTGCCCTTGTCCGCAAACTCCGCAATGTGGTCTTGGCGGAAGTCACCAGTGCCGTCGAACTCAACGACGATCAACGCCGTGCAGTGGTCGAAAAGGTCAAAGCCATGACCGGTGCTGCCGATGTGGAGCTTGTCACTGCCTGCGATCCCGAACTGATTGGTGGCGTGGTGATTAGAGTGGGTTCCCAAATCTTTGATGCTAGTCTGCGGGGTCAACTCCGCCGCCTCAGTCTCACCTTGGTGCAAGCCGCCTAACGTCCCCTTTGTAAACTGTTCAACCCTTGAGAGTGACTTCTATGGTAAGTATCCGACCCGACGAAATCAGTAGCATTATTCGCCAGCAAATCGAGCAGTACGAACAGTCGATCAAAGTCGATAATGTCGGTACTGTCTTGCAGGTGGGCGATGGCATTGCCCGTGTCTATGGCCTCGACAAAGTGATGGCCTCAGAATTGGTGGAATTTGAAGACGGCACCGTGGGGATTGCCCTCAACCTCGAAGAGGATAACGTGGGGGTGGTGCTGATGGGCGATGGCCTCGGCATCGAAGAAGGCAGTACGGTGCGTGCCACTGGCAAAATTGCCTCGATCCCCGTGGGTGAAGCGGCGATTGGTCGGGTTGTGGACGCCCTAATGCGCCCCATTGATGGCAAAGGGGAGATCCACACGACGGAAACCCGCCTGATTGAATCCCCGGCTCCCGGTATTGTCCAGCGCAAATCGGTGTGTGAGCCGTTGCAAACGGGGATTACCGCTATTGACGCCATGATTCCCATTGGTCGGGGTCAGCGGGAACTGATCATTGGCGATCGCCAGACGGGGAAAACGGCTGTTGCCATTGACACGATTCTGAACCAAAAAGGCCAAGATGTGATTTGCGTCTATGTGGCCATTGGTCAAAAAGCGTCCAGTGTGGCTCAAGTGGTGAACGTGCTGCGGGAGCGGGGGGCGCTGGAGTACACGATTGTGATTGCCGCTAACGCCAGTGATCCAGCCGCCTTGCAGTATCTTGCCCCCTACACCGGTGCCACGATTGCTGAGTACTTCATGTACCAAGGCAAGCACACCCTCGTCATCTACGATGACCTCTCCAAACAAGCCCAAGCCTATCGGCAAATGTCGCTGCTGCTGCGTCGTCCCCCCGGTCGTGAAGCCTATCCAGGGGATGTGTTTTATCTCCACTCCCGCCTCCTGGAGCGTGCCGCCAAACTCAACGATGCCCTCGGTGGTGGCAGCATGACGGCGCTTCCTGTGGTTGAAACTCAAGCCGGTGACGTGTCTGCCTACATTCCCACCAACGTCATTTCCATTACCGACGGTCAAATCTTCCTCTCCTCTGACCTCTTCAACGCTGGCTTGCGGCCTGCCATCAACGCGGGGATTTCCGTGTCGCGGGTGGGTTCTGCTGCTCAAATCAAGGCCATGAAGCAGGTGGCTGGCAAACTGAAGCTGGAATTGGCGCAATTTGATGAACTGCAAGCCTTCGCCCAGTTTGCCTCCGACTTGGATAAAGCCACCCAAAACCAACTGGCGCGGGGTCAGCGGCTGCGGGAAATTCTCAAGCAGCCCCAGTACTCACCCATTCCGGTGGAATACCAAGTGGCAACCATTTACGCCGGTACCAATGGCTATCTTGATGATATTCCCGTTGAGGCAGTGGCTAAGTTTGTTGCCGGTCTGCGGGACTACCTGCACACAAGCAAGCCCGAATACGGCGAAATCATCCGCACCACCCAAAAACTGGATGAAAAAGCTGAAGCGCTCCTGAAAGAAGCGATCGCCGAATACAAAGCTGGCTTTACCGCCTAGGCGCGATCGCGCCCTATCGTCAGTCTGAACCTGCCCTCTACCAAGGGTAGGTTTTTTTATGCCCCGCCTACTCTGGAGTATCAAAAATCATTGCAGTTTCCTTCAACTATCCCCCTGAGCCTTCCGTCCTCTCCTACACTGGGATCCTAGGGCGAGGTTTGACAAAGGAGAAAACAGTGCGTGTCGTCCTCATGGCTGGGGGAAGTGGTACTCGGTTGCGTCCCCTCACCTGTGATCTACCTAAGCCAATGGTGCCGGTAGTCAATCGTCCCATTGCCGAGCATATTCTCAATCTCCTGCGCCGCCATAGCCTTGATGACGTGGTCATGACATTGCACTATCTCCCCGATGTCGTGCGCGACTATTTTGGCGATGGGAATGAGTTTGGGGTGCACCTGAGCTATGTCGTTGAGGAAGAGCAGCCCCTTGGCACAGCAGGCTCAGTAAAAAACATTGCCAATTTGCTAACGGATCCCTTTTTGGTAGTCAGCGGCGATAGCATTACCGATGTCGATTTAACCGATGCCCTACGTTTTCACCAGCAGCACGGTGCTCCCGTAACCCTCATCCTTGCCCGTGTGCCTCAACCGAAGGAGTTTGGCATTGTCTTTACCGATAGCGATGGCCGCGTGCGGCGGTTTCTCGAGAAGCCCTCAGCGGGGGAAATCTTTACGGATACGGTAAATACGGGCATCTACATCCTCAGCCCTGCTGTCATGGACTACCTCAATAGCGGGACTGAGCGGGATTTTTCGCGGGATTTGTTCCCATTGCTGTTGCAGGCGGATGTGCCGATGTATGGCTATATCACCGATGCCTACTGGTGCGATGTCGGTAGTCTGCAAACCTATCAACAGGTGCAACAGGATGCCCTCTATGGCCGCGTGCACTTGGAAATTCAGGGGCACGAAGTTCAGCCGCAAATTTGGATAGGGCACAACACCACATTACCGCAAACGGTTCAGCTAGAGGCGCCGCTAGTCTTGGGCAATAACTGCCGCTTAGGTGCGGGGGCCACCCTTGGGGCGGGGACGGTCTTGGGGGATCACGTGATTGTTGGCAATGGCAGTCAGTTGCGCTCAGTGGTGGCTTGGAGTGGCTGTTTTATTGGGGATGACAGTGAATTGGAGCATTGCATTTTAGCTCGCCATATCCATGTCGATCGCCATGTAAGGCTGCATGAAGGGGTGGTTATTGGCAGTCGCTGCGTGGTCGGTGAGGAAGCCAGCCTGAGTCAGGGGGTGCGCCTTTGGCCGGGAAAACGCATTGAAGCGGGCGCCATTGTGAATGAAAGCCTGATCTGGGGCACAACGGGGCAGCGCTATCTCTTTGGGCAGCGGGGTGTGGCCGGTGTGGCCAATGTGGACATTACACCGGAGTTTGCTGTGCGGCTGGCGGCAGCCTATGCCTCAATCCTTGAGCCGGGAACTAGTGTGCTAGTGTCGCGGGATCAGCGCAATGTGTCGCGGATGGTGGCCCATGCCCTGATGTCGGGGCTGATGTCAGTGGGGATTCATGTCCTCAATTTGGAGGCGATCGCCCTGCCGATTGCCCGCTTTGCTGCCCAAACCCTTTCAGTCAGCGGCGGAATTCATGTGCGTGCTCATCCCGATCGCGCCGATCAACTGTTGATTGAGTTTTTTGACCATAAAGGCATCAACCTGAGTAAAGCCAAAGAGCGGCAAATTGAAACCGCCTACTTCCGCGAAGATACTCGCCGTGCCTTACTTACGGATGTTGGTGTCATGACCCATCCCAACAACTGCGTGGCCGCCTATGCCCAAGGCTTTGAAAAGTGGCTAAATACCCAACTGTTTTATGGTAGCCCCGCCAAAATTGTCATTGACTATGCCTATGCCGTTTCTGGGGTTGTCTTGCCCCAGATCCTCAGTAAGTTTGGCTGTGATGCCGTTGTTCTCAATGCCACCCTGCACCCAACCCCCGTGAACATTCTCGAGCGACAGCGACTCCTGCGGGAACTGGGACAGGTGGTGACAGCGCTGTCTGCCAGTTTGGGGGTGCAAGTCTCCGCCAATGGCGAGCGGTTCACCTTGGTGGACAATGCCGGTCAGGTGTTCAGTGATCAAGAACTCACGGCTCTAATGACCTACTTGACCCTCTTGACCCATGCGGGGGGCACCGTCGTGGTGCCGGTCACAACCTCTAGTGCCGTGGAGGCGATCGCTCACCAGCAGGGAGGACAAATTATCCGCAGTCGCACCAACCCGACTGATCTCATGGAAGCCTGCCAACACCACAGTGGCGTTGTCCTAGGGGGTTCTGCAGAAACCGGTTTTATCTTCCCGAAACTGCATCCGGGGTTTGATGCCATGTTTACGATCGCCACCCTGATCGAATTGCTGGCATTAATTGGCAAACCCCTCACCGTCATGCGCCAAGAACTGCCCCGCGTCCACTACTATCACCGCCCAATTCGCTGTCCTTGGATTGCCAAAGGGTCACTGATGCGCCACTTGGTGGAAACCCATCCCCGCAACCACTTAAGTCTCATTGATGGCGTCAAAATTGGTGAACCCAATACGGACCATTGGGTACTGATTCTGCCCGATGCCAGTGAGCCATTGGTACACCTCTACGTCAATAGTCCCGATGCCACTTGGAGTGAGCAGATGCTGCAACGCTATAGCCGCCGCATTGAAGAGTTTGCCCGCTTGGAACCCCTCTCAGGTGCCACAATAAAGATGTGAGCAAAATCCCGTAGGATCAGGGAAAAATTTTCGCACGTTAGGCGTAATGGTGGTGTTGAAAACCGAGAAAACCCAAGGGAACTTGAGCGATAAATTGCGGGGAATTGCCCGTTGGTGGTCGGAATTCAAGATTCAAACCCGCCTCATGGCCACAGCAACCCTCGTGGTCTCGATCATCATGAGTGGCCTCACCTTCTGGGCGGTGAACACCATTCAAACCAATGCCCACCTCAATGACACCCGCTATGGCCGCGATTTAGGGTTACTCCTAGCCGCTGACGTGGCGCCCCTTGTGGCCAAAGGGGATACCGCCGCTGTAGCTGAATTTTCCCGTAAGTTCTATGAGCGCAGTGCCAGTATTCGCTACATTCTTTATGCGGATCCTGAAGGGGAAATTTACTATGGCCTGCCCTACTCTGCCCCCCAAGTAGAAAGTGCCCTGACGTTGCGCCGTCGTATTCAACTGCCAGAGACCTACCGTGCCAGTCAAGAACCCCTCGTGCGCCAACACCAAACCCCCAATGGCTTGGTTGCCGATGTCTTTGTCCCCCTGACCTTCAACGGCGAAAACTTAGGGGTTGTTGCCTTGGGGATTAACCCCAACCCAACATTTATTGCCTCTGCCAATCTCACGCGGGATCTCACGATCGCCGTCTTTGTCTCCCTCTGGATCATGGTGATCTTGGGGGGGGTCTTCAATGCCCTCACCATTACCCAGCCCATTAAAGAATTGGTGCAGGGGGTAAAAAACATTGCAGCGGGGAATTTTAAGCAACGCATTAACCTGCCCTTTGGCGGTGAACTGGGGGAGTTGATCACCAGCTTTAATGACATGGCCGAGCGCCTTGCTTCCTACGAAGCCCAAAACATTGAAGAACTCCAAGCCGAGAAAGCAAAACTAGATACCTTGGTGTCCACCATTGCTGATGGGGCGATTCTCTTAGATACCGACATGCGAATTATTCTTGTCAACCCCACGGCTCAGCGCCTCTTCAACTGGGAAGGGATGAACGTCATTGGCCAAAATGCCCTCAACTGCTTTCCAGCGCCGGTGTGCGAAAGGCTGACCTGTCCCCTTTACAAAGCCTCTCGCGGCGAGTCAGAGGGGGGAGAATTTCGGGTGACGCTGCAAGAACCTAGCTCGCGATCAGTCCGGATTCTGCTGACAACGGTTATGGATGTGCAGCGGGAAAAACCCAAGGGCATTGCGATTACGATTCAGGACATTACCCGTGAGGTGGAACTCAACGAAGCCAAAGCGCAATTGATTAGTAATGTCTCCCACGAATTGCGCACACCCCTATTCAATATCAAATCGATCATCGAAACCATTCAAGAGTACGGCAGCAGCCTCAGTGAAAAAGAGCAACAGGAATTCCTCGAAACCGCTAACCACGAGACCGATCGCCTGACTCGTCTTGTGAATGATTTCCTCGATATTTCCCGCCTCGAATCGGGTCGCCCCTATCAATTTGGCTCGGTACAGATGGCGCAGGTGATTGATCAGATCATGCGCACCTACCAACTCAATGCTGCCAATAAATCTATTACCCTAACTGCTGAAGTGGAAAATCCCCTGCCACCGGTTTGGGGCAACTACGATCTGCTCATTGGTGCGCTCACTAACTTGGTGGGCAATGCCTTGAAGTTTACCCCCGAAAATGGACGGGTGACGATTCGTGCCTATGTCTGGCATCCCCCTAGCGATCCAGAGCAGGAACGAGTGCGCATTGAGGTCGCCGACACGGGTATGGGGATTGCCCCAGAGGATCAACCCCGTGTCTTTGAACGCTTTTTCCGCGTTGAGAATCGCGTGCATACCCTAGAGGGGACAGGGCTGGGGTTGGCCATTGTCCAAGATATTATCCACAAGCACAATACACAAATTCATTTAATTAGTGAACTGGGGGTCGGCAGTACCTTTTGGTTTGATTTGGCCATTGATGAATCTGCCCTCGTTGATCATCCTGATGGCACTGCTGAAACAGCGCTGCCCCCCACTTGAAACACATTGATAGGGGGATGAGGGCGATCGCCTCGCCTTGCCAACAACCACACGTGCTCTGCTAAAATCTGAGGGCAAGAATCAATAACTCCTCACGCCAATGGTTGCTTAGGCTTGGCCCTTAGGAAGAAAAATACAGATTTCTGTATTGATTTTG
>FMJZ01023904.1_pt1 | contig 27484 bp, 22 predicted proteins | sample 1987881 | NCBI WGS metagenome assembly FMJZ01 (sample SAMEA4378227, study PRJEB15110) | soil metagenome | biome: soil; feature: Field; material: Soil | place: India | collected 2015-03-11 | depth 0 m
CGCGATGGTCTGCGCGGTGGGAGGCATTCTTCTTTGCTCCACCCTCGCAGACGCCCAAACCTTTACCTATCAGGGAATGCTCAAACAGGCAGGCGTTCCCGCTAACGGAAACTACGACTTCCAGTTCAACCTCTGGACAGCCGCTTCGGGCGGCTCACAGGTCGGCTCCACCCTCGCCAGAAGCGAGGTGAACGTGGCATGGGGCGTGTTCAGCACAGAACTGGACTTCGGCAGTGTGTGGGATGGCAGTGACCGTTATCTGCAGGTTGCGGTTCGCCCTGCAGGTTCTGGCAGTTACACTACACTGTCTCCCCGCGTGAAGGTGAACCGCGCTCCCTACAGCCAGTTTGCTTTCAGCGTGCCCTGGTCGGGCATCGTGGGTATGCCTGCGGGCTTTGCGGACGGCGTAGATAACGACACCACCTACTCGGCGGGTGCGGGGTTGCAGTTAGCGGGCACGACCTTCGGCGTGGCGAGTGGGGGCATCGTGACGGGGATGCTGGCTGATGGTGCGGTCACACCGGCGAAGTTGAGCGCGACGGGCGTGAGTGCGGGCACGTATGGCAGCGCCACGCAGGTTGGCAGGTTCACGGTGGATGCGCAGGGTCGGATTACCTCGGCGAGCAATGAGACCATTTCGGGGGTGGCGCCCGGTGGTTCGGCAGGAGGGGACCTGGGCGGGAGTTATCCGAACCCTGTGGTGACGGCCTTGCAGACTCGTCCTGTGTCGTCGGCGGCTCCTGGCAATGGCGAGGTGCTGAAGTGGGATGGCAGTGTTTGGGCTCCGGCACTGGACGATGCAGGAGGCTTGACGCTGCCGTTCACGGGTAGTAGCAATGTGGGCTCGGGTGCAGTGTTCGCGATTACCAACACTACCACAAGCGGGTTTGCGGATGGCATCTGGGGGCGCACCAACAGCACCAGCGCCGCCGGTGTCCTCGGCTGGGCGATGTCGACCACCGGAACCAACTTCGGCGGATTTTTCCGTTCGGACAGCACGGGAGGCCGTGGTGTAACTGGTACAGCGACGGCAGCCACTGGCGCAACATACGGGGTGGTCGGCGGTAGTGACAGCAACGCCGGGACGGGGGTTTTTGGCGTGGCGAACGCCTCGAGCGGCACGACGAGGGGTGTACACGGCGAGGCGGTCAGCCCCAGCGGCATCGCAGTATCGGGCTACGAGCGTGCGTCCACCGGACGGACCTACGGCGGCAACTTCCGCAGCGATAGCTCGTCCGGTACGGGCGTCTACGGTCTGGCAGCGGACCAGAGTGGCAACACGGTCGGGGTATATGGACAGAGCCTCAGCAGCGCTGGCACGGGCGTGGTGGGACTGGCAAGCGCGTCAAGCGGTACTACGTTCGGTGTGTGGGGGCAAAGCGACAGCGACAACGGGAGAGGCGTGTACGGGTTCGCAACTCGTGCCGGCACTGGAGTATATGGGCGAAGCGACGGCGCCTCTGGCTGGGGTGTGATCGGAGTGGCAACTGCCAGCAGCGGCACCACTTACGGCGTGTTTGGCCAGGCTGGGTCCAATGGCTACGGCGTCTATTGCATTGGCAACTTCGGCGCCTCGGGTATCAAGTCATTCCAGATAGACCACCCGCTCAGCCCAGACACACATTTTCTCAACCACTATGCCTCCGAAGGTCCTGAGCCTTACAACCTCTATCGGGGCAATGTGGTTACCGACGCGCAAGGCTATGCGACCATCACTCTGCCCGACTACTTCGAAGCCATCAACCGCGAGCCAACCTATCACCTGACGGTCATTGACGCTTCTGACGACTTCGTGCTGACGAAGGTGGTACGGGAGATACACAACAACCAGTTCATCATCCGCACCAGCAAACCGCTGGTCAAAGTCAGCTGGGAAGTGAAGGCGGTCCGTAACGACCGCTGGGTGCAACAATACGGTTATCAGACCGAGCAGCCCAAGCCAAAGGAATACCAGGGCAGGTATCTGCATCCCGAACTGTATGGACTGCCCAAGGAGATGGGTATTCATTACCACCCCGAACATGGACGGGAGACTCCTGTGAGACAATAGATTCTGCGGGACCTTCCTTTGTGGAGGTCCCCTGCTCGGTTATGCTGAAAGAAAGCATCTCTGAGAATCTTCGATGCGTTCGGATTGACAGAAAAGTACAACCATTGATGACATCCGTTCCATTTTGCACCGTGACGAGGGATCTCGAAGCCTCCTCCTCGTGGTGAGTGGTGTTAGGGCAGAAGCCCTGATGGAAACTTGCCTTCGCTAAGCGTTTTGGGGTATGCTTCTTTGCGTGGTGCACTCTGGTTGTGGAGGATTTTGCTGTGCCTGACCCTTCGAAATCGGCGCGGAAGATTGTTTACTTTACCATCTTTCTGGACCTGTTGGGCTTCGGGCTGATAATTCCCCAGCTGCAGTACTATGCGGATGCTTTTCACGCCACCCCCGCTTTCATCGGGCTGATTCAGGCGATTTACTCGCTGATGCAGTTCCTGTTTGCTCCGTTCTGGGGCAGATTATCGGACAGGGTAGGGCGGCGCCCGATACTGCTTCTGAGCATCGCGGGTTCGGCGTTCTCGTACCTGCTTTTCGCAATGGCACAGAATGCATGGACCATCTTCTTCTCGCGCATGCTGGCGGGTATTACCGCTGCCAACCTCTCGACGGCACAGGCGTACATCTCGGACGTCACTCCTCCACAGGAGCGCACCCGGGCGATGGGACTGATTGGAGCGGCGTTCGGTGTGGGCTTTATTCTCGGTCCCGCGGTAGGTGGGGTGCTGGGTGCATGGGGCGGTAACTTCGCCATCGGATTGGCTGGCGCCCTGCTGGCAGGGGTGAACTGGCTGAGCGCGTTCCTTCGCCTGCCCGAAAGCCTGCCTGCCGAAAAGCGCAGACCATCCGAAGTGATTTACACCTTTCCTCTGCGTGACCTGCCCCGTGTGCTGGCGATGCCCCACGTGGGTCTGCTGGCAGTGGTGCTGTTCACTGCTATCTTCGCTATCGCCAATCTGGAATCTACCTTCATCCTGCTGGCGAAGCATCGGTATAGCCTTGACCAGCGTGCCTGCGGATACCTGTTCGCCTATCTGGGCATCATGGGGGCGGTGGTACAGGGTGGTCTGGTGGGCAGGCTCAGCGCACGCTTCGGTGAGGTGCGGCTGTTACTCGGAGGCTACCTCCTGCAGGCTCCTGCGCTGATGCTTATTCCTTTCGCGCCGGGCGTCGGCTGGCTGATGGTGATTCTGGCGATGATGGCAATGGGCGGCGGGGTAGCGGGTCCGAGCCTGAACGGGTTGATCTCCAAACTGGCGCCGCCTGACCGTCGGGGCGAAGTGTTCGGCATCACGCAGTCGCTGGGCAGTCTGGCGCGGGTGGTGGGTCCCACATGGGGCGGCTGGAGCTTCGGACATTTAGGGATGAGCGCGCCCTACATGACCGCAGGTCTTCTGATGCTGATAGCAAGCATAATGGTCATCTGGTGGTCGCTCAGCGCAGTAGCCGCTGTGTCGGCGTCGGATTAGCGGTGCGTCAAAAATCGTAAGAGTAGTACAGCGCGACGCCCTGCTCATTGCACTTTCGCGCGGGGTGTATTATAATGGAATTGTAAACCGCATCACCGAGCACGCCTGAGCAGAGGAGGTCGCCTTTTCCGCATCGTGCAGTTCTGCGCACGTCAATACCACGAAAGGGGGGCTTCGCCATGCCGAAGGCGAAAGACATCATGACCACCGACGTGGTCACCATTCAGGGCACTGCCACCGTGGCGGAGGCGGTCGCGCTGATGAAGCAAAAGGGCGTGCGTTCGCTCATCGTGGAGAGGCGCAGTGAAGACGACGCCTACGGCATCATCACCCAGCGCGACATCGTGTACAAGGTGGTGGCGAAGGGACTGTCGCCCGAGTCGGTGCAGGTACACGAGATTATGTCCAAGCCGCTGGTGGTGGTCAACCCGAATCTGGACGTGAAGTACGTGGCGCGACTTTTGGCAAACACCGGGCTGTCGCGTGCGCCGGTCATCGGCGAGCACCGGCTGATGGGCGTGGTGTCGCTGAGCGACATCGTGAACAAGGCGATGTGATTACGTTTGGGCAGGGGCGGCTTGCGCCGCCCCTTTTTGGCAGATTGGGATAGCAACCTTGCGACTGAAAGTCGCAGGCTACGTATGGCAAAACCTGCTGGCGCAGGTTTATGGAGTGCTGAAGCCATGCTTCAGCGCAGCCTGCAACCTCCAGGTGCAGGGATTTTTAAACGCAGCCTTGCGATTGGAAATCGCAGGCTACACTTGACGAAACCTGCTGAAGCAGGTTAGGGGGCTGCTGAAGCAAGATTCAGCACTCCAAAGGGGTCAGCCTCCACAGGAGGCTTTGTTTTGTGTAGCCCGCAACTTCCAGTTGCAGGGGTGTTTTTTTTCAGGCTTTGGTTGCAGGGACGCCCCTTCCATCTGCGTCAGAAGCGGTTGCCACCGAAGAACAGTTTTGTTATAATAACATGGTAGCTTCTGTCTACCGTATCCTGCCCGCAAGAAAGGAAAACCCGCGAAATGCCTGAGGAGATTCTGGAGCAACAGCCGGAGATTGAAGTCGTACCGCTGGAGGAGGAGCTAAGTCGTTCGTACCTTGGTTACGCGATGAGCACCATCATCGCGCGCGCCCTGCCCGATGTGCGTGATGGACTGAAGCCGGTGCAGAGGCGCATCCTCTACGCCATGCGAGAGATGGGCGTTACCCCGAACAGCGCGCACGTCAAATGCGCCGCCGTCTGTGGCGAGACCATGAAACGCTTCCACCCTCACGGAAACGAAGCGCTGTATGCCACCCTCGTGCGCATGGCGCAGGACTTCAGCATGCGCTACCCGCTGATTGACGGACAGGGGAACTTCGGCAGTGTGGACGGCGACCCACCCGCGGCGATGCGTTATACTGAGTGCCGCCTCTCGCCGCTGGCGATGGAGATGATGGAGGATATCGACAAGGAGACCGTGGACTGGCAACCCAACTACGACCAGTCCACCATGGAGCCGATGGTACTGCCCGGCAAGTTCCCGAACTTCATCTGCAACGGCGGGAGCGGTATCGCCGTGGGCATGGCGACCAACGTGCCTCCGCACAACCTGCGCGAAGTGGCAGACGCCATCACCCATCTGATTGACCACCCGCAGGCGACGGTGACCGACCTGATGAAATACCTGCCCGGTCCCGACTTCCCGACCGCCGGGCTGATTCTGGGCACAAAGGGCATTCGCGAGGCGTACGAGACCGGACGTGGGCAGATTATCATGCAGGCAAAAACCCAGATTGAGCCGATGGATGGCGGCAAGCAAGCCATCGTCATCACCGAACTGCCTTACCAGGTGAACAAGGCGAAGCTGATTGAACAGATAGCCAACCTGGTGAAGGGCAAGCGCGTGGATGGCATCACCGCCATTGATGACTTCACCGACCGCACCGGCATGAGGGTGGTTATCGAGCTGCGGCGCGACGTGAACCCGCATAAGGTGCTGAACTTCCTGCTGAAGCACACGCCGATGCGCCTGTCGTTTGGCGTCATCATGCTCGCGCTGGAAGACGGCGTGCCGCGTGTGCTCAACCTCAAGCAGGTACTACAGAACTACATCAACCACCGGCGCGACGTTATCGTTCGGCGCACGCGCTACGAGCTCTATCGCGCCCAGCAGAGAGCGCACATTCTGGAAGGTCTGCAGGTGGTGGTGCGCTTCCTGGACGAAATCATCCGCATCATCCGGCAGTCCGAGAACAGCGAAGTGGCTCGTCGTGCCCTCATGCGCCGGTTCGGCTTCACCCAGATTCAGGCGGAAGCGATACTCTCCATGCAGTTACGCCAGCTGACCGCGCTGGAACAGCAGAGGCTGGAGGATGAATATAAGGGGCTTCTGCAGGAAATCGCCTATCTGGAGGACATCCTGGCGGACGAGCGGCGCGTGGCGCAGATTATCAAGCAGGAGCTGAAGGAGCTGAAGGAAAAATACGGCGACGACCGGCGCACCCGCATCATCGCGCGTGAAGCGGAAGAGATTGGCGAAGAGGATATGATTCCTGAAGAGGAGATGCTGGTCACCATCACGCGCGATGGTTACATCAAGCGGTTGCCGCTGGATACCTACCGCAGTCAACGGCGCGGAGGCAAAGGTGTTATCGCCACCACCACGAAGGAAGAGGATACGCTGGAACATATCTTCCAGGTCAGCACGCACCACTATATCCTCTTCTTCACCGACCGCGGGCGTGTGTACCGGCTGAAGGCGTACGAGGTTCCCCAGGCGACGCGCCAGGCACGGGGCACGGCAATCATCAACCTCATTCGCATCGAGCCGGGCGAAAAGATTACCGCCACGGTCTCCATCGCCGACTTCTCGCCCGATAAGTATCTGGTGATGGGCACGCGCCGGGGCGAGGTCAAGCGCATTGCCCTGTCGGAGTTTGCCAACCTGCGTGCGAACGGGCTGTTCGCCTTTGACCTGGAGGAGGGCGACGAGCTGGGCTGGGTGCAGGTAACCTCCGGCAACGATGAACTGGTGTTCGTCACGCGCAAGGGGATGAGTCTGCGCTTCCACGAGACCGATGTGCGCGCGATGGGCAGAGCAGCGGGCGGCGTGCGCGGCATCCAGCTGGGCAAAGACGACGTGGTGGTCGCCCTGGTCAAGGTGTACAAGGACCGCGACCTGCTGGTGATTTCCGAAAAAGGCTACGGCAAGCGCACACCATTCAGCGAGTACCGCCTGCAGGGGCGCGGAGGCAAGGGCATCATCACCTTCAACGTCACCCAGCGCACCGGTTTTCTGGTGGACGCAAAAGGTGTTCTGCCCGATGACCGCATTATCGCCGTGACCGCCCAGGGCAAAGCCATCCGTGTGCCGGTGGAGCAGATTCGCCGCACGGGACGGGCGGCGCAGGGCGTGCGCATCATGACCCCCGACCCGGATGATTATGTGAACGCTCTGGCGCGTATTGTCCAGCGTATTGATGACGAAGGTGTGGAAGAGGGTGAGAGCTCTTGAGGCGTCCGCCGAAGCTGTGCTCGAGTACGCAGGTAAGCAAGCCATGAACGAGGCAGAAGGATACCAGATTCTGGACCACACCGCCGATAAGGGCATTCGCGCGTGGGGCAAAACCTTAGAGGAACTGTTCGAGAACGCCTCGCGAGGCATGTATCGGTTGGTCATTAACCCCGAAGGCAAGCAGACGGGTATTCATGTCCCTATCCGCGTGGAAGTGCCCGAACCGCTTGACCGCTCCGACCTGCTGGTAAAGTGGCTTCGCGAACTGATATACCTGACCGACGTGAAAAAGGTGGTCTTTACCGATTTCAAGGTCAATCGGGTAACCGACACAATGGTAGAGGGCGAAGCACATGGGCTGTTTGTGGAGGATAACTCGCAGCTGGATGGCGCGCCAGTCAAAGCGGTTACCTATCACCTTCTGCGGGTGGAACAGACGCCTGACGGCTGGGAAGCCGAGTTCTATGTGGATGTTTAGCGCGACTGCAAGGACTCGCCTCCCGCAGGGCGAAACTATTGCTGGATATCATGGATAAGGGTTTCTACCGATGAGAACCTTCGTGTATATTGTTTGCCCTGGGGTAGAGCGCTACAGTTTTTCCGCCTATCATCCTCTGCGCCCCGAACGAGTAACGCTCTCGCAGGAGCTGGCGCAGATGCTTGGCGTTCTGCATGAAGAGGATATCGTGCAGGCTTCACCGGCTGCGCCAGAACTGGTCGCCCAGGTACACTCGCCACGATACGTGCAGGTGGTACAGGCGCTGAGCGAGGGCAAGCACGTGCCCGGCTACCACGAGTTCGGTTTCGCAAGCGGAGACAACCCGCCGTTTCGTGGAATGTTTGAAGCCTCGCTGGCAGTGGTGGGGGCGTCTGTTGCCGCAGCACAGGCGGTGATGGATGGTGTAGAGGTAGCGGTGAACCTGGCGGGTGGACTGCATCATGCGCGCAGGGAGGAGGCAGCGGGCTTTTGCATCTTCAACGACCCGGCGGTCGCTATCCACGTGCTGAAACAAAAATACCGCCGGATTGTCTATCTGGACATAGACGTGCATCACGGCGACGGGGTACAGTGGCTGTATTACCGCGATCCGCAGGTGCTGACCATCTCCATCCACGAGTCGGGCAGGTTCCTCTTCCCGGGAACGGGGCATCCCGACGAGATTGGGGCGGGTGAGGGGCGCGGCACCTCGGCAAACATCGCGCTGGGACGCTACGCGGACGACGAAATATGGTGGTGGGCGTTTCAGCAGGTGGTGCCGGCACTGTTCCGCTGGTTCCAGCCTGAAGTGGTGGTCCTGCAGATGGGCGCTGACCCGCATTACACGGACCCGTTAGCCCACGTCTCGCTGACCACGCAGGGCTGGCTGAGGGCGGTACAATGGGTAGTGGAGCAGGGCTTGCCTATTGTAGCCACAGGTGGCGGCGGTTATTCGCTACCAGCGGTCACGCGGATGTGGACGATGGCTTTAGCCACGCTGAAGGGCGTGCCGGTGCCCAATCAGATACCACCGCAGTTTGCGCTATATGACGAGGTGCAGACCCTGCGCGACAGCACACCACCCGCACTGCCGGAGCGCATGGTAGAGACCAGCCGACAGTTCACCGAGCAGGCGGTGAGCGAACTGAAACAGTACCTGCGACCTTATGTGGAGTGGGGTGATACATTTGCGAAGGATGGGCAGGTTGGCTCGTAACATCCGTGAAATATTGCAGATCAGCAAGGAGCTTTCCACGGAGGAGATACGCGCTCTCGCTGAAAAGCCGTTCCGCATTGCGCTGGTGGGCAGCCCAACACGTACTCATGACGTGAGCGAGCAACTGCTGGAGGGGCTATCCCCGGCGGAGCGCGACCGCTCGCGCCAGCACCTGATATGCTCCACGCACCTGCCCGACGAGCCAGCCGACATCGTTATCGACTGTGGCGGGAGCACCGAGACGATACTCGGCGAGCACTACCAGTGGCTCCTGCCCGAACAGAACCTCCAGGTCGCCAGGCGTATCATCACCGACATGCCCGGTCTGGCTATCGCCCTGGCGCGGCGGTTTCCCCTGTTTCGTGAGCCGGCAGCAGAGCATCTCATCAGGGAAGCTTCGCGGGTGAACGGACAGATTGCCATGCTCTCGGCGATACCGGGCGTCATCCCAATAGCCAGCGCGTTCCTTCCGCCTGCCGCGGTGGCGGATATTGTCCTGCTCACGAAAAACCAGATACTGCTGTTGCTCAAAATCGCGGCGGCGCTGGGTCTGTCGTATCACACGCGCGACAGGCTCAAAGAGATTGTCCCGGTGGTAGCAGGGGCGATGGGTTGGCGGTCGCTCGCGCGCGAGTTCGTGGGCATTGTGCCGGGCGGAGTGGGCGTGCTGGTCAAAGGGGCGATAGCGTACGCCGGCACCTACGTGGTGGGCAGAAGCGCGTACTGGTTCTGGACCACAGGCGAGCAGCTCAGCAAGAAACAGAAAGAAAAAATCTACCGCCAGATGCTGGAGGAGGCAACGCACGTGCTGACCCCGCCCAGGTCCTCCAGCCCGACCGATGAGGCGGAGCGCACTTCATCCACCGACTCATAGCGCTACTCGTCGCCGATTGAGCCGAAGCCTCACCTCAAGATAGCGAATAGTCCCACCGCCCAGCCGTCGGGTCCAATTGCAGCGCAAAAAGGACACCACTGCCCATCGGGCTAATCTTATGGATGTGGTTCACTGTGGAAGGAGGGTTTGAGTTGGCGGAGGTTGTGTGCCTCGGCGAGGCGTTGATTGACATGGTTGCCCAGCAGAAGGGGGTAAAGATTCAGGAGGCGAAAGGCTTCTCCCCTGCGCCCGGCGGTGCGCCCGCAAACGTCGCCGCTGGCGTGGCAAAACTGGGCGTGCGCAGTGCGTTTCTGGGTAAAGTCGGCAACGACCCGTTTGGCTATCTCCTGCGCGACACCCTGATGGCGAACGGGGTGGACGTGGGCGGTATGCGCTTCGACGATACCGCGCGGACGGCACTTGCCTTCGTTTCGCTGACCGCAGAGGGCGTGCCGGAATTCATCTTCTACCGCAACCCCAGCGCGGATATGCTGTATGAGCCGGGCGATGTGGATACGCATCGGGTGCGGCGGGCACGCATTTTCCATTTCGGCTCTATCTCCCTGCTGGACGAGCCGGTGCGCAGTGCCACGTTGTACGCCCTGCAGATTGCCCGCGAGGCTGGCGCGGTTATCTCTTATGACCCCAACATGCGCCCCGCCCTGTGGCGCAGTGAGGATGAAGGCAGGGAGCAGATGGAGACCGGTCTGCGTTATGCCGATGTGGTCAAGCTGAACGAGACCGAACTGCATTTCCTGACAGATGTTCGCACGCCGGAAGTGGGGGTGACGCACCTGTTCACCCGCTTCCCCCAGCTGGTGCTGATTGCGGTCACACTGGGGGAGAAGGGATGTTACTACGCCACGCCGTTGCACAGTGGAGCAGTGGCTGGGATACCCGTGGAGGTGGTGGAGACCGTCGGTTGCGGCGACGCCTTTGTGGCAGCGATGCTGGTGCAGTTGCGCAAGCGGGCTCGGGGGCGCGACGCCATTCGCAACCTGAGCGATACCGACCTCCAGCGCACCTTCCAGTATGCCAATGCCGCGGGGGCGCTGACCGCCACGCGCCCGGGAGCGATTCCAGCCCTGCCCACGGATGCCGAGGTGGCAAAACTGCTGGAGAGGCTGTGAAGGGGGTAGCAAGATGAAACGGATAGGGGTGTTAACCAGCGGCGGCGATGCATCAGGCATGAACCCTGCTCTGCGCGCGGTGGTGCGTTCTGCGGTAGTGCACGGATTGGAAGTGGTCGGCATCGAGAGGGGTTACGAAGGTCTCTTGAATGGCTGGTTCAGGAAGATGGACCTGTCATCGGTAGGCGGAATCATCAATCGCGGCGGCACCATCCTGCGCACTGCACGCAGTGAACGCTTCAAGACGGAAGAAGGTTTGCAAACAGCCGCGGAAGCGTTGCACGAGCAGGGCATTGAAGGCTTGGTCGTTATTGGTGGAGATGGCTCGTTTCGCGGCGCGGCGCGACTGGAGGAGGTCTCTGGTATCTGCGTTGTGGGTATCCCCGCCACCATCGACAACGACATCGGCGGCACAGAGTATACGCTCGGATTTGATACCGCCCTTCAGGTGGCGATGGATGCCATTGACAAGATTCGCGATACCGCAGACAGCTTCGAGCGCATTTTCGTGATTGAGGTGATGGGGCGGTCGCGCGGATTCATCGCAGCGGCGGTAGGGCTGGCGGGTGGCGCGGAAGCCATCCTCGTGCCGGAAATCCCGTTTGACCCAGTCCAGATTTGCGAACGGCTGAAACAGGGCATGGTCCGGGGCAAGAGGTCTGCGATTATTGTCACGGCGGAGGGCGCGGCAAAAGCGTCGGAGGTAGCGACCTTCGTAGAAATGTATCTGCGCGAGGAGGTGCGGGCAACGGTACTGGGCTATACCCAACGCGGAGGCTCCCCGACGGCGACCGACCGCATCATGGGCAGTCGTTTCGGTGCGCTGGCGGTAGACCTGCTGCTAAGGGGCGAAAGCGGCATGATGACCGCCCTGCGCGGAAGCGACGTGGTAGCGGTTCCCCTGCGCCTGTCCTGGGAGGAGCCGCGTGTGCTGGACGAGAGCCTTCTGAAGCTGAACGAGGTGCTGGCGTCGTGAGGCGGGGTAATAGACGGCAATGATTTCGCGCATCCAGGCTCTAAACTACAAGTGTTTGAGGTATATAACGCAACCTCTTTCACACTTTCACGTGCTCGTGGGCGCCAACGCAAGCGGCAAGAGCACGTTCCTGGATGTGGTCGCCTTTATGCGCGACCTACTGCTGGAGGGGATAGAGTATGCTGTCCAGCAGCGTTCGCAAACAGCACGCGAGCTGGTGTGGCAGCAATCCGAACCGTACTTTGAGCTGGCGGTCGAGATGCGGCTCCCCATGCCGGTTGGCGACTATACAACCGCACGTTACGAAATCCGTGTCAGCAGCGAGGAAACGCTGGAGGTAGAAAACTTCTGGCTGATACGAACCGAGAACGGCTTGAGAAGGTCTTCTGAGGAAATCCCAGTTCTTTTCGCCGAAGAGCAGTCCACTTCTCGCGCTCTCGTCACCGAACATGGAAAGCATTCCCCTGCCGGATACCGAAAGGTAATGTCTCGCAACCCCGATGGGCGAGTTTATGTGCGGTCCGAGACTACCGACTGGAACTTTTATCTGCGCCCCAGTCGTGACCGCGCTGGGCTGACTGTGGTTCCAGAGGAAGAAGAACGATTTCAGGCGAGCTTGTGGGCACGGCAGCTTCTTACCGAAGGCGTGCAAATACTGCAGTTGAGCGCACCGGCTATGCGCTCCCCATGCCGACCGGACGCACCGGAACGTTTCCAGCCAGACGGCTCTAACCTGCCTATTGTCGTTGATTCCCTGCGATCCACACACCCCCAGCGGTACGACCGCTGGCTTCAACACATCCGAACAGTGCTTCCAGAGGTGAAGGAGGTTAAGTGCGCCGAACGAGAGGTAGACCGCTACCGTTATCTGATAATAGAGACAGCTACAGGATTGCGTTTGCCTTCGTGGATGCTTTCGGATGGCACGCTGCGTTTCCTCGCCCTGACATTGCTGGCTTATCTTCCACAGCCGGGTGCTGTCTATTTCGTAGAGGAGCCGGAGAACGGCGTTCATCCGCGTGCGCTGGAAGCGGTTTACCAGTCGCTCTCGTCCGTATATGATGGGCAGGTGCTGTGTGCAACCCATTCACCCCTGTTGCTGAACCTGTGCCGCCCTGATGAATTGCTGTGCTTCGCACGCACTCCAAGTGGTGCCACAAATATCGTACGCGGCGATCTGCACCCACAACTTCAGGAGTGGAGGGCAAACATCAGCTTGGGCGACCTGCTGGCAAGCGGAGTGCTGGGATGAAGGACCTGGTGATACTCGTCGCGGACAAGGATATGGAGATGACCATGCGTGGATTGGTATCCCGTCCTCAATCGCTGGGTATTCGAGCGATACAATACGATATATTCACGCACCCGCACCATGACCCAGGTGTCAGAACACATGCGGCGGAGTTTCTACGCCCCTACCATAAAATGTACCGCTACGCGCTTGTGTTGTTCGACCGCGAGGGGTGTGGAGCGGATGATATGAGCACTGAGGAAATCGCGCAAAGTGTTCAGCAACAGATGGAAAGTGCGGGATGGCAGCAGAGATGCGCCGTTGTGGTGATAGACCCTGAACTGGAGGTGTGGGTCTTTTCCGACTCGCCGCACGTGGCACAGGTCATTGCTGATGGCGACGAGCAGGCGATGCGCGCTGTGCTCGCCAGGCACACTGGCGAAAACAGACCAAAGCCTGAAAATCCCAAGAGCGCGATGGAGGAAATCATTCGTCTGAAGAAAATACCTCGCTCCTCAGCATTGTTCCAAAGACTGGCAGAACACGTCAGTCTGTCACGTTGCACTGACCGTTCTTTTGCCCGTTTGCGTGAGACATTGAAACGCTGGTTCCCCATACACACGGGAGGCACTAACGAAGCATGATTCTTACCGTCACGCTGAACCCTTCGGTAGACCGGCTCATCTACGTCAAACAGCTGGTGGCGCACGACACCAACCGCATCCTGAAGATAGAGGAGGACATCGGCGGGAAGGGCGTGAATGTGGCACGGGTGCTGAAGCGCTTGGGCGTGCCCGTGACCGCAACAGGTTTTCTGGGAGGGCGAACTGGTCGCTACATCCAGCGCGAACTACAGGAGCAGGAGGGCATCCCCTGCGACTTCGTGTGGGTGCAGGGCGACACCCGCATCAACCTCGCCATTCAGGAGGAAGACGGCTCACCGCCCACCTGTCTGAACGAGCGTGGACCACAGGTGTCGGCAGAGGAACTGCAGAGGCTTCTGGACAAAGTGGCGTTGCTGTCTCGCGAAGCGGAGTTCGTGGCGCTGGGGGGTAGCCTGCCGCCCCGAGTTCCCACCGACATCTATGCAACGCTTGCCCGCATCGCGCAGGATGGAGGCGCCAAGGTGGTGCTGGACGCCGATGGCGAGCCGCTGATAACGGGATTAACCGCCCAGCCCTTCCTGATTAAGCCCAACGAGACCGAAACCGAGCGGCTGCTGGGTCGTCCGGTGGACACGATAGAAGACGCCGTCCATGCTGCACAGGAACTGCATCGGCGAGGTACACAGGTGGTTATTGTCTCCATTGGCGAGAAGGGCGCGGCGGTAGCCTGCACAGAAGGGTGCTGGTATGCGATACCTCCAAAGGTCAAAGCCGTCAGCACTATCGGCTCGGGCGATTCGATGATAGCGGGCTTTTTGAGCGTGCTGGTTCGTGGCGGAGGGATAGAGGAAGCCATTCGTTGGGGCACGGCAGCCGGCGCAGCGACCGCCATGACAGACGGCTCCGACATCGGCACGGCAGAGCAGATTCGCGACCTGCTGCCGCAGGTGGAGGTGAAGCGATGGTAGGAGATGGCGGCAGGTGTGCACGCAAACTGAATGTGGCGATTACCGCCTGCGAGAAGTGTCCCCGACTGGTGGAGTATATCAGGCAGGTGGCGCAGACGAAACGTCGTGCCTATCGCGGCTGGGAGTACTGGGGTAAGCCCGTGCCCAACTTCGGCGACCCCGATGCAAGGATACTCGTGGTCGGGCTGGCACCTGCAGCCCACGGAGGCAACCGAACCGGACGCATCTTCACCGGCGACGAGAGCGGCAACTGGCTGTTTCGGGCGTTATACGAAGCGGGCTTAGCTAATCAGCCTACCAGCACCCACCGGGACGACGGGCTGGAACTGCGCGATGCGTTTATCACCGCCGTGGCGCACTGTGCCCCGCCTGCCAATAAGCCCACCCGCGAAGAACTGCAGAACTGCCAGCACTGGATGAAAGCCACCCTCCGGTGCGTGCATGGATGGAGGGTGATTGTGGTGCTGGGGCGAGTGGCTTTTGAGTGGACACTGCGGGCATTAACGGATATCGGCTTAGATCACTCGTGGAAGCCTTCGGCGTTCGCTCATGGGGCAGAGCTGCCGCTTGGCGATGGTCGCTGGCTGTTGTGCAGTTACCATCCCAGTCAGCAAAACACCTTCACCGGCAAGCTCACCCGCGAGATGCTGAACAGCGTCTTTGTGCGTGCGGTACAATTGGCGCAGATGCAGGAGTAGCCCTACTCTGGCTCGACGCCCAGATCTCGCAGCTTTTGTGCCAGTCGTTCTGCCCGTGCCTCTGCTTCCTGTGCTCTGGTTTCCGCTTCCTCCGCCCGCTTTTGCGCCTCAGTCAGCAATGACTCCAGCTCCTCCGGGTTCACGAATGGCAGCCCGTCGGGGCGAATCAGCACGAGGTCGCTCCCTCGCGTCATAAAGCGAATGCCCGATCGAGGACTGACCCAGCCCTCCATGTTCTCAATGGGGCGCAGTTCGTTACCCTCGCGGATCCACCCGTCCAGGCGCCCCGTATCCGGGTCATACACGTAATACTCCTCCACGCCGAACCGCTGGTAGAACAGGAACTTCTCAATCAGCTCGCTCAGGCGGTTGCCGGGAGAGAGCACTTCGAACACCACCTGCGGCGGGATATTGTCCTCCTCCCATTGCTTGTAGGAGGGGCGGTCGCCTTTGGGTCTGCCGAAAGCCACCATCACATCAGGCGCGGTGCGGGTTTTGTTATCGCCTTCCACGGGATACCACAGCAGATCGCCGGCGACAAACACATTGGGGTCGTCCTTGAACAGACTGGCGACACCAGTGTAGATGTACAGTATCCAGCGAAACTGTTTCGTATTGTCCGCCAATGGCTTTCCGTCACTTTCTGGATAGATGATTTCGGCTTCAGGTTGCGCTTTGGGCTGTGTTACGCTCACTCGGATCACCACCCTCACCCGTGGGCATGTGTTTTCATTATACCAGAACTGTTTGACATCCTGTCTCCACCTGTGGCAAAATCAGGGTGCAGGGAGATGGTGCTGATGTATGATATTTCACTCTGGGAAAAGCGTTTGCAGGAGAAGTATGCCGAGCGCGAGCGTGTACGCCAGCAGGAGCTCGCCAAGGCGGTTCAAGCCCTGCGCGACTACTTCGCTGACAAGAATGTCAAAGCGGTTTACCTGACCGGCTCGGTGCTTAAGGAGGGCAGATTTCACTCCTTTTCTGATATCGACGTAGCGGTAGAGGGCTTTGAGGGGGATTATTTTCGTACTCTTGTGGAGTTGGAAGCCCTGCTGGACAGGGATGTTGACCTGATTGAACTGGAGAAATGCCTTTTCAGGGAGCAGATTATCCAGAGGGGGTTGAGGATTCTGTGAAGCGTGAGGCAATCGCCCTGTTACTGGGCTACTTTCAGAACCAGATGCAGGTCATCGATAACATCCTGCAGAGCCTGCAGGCGACCCAGCCGGATAATCAGGAGCGCGTTGTCGTCACAGGCTACTATCTGCACAACCTGTATTCGGCTGCAGAAGACCTGTTCGAAGAGGTTGCCAGCGCGTTCGAGAACCAGCTGGAACCGCGCGGAAGCTATCATCGCGAGCTGTTACAGCGCATGAGCATTGATGTGCCAACGATACGCCCGCGGTTAGTCTCTCCCGACAGCTTAAAACTGCTGGACGACCTGCGGGGCTTCCGCCACGTGTTTCGCCATTCCTACACGTACACTCTGGACCCGCAACGGGTGGCGCAGTTGAGACAGACAGTGCTCGATCGCTGGAACGTCGTGCAGGAAGACCTGACACGCTTCCAGCAGTTCCTCGAATCGCAGCTTGGCTGAACTATCGCCAGAGGAACTCGCCGCGGTCTACGCTCCAGTCCTCGCCGAAGAAGCCTCCTGCCAGCACCCCTTCCATGCCTTTAGTTAGCATATCCGTGGACAGCACCAGACAGTCTGGAAAGCCCGCGCCGGCGGTGAAGTACGGCAGGCGGTCGGTTAGGCGAAGCCCAGTGATGCCGGTTCCCGCGACCGCTCCGACCAGTGCCGTGGCGGAACCAGCCCGCGGGCGAACAAACAGGCAGGCGAGGTTTTCTCCCGCAATCGCCCGACTGCCGATGTTGACGCTTCCGCGGCGCACCTGAACGGGGCTATCGTCCAGCAGTAACTGCCATGCGGCGTTGGTGTCAGCGTTGCCGTACAGGATGATGTTGCGGTCGCGGTAGCGGTCGGGCTGGAACTCCACATCGGCGACAACCTCAAAGGTGGCGTTGCCGCGATACCAGAACTGCTCAGAATCGAATCGCGCCTTCGCCAATGCCCACGCGTTCTCTTCAGGAGTGCCTTTCGTGCCGTACACCAGCACCGGTCGGTTGGTGAAAACGCTCTTGAAACCGCCATAGCGCTGAGGCGATTTCAGCTTCGCATCGGGCGCGGCGGAAAGCCTCCACTGTCCTCCCTCCTTTACCAGCCATATCTGCCGTTCTCGCGCCGGATAGGAGATATTGCCGATGACCTGCCCGTCCAGCTCCACGCTCAGAGGTGCACCGGGCTTCATGTGCTCCACGCTCAGCGCAAGCCGTGCGACGTTACTGGTAGTGCCCACGAAACGCCTTCTGCCCGGGTCATAGCGCAGGTTTACCGAGCTGGGCTTCATCGGCTGTTCCTGCATTTCAATGCTCACCCAGTGGCATTTTGAGGATACACCCGGGCTCATCGTGGTGAACTCGATGCGTCTTACGCTGTCGCGAGTAGGCAGGCGATGCCGCGCGAAGAAGTCAAAAATAGGAAGCCAGTCCACGCAATCCACGCCTGGCTCATCTGAGACGTCCCACCAGTGCCCAGCGCCTGGCTGTTCATAGTATTCAAAGTCGCGGTGAAACTCGCTTAACCTTTCGCGCATGATACGCGCCTGGGCGACAGGAACGTTGTCGTCGGCGTCACCGTGCAGGACATACACCCCCTGCAGAAGGCTGTTTCGCGCCAGCCCGAGAGTGTCGCTCGGCGAGGCGCAGCGCAGAAGGAACTCCTCCATCGGGTCGGTCTTTTCATCGGCGGGACGTTCACGCTGTCCAAGCCGCGCACTGGTAGCATACGTCCAGATGCTCACCCACCCGGCGCTTGGTGCAATGGCGGCGAACCGGTCGGGGTGCGTCAGCCCAACCTGCCAGGTTCCGTGTCCACCCATGGAGTGCCCTGTCAGATAAACGCGATAGGGGTCGGTACGCCACTGCCGTTGCGCCAGATCCAGCACCTCCAGCGCATCCAGACGTCCCCAGTCCTCCCAGTTGAAGCCGAAGGGGCGCCGGTTGGTTGGCGCAACAAGCACCGCCCAGCTTTTGGGCGAATAGGCATCCACCTGCCCGATAGCCTCCACCCCAGCACCGTGCAGGGTCAGTACCAGAGCGGGGGGTGATGAGTCTTTGCTTACTTTTTGCGCGGGCAGAACCGCATAGTACTGCACACTGCCATCCATCGCGCTGACGAAGGTGCGCTTTTGCGACTCATGAGGCTCGCGGATGCGGAGGGTAACCTCGGCGGTGCTCAGGGTGTAGCGTTCCTTGCCCTCTCTGCGCATCAAACGCAGCTGCACCTTGCCCACACCTGCAGACTGCGGCGGCGATACGCGAAGCCTTACGGGCACTTTCGACACGCTGAGCGGGGGCAAATCGGGAACCGCACTCTCGACGGTACGTCCACCTTCATGATTCGCGAGGATGAACAGTCCCTTCTGGCTCTGCGTGGAGGCGTTGATGACCACAATGCCCAACCAGACATCAGAGCCATCTCCCACCACCAGGTCGGGCAGGGTAGCGTCGCGAACATCCAGCAAAACCTCTTCCGAGGGGTTGGAAAGCTTTGCCGTAAGCCTGCCCAGCCGGCTGGTTCGAAACAGCAGATGGTTCTCTCCCGCCTTCAGCTGGATAGGTATTCGCACGTATCCATGTCCGTACACATCTCCCACGCGCGGCTCGCCGTTCACGATAACTGTTACGCTTCCTGAAGACTCTAACAGAACAACTTTCTCGCGCTCTGAGGAAACCGGAATAAAGGCGTATCCATTGCGCAGGGCGGGGTGCTCAAACCAGCCCTCGGCGTTTGCCGTAACCGCCTCCCACTGCCGGGTGGAGCCGTCGGGAAAAGTTACGGTGTCGCCAGCTTTTGGAGCTGTCCACATGCCTGACACCAGCATCGCCTGAACGGGGTCGGTATACACTACCGCCCGCGACATCCCACCTTCCAGAGGTAGTACCAGACACTCTCGCAACACCTGACCATAGGTCGCCGAGATACAAAACAGTGAGACGGTTAGCGTCAGCAATGCATGCGGTCTCATCTCTTACCCCCTCGCTTGCGTGTGCTGGTTATCAGGTTAAACCTGCAGCCCCCAAAACCCTGCCTGCTGCAAGGAAACGTTCGTTCCCTTACAGAAATTGAAGGTAATTCAACAGGAGGTAACAGGGGTGTCGCTGCTGTACAAACCCGATTGGGACAAGGTAAAACCTCGTTATATGGCATGGTGGGCACGCGAGGAGATGGAGGGACCCCTGCTTATTGTGTACGCGCCGCTGGAAAAGCCAGTGGTGGACGTTCCCGCCCCTAAACCCGACCCGACTCCAGAGGAACAGTGGCTGGATATTGATTATCGCATTACCTCCACCGAGTGGCAGCTGGCGCATACCTATCATGGAGGCGATGGGTTCCCCTGGTTTGATACCAACCTTGGTCCGGGCAGTCTGGCCATTCACCTGGGTAGCCCACCTACCTTTGACCACAACACCGTATGGTACGGCAAAGTGTTTGACGACATCACCACCGCGCAGATTCCGCCGTACAATCCCGAAGAGAAGTACTGGAAAATCAACACCGAGATGGCGCGCCAGGCGATGAGTCACTTCAAAGGCAAGGCGCTGGTGAGCTTCCCAGACCTGATTGAGAACCTAGATATTCTGGCGTCCCTGCGCGGCACGTTGGAGCTGCTGACCGACCTGATAGACCATCCCGAACATGTGCATCGGCTTCAGCGAGACATCCTCGCCCGCTACTTTGACTACTACGATGCCTTTGCCAAGATTATCCGCGACAGGGATGGGGGCACGGTCTTTTCAGCCTTTAACATCTGGGGCATCGGCAGGACGGCGAAACTGCAGTGCGATATGTCGTGCATGATCAGCCCCGAGCTGTTCAACGAGTTCGTCCTGCCTTATCTGGAGCAGCAGTGTGAACGGCTGGATAACACCATCTACCACCTGGACGGCGTGAACGCGATCAAGCATCTGGACGCGCTGTGCAGCATCAAGAAGCTGAACGCCATCCAGTGGACGCCAGGCGCCGGGCAACCTCATGCGGGCGACCCGTGCTGGTATCCTCTGTATCAAAAGGCGCTGCGTGCAGGCAAGGGGATACTGGCAATGGGTGTGCCTCCAGAGAGCGTGCAGCCACTGGTAGAAGCGCTGGGCACACGTGGAGTGCTCATTAGCACCTGGGCAAGCTCGCCCGAAGAGGCAGACGAACTGGTCAAACAGTCCCGGCGGTGGAGGAAGCTCTCATGATCCGCACGCTGGAATGGAAACAGGACTTTAACAAAACGGTGGAGCGGTTCGAGGCGTGGTGGGTGGGTGAGGTCATTGACCGCCCACCCGTCACACTGTATGTGGCACCTTCGCGCCCCTATCGGGGACCGGTCAAGCAACATCGCTCCCTGCGCGAACGGTGGATGGACGTGGAGTACGCGGTAGAGAGTGCTATCGCCTGGATGGAATGTCACGAATACGCAGGCGATAGCTTTCCCGTGTACTGGCCCAACCTCGGTCCTGAGATTACTGCCACGCTGTTCGGATGCGAACTGGAGTTCTCGGAGGGCACGAGCTGGTCAAAACCCGTCGTGCACGAGCCAGAGGACTGGTATCGCATTCTGGAAACGCCCCCGAACTTCGATAACATCTACTGGCAAACGATAGAACGCATGACCGACTATGCCATCCAGCGTTGCGAGGGGCGTTACATCGTCGGCATCACCGACCTGCACGGCAATTACGATATCCTCGCCGCCCTGCGCGACCCGCAAACGCTGTGCACCGACCTGATAGACTGTCCCGACCTGGTGGTGAAGGCAGGCAGACACGTGTCGAAAGCGTTCGTGGAGGCGTTTGAGCGTTCGTACCACCGGATAGCGGAGGCAGGTTTCGGCTGCACCACATGGCTGACCGCGTACCATCAGGGACGCTATTATGTGCCCAGTTGCGATTTCTGGTGCATGGTTTCCACCGACATGGCGCGGGAGATGATTCTGCCCGACATCCTGTTTGAGATGGAGCCTTTAGAGCGCAGTATCTTCCATCTGGACGGACCCGACGCTCTGAAGCACCTGCCCCTTCTACTGGAGATGCCCAACCTTCATGCGGTACAGTGGGTGTATGGTGCGGGCAGGGGTCCCGCAGCGCGATGGGTGGATGTGTATCGTCAATGCTTACAAGCAGGTAAGAGCGTTCAGGTGCTGGCAGAAACCGCTCAGGACGCGCTGGACGTGCTAGAACAGGTGGGTCGTAGGGGAGTGTGGTTGACGGTTGGAGAGGCGTTTGCCAGCGTAGAGGAGGCAGAAGCGTTTTTGAGGGAGGTACAGAGTCGCCCTGTAACGCAGGAGTACTGGTGCAAATGACGAATACATTCGCCATGATGATACCTATAGACCTTCGCTGTGAATATCTGTCGCGCCCGATGGGGGTAGATGTGCCGCAGCCGCGCCTGAGCTGGACGCTGTGGTCGCGCGAACGCGCACAGAGGCAAACCGCCTACCGCATTCTGGTCGCCAGCAGTCCCGACCTGCTCGCTCGTGATGAGGGAGACCTGTGGGACACCGGCAGAGTGGAATCCGATCAGACCACCCACATCCCCTACACAGGCAAGCCCCTGCGGTCGCTTCAGCGATGTTACTGGAAGGTGCAGGCGTGGGATGCGCAGGGGAACCCGTCCGAATGGAGCGAGATTTCCTGGTGGGAGATGGGCATCCTGCACCCCGAGGAGTGGAAGGCGCAGTGGATTTCGGCGCCGCAGGCGGAACCGGCTCCTCTGCTCCGCAAAGCGTTTCTGGTGAGTGCACCGGTAAGGCGGGCACGTGCGCTGGTATGCGGACTGGGTTACTACGAGCTCTGGGTGAACGGGGCGCGCGTGGGCGACCATGTGCTCGACCCCGCCCAGACGGATTACGAAGGGCGCGCGCTTTACGTGGTATACGACATCACGCACCTGCTGATGCCGGGCGAGAACGCTGTGGGCATCATGCTGGGCAACGGATGGTTCCATCAGGCTGTGGTGTGGGGCGGGATGTCGTACGGGCTTCCGTGCGCCCTGTTGCAGATGGCGCTGGAGTATGAAGACGGCACAGCCGAACTCATCTGCACCGACGGGTCGTGGAAAACTTTCCCCGGACCGGTGCTCAAAAACAACGTCTACGCTGGCGAGGAGTACGACGCGCGGCTCGAGGTGCTCGGCTGGAGCACTGCCTCGTTTGATGATTCGGCATGGCGGCCTGTACAGGTGATTCCCTCACCAACGAAGCGACTGCAAAGCCAGCTGATGCCTCCCATCCAACGGATAAAAACACTTCAGCCCATCAGCCTGTGGCAGGTACAGCCGGGCGTGTGGGTATATGACATGGGACAGAACTTCGCCGGCTGGGCACGGTTGAAGGTAGAGGCTCCCGAAGGCACGACCATCACCCTGCGTTTCGCCGAAGAACTGCACCCCGATGGCAGCATTGACCCTGCCAGCACCGGCGTGTTTGCAACCAACGTGGTGCAGACCGACCGTTACACCTGCAAAGGCACAGGCGTGGAAATCTGGGAACCGCGCTTTACCTATCACGGCTTCCGCTATGTGGAGATGACAGGCTATCCGGGTACGCCCACGCTGGACATGCTGGGGGGAGTGGTGGTGCACACCGCCGTTCAGCCAGCGGGCACGTTCGAGTGCTCTGACGAGATGCTGAATCGCATCCACCGCACCGCTCTGTGGACGGAGGTAAGCAACCTGCACAGCGTGCCCACCGACTGCCCACACCGCGAGCGATGTGGCTGGCTGGGCGACGCGCATGTCTCGGCGGAGATGACCATCTATAACTTTGAAATGGCGCCCTTCTGGCGCAAGTACCTGGAGGACATAGAAACCTCGCTGACCGAGAATGGACTGCCCACCTTTGTCGCGCCCGGTAAGCGCAAAATCGGCGAGGCGTCGCCCGACTGGGGAACCGCTATCGTGCAGATACCCTACTATCTCTATGTGTACTACGGCGATACCACCGTGCTGGAGAAACATTACGACACCATGAAACAGTGGGTGGAACACCTGCAGGAAAGCGCGCAGGATATGATTGTTTCGGCGGGGCTGGGGGACTGGTGTGCACCCGGTTCGGTACCGGGCAATACGCCCATCCCGATTACCTCCACCGCGGTTTTCTATCTGGACGCCCGCATCATGCAGCGCGTGGCGCAGGTGCTGGGCAAAACGGAAGACGCCAGCGTGTTTGAACAGCTTGCCACGCAGATACGTGAGGCGTTCAATCGCCACTTCTTCAACGCCGAAGAGCGCAGTTATGGCAGTCAAACGGCGGATGTGCTCGCGCTGGCATGGGGGCTGGTGCCGGAGGGGATGGAGCAGGCAGTTGCGGACAGCCTCGCGCGGGATGTGATGAAACGGCATCGCGGGCATCATACGACAGGCATTTTCGGCTTGCGTCATCTGTTCTGGACGCTGAGCGAGTACGGGCACGGCGATGTGGCGATGACCATCCTGCACCAGACCGACTATCCCAGCATCGGGTATCTGTTCTCCTTAGGCGCAACCACGCTGTGGGAATGGTGGAGTGAGCCTGAGATTGAACAGCAGGAAGGTCCGCGTTCCTGCAACCACCCCATGCAGGGCGGGTTCGATGCGTGGTTCTTTTACGGTATCGCGGGCATACGCCCATGCGCAAACACGCCCGGTTTCAGGCACTTCGTGCTGAAGCCCCATATCCTGCCGGGGATAGAATGGGCGAGGGCAAGCTACCGTTCCGTGCGCGGGCTGATACGTAGCGAGTGGCGCAGGGAAGGCGAGCGACTGCACTGGAAGGTGAGCGTTCCCCCAAACACCAGCGCGACCGTTTACCTGCCCGCTACAGAGGTGAACAGCGTCACCGAAAACGGCAAGCCTTTGGACGAGGCAGAAGGTGTACAGGTTCGCGGCGCCGAGCGCGGATTTGTGGTGGTCAACATCGGTTCGGGAGAGTACCGGTTCGACGTTGGCATGGGGTAGAGGCAGGTTGATAGCCGTTCAATCCACCTCCTGATACACCACAGGTCGGTAACGGGGCGGCGGTATTGGTTTTCCTTCCGCGCGTGCAGATTCCAGCCACGCCTGCTTCGCTATCAGCACCTCGCGCAGAGCCTCTTCCGGGGTTTCGCCGAAGGCGGAACAGCCCGGCAGGTCGGGAATATCTGCAATATAGCCACCGTCCTCTTCGCTGTAGAACAGGTTGATATGATAGTCTTTCATTGGTCTGATTCCTCCCGAACAGAAAGGTTGTATTTCTGTATCAACTGCACAATTTGTCGAAGCTGATAGGGCTGCATGAGCAGCCCCCCAGTCTCCTGCCGAGTTACCTTGTATTTCCATCCCACGCAGGGTACTCCTCGTCATGCCGACAGGAATAGAGCGCACCTTTTCCGTATTATAACTAACAACGGAACGGCACACGGAGGGTCACACAGTGGCTTTCAGAGTACCGGTTATCATCCTTTTGCTGACGGTAGGAGTAAACACGATGGCACAAACAAACATTCCGCGTCCTGAACATCCGCGCCCCGATTTTCAGCGCGAGCTGTGGCTCAACCTGAACGGGGAGTGGGAGTTCGAAATAGACAACGAAGGCATCGGCGAACAACAGGGCTGGATATCTGGTAAAAGCTTCTCTCGACGCATTCTGGTGCCTTTCGCACCGGAAAGCAAACTCTCCGGCATCGGCAACACCGACTTTATGACGCATGTGTGGTATCGCCGACACTTTCGAGTGCCTGCCAGCTTGAAAGGGAAACGCCTGTTCCTGCACTTTGGAGCAGTGGACTGGCACGCGCGCGTATGGCTGAACGGCATATTCCTGGGCGAGCACCGCGGCGGCTATACGCCCTTCCGCTTTGACATCACCCGGCATGTGCGCCCGGGCGAGAACGAGCTGGTGGTGCATGTGATCGATGAAACGCGCTCCGGCAAGCAGGCAACGGGCAAACAGAGCCACGAGCGTCACTCTTACGGCTGTGTGTACACCCGCACCACAGGCATCTGGCAGACCGTGTGGCTGGAGGCGACGGGCGATACCTACCTCAAAACCTTCCATCTGATACCCGACCCCGATGGCGGGCGGGTCATCTTTCAGGGCTGGGTAGATGGCACGCAGAAAGGCACGAAGGTGCGCCTGCGAGCATACGCCGGCGGCAAGCTGGTTGGCGAAGAGGTCGTGCCTGCCAACTGGCGCAACACCATCGGCGTGCTCAAGCTGTCCACCGTCAAACTGTGGCATCCCGGCAAGCCGTTCCTCTACGACCTGACGATAACGGTAGAGCGTAACGGCAAGGCGGTGGACACCGTGAAGAGCTATTTCGGTTTGCGCAAGATTACCATTGAGGGTAACCGCTTCCTGATTAACGGCAAACCGGTGTTCCAGCGATTGATTCTGGACCAGGGTTTCTATCCCGATGGCATCTACACAGCGCCCTCCGATGAAGCCCTGCGCCGGGACATTGAGCTGTCCATGGCAGCCGGCTTTAACGGCGCGCGCCTGCACCAGAAGGTGTTTGAGCCGCGTTTCCTTTACTGGGCGGATAAACTGGGTTACATCGTGTGGGGCGAGTATCCCTCGTGGGGACTGAACGTGAACGACTACGAGGCAGTCACTTACGCAGTACAGGAATGGCGCGAAGCGCTGGAGCGCGACCGCAATCACCCCAGCATCATCGGCTGGTGTCCGTTGAACGAGACCGACAGCAGTAAGGGTTCTGCACTGGCGCAGATTCTGCTGGCGACCACACAAACCATGGACCCCACGCGTCCCTGGCTGGACGCCAGCGGATATGTACATTTCGTGCCCGAAACGGACGTATATGACTGCCACGACTACACGCAGGATCCGCAGGTCTTCGCGCAACGGTATGAGCCTTTCAAGCAGATGGGTACCCGTGCGTGGAACAACGTCCCCGGCGACCCGCGCAGTGCCTACCGCGGTCAACCGTATTTCGTGAGCGAGTACGGCGGTATGCGCATTCGCACTGGACACTCCACCGGCGAAGGCTGGGGCTATGGCGAGACCGACCTGCAGGAGTTCCTCAAACGCTACAAGGAGCTGACCGATGTTCTGCTGGATAACCCCAACATGTTCGGTTTCTGCTATACCCAGCTGACCGACGTGGAGCAGGAACAGAACGGCGTATACTTCTACGACCGCCAGCCCAAGTACGACCCGGCTCTGCTGAAGGCGATTAATGCACGCCCCGCCGCGTACGAAACCCAGCCGCCGCGCGTGCTGGACATCCAGTGGGTGGAGCTACTGCCTACCTCACAGCACAGCGCACAGCGGTGGCGCTACACCCTGCAGAAGCCAGCAGACGGCTGGACACGCCCCGACTATGACGACAGCGCATGGTTGGAGGGGGAAGGCGGTTTTGGCACGCAGGGCACGCCCGGTGCGGTGGTGCGAACCAATTGGAACACTTCCGACATCTGGCTTCGCAAGCGGTTCCATCTGTCGGATGTGGATTTTAAACACCTCGCGCTGGTGGTCCACCACGATGAAGACGCGGAGGTCTACGTCAACGGCAGGCTGGTGGCGAGCTTCAAAGGCTTTCTCACCAGCTACACGGAGCATATCCTCACCGATGCGCTGAAAGGGGCGCTCAAACCCGGTGAGAACACGATTGCGATACACTGTCGCCAGACCACCGGTGGGCAGTACATCGACGTCGGCATCGTGGGAGCGCGATAAACGGCGTTGACAGGGTGGGAAGGGAGGGGAACCCTATCTCTCGCTCTAAAGCGCATTTCGGAGGTAAAATATACCCGAAGAGGTGGACGAGGGGAGATGGAACGGATAGACGCTCAAACCATTATTACCCTCCTGCTGGAGGACGTGGAACTGCGCGAAGAGGTGTTGAGGGCGATAGAGCCGGAAGAGGTGCGCCGCCTGTACGACGAACAACGCGACATCCGGCAGAGGATGCGCGAGATAGAGATACAACATGCTCATCTGGAGATGGAATTGAGAGAGCTTCAGGCTCGGCACAGGGAGCTGGAGGAGCGTGTGCGCCGGGCAGAGACGATTATATACCGGATAATGAAAGGGGAAGGCTCGGATAGCTCCGACCGCGCGCTGGGCTTCCTGATAGTGCGCAAACCATGGAACGATACAACCTTGAACTGACTAAACGTGGGGATACCTGTCTAAAGCGATTGCCGTGCATGACCAGTCGGATATACACCGTTGCTTAGCCACCTTCTGTCTTTTCGGCAGGCAGACGG
>FMJZ01056299.1_pt1 | contig 27442 bp, 22 predicted proteins | sample 1987881 | NCBI WGS metagenome assembly FMJZ01 (sample SAMEA4378227, study PRJEB15110) | soil metagenome | biome: soil; feature: Field; material: Soil | place: India | collected 2015-03-11 | depth 0 m
TTGATGGTAAAGGAACAGCTCGTCTGGCAAGTGCACCGGGGTATACTTCAATCAATTGCTATGTGGATAACCGCAATACTATAGCATATTCAGCCAGTCAGTTTAAGACGAACTATTTAGATGTGTATTGTAAAAGTAGTAATTGGTGTTATATTGTTAACTACAGCGCTGGTGATGTAATAATGGGGTATATCAATGCTAATTATGATCCCCAGTGGAATATTGCGTATGTTTACACAACAGCAGGTGCTGGAGGTGGTAGTGAAATAGCCATTAAGGGCATATCTGATCTTTTCACCTGTAACCTGGCATCTCAGTTGGGTGTAAGTACTGTTCGGAATATGTATAATCACAATGATACAAATGGGATAACTATATATCATATTGGTGGATATAAAGGCATAATTGGAGCATCAGTATTGTTGCCGGGTGAGGATGATGGAGCTGTTGCATACCATTCTGCAGGTGCATGTGTTAATTCTGGAAGTTATAGCAGTTTATGTACATGTACTCGTTGGACCAATCATGTAATTGCCTATACGTGTACAGGATATTATCTTGATCACTATGGAATGAAGATGAAGTTCATCTACCAGCTTGGCTGGTAAATAATTGAATCATTACCTGCCACAAGCGCGGTTGTAAATGCCGCGCTTTTTTTTGAATGTGATATAATTTTTATATATCTCACTTTAATCTCTTTTCTTGGCAAAGAGTGGGAAATTTAAAAGCACTCAATGCATCGAAGTATGGGACATAGGTGAAGGTAAAGAATAAATATTAAGTTTTGCGGGAGAAAATACAAATGAATATTAAAGGTTTTCATATAGCAATATTTTTAATAATTATAGCTATCGCAATAATTATATATGTTATAGGAGACAACAATAAAAATACTTCAATAATAACCCGTGAAGCAACTAATTCTCCAGGGTATGGAACTGTCCTTGAACAGATGGGGCTGATATCTCCCCAGCAGGCATTGCAGGATTATAAACAACTCTCCATATATCCTCCCAATAGCCGGCCTTTAAGCAAAGAAAATATTGACCTGTTAATGCCAAATCGCCGCTATGAGCAACCACTGCCAATCGAAAAAGGAAGTGATATCTATTATTTATTTACTGCTGATAAATATCGTGTAGTTGGTGATGACAGCATAACATTCGTCTTGATGGTACTTGAAGGGAATAAGCCAGATTCAAAGCGCCTACCAATAACAATAATCAAATCACTCATTAAAAAAGGGATTAACTATAAAACAGCAAAGTATGTAACGGAACTATCGCTTATAAAAAATACAGTGGGAGATTACACTGCCGATTTTGCTTGTGCACAAACCTTTTCATCAGAAAAGAAATCGGGAACATACTGGGCTGAAGTTGAATTTAAAGTAGGAAGTGATATCATAGATGCTGCAATACCTTTTGAATATTTTCCTCAAAATACAATACCTGCAAAGTTTACAGGAAATTTCAGAGATTATATTAAAAATGGTTCACTCTACGTTGATGTAGAACTGGATGTATATCGTAAAGGCTATTATATTATTGATGCCAATCTTTTTGACAGGGAGCTTGAACCGGTTGCCTATACTATTGAAAAACGTGAATTGCAATCAGGCAAACAGTGGGTTTCACTTTTGTTTTTTGGTAAAGTGCTTTTAGATAAAAAAGGCAAGCCCCCTTATGTTTTGCGTGACCTCCGTGGGTATCGTTTTATTGAAGCTACAACACCTGATCCTGAATTTATGGACAGAGAAATGCTAAAACCTTATGATGGTGAATACAAAACTAAAACAGCAAATATTTCGGGGTTGTCGGATAAGGAATTTGAAGATGAAATGAAGCGCAAACGCATTGAGTTTTTAGAAAAAGAAAGCATGGGTGATATAGGTGTGCAATAACAATCGTTATAGAATATGCGGTGTATCTATTTTAATAGTAATTTTATTTTGTGCGATAGTTACTGTTAATGGATGCACCGCTTCATCTAACACTGAAAGCGTGACACTTGTAGTAGTCAGCGCACACAATTGTGATTCGTGCATTGCAACTGACGATAATGTATCTTTTATTCAACGCAATTTCCCTGAAATACAGATAAAAACAGTGGAAATACACAATCCTGAAGGTGCGATGTATGTATCTGCATATCATTTATGGCGTGTACCTGTGTATCTTTTTATAGATAAAAACGGAAAAGAACTCTACAGACTGGAAGGAGAACAAACACGCAATGCACTCAAGGAAGCCATTGAAGAGGTAAAACAACGTATTCAAAGTAAAAACTAATATAATTAATCTACTGAAATCCTGGCTACCACACATAAATGCACATTATAAAAATTCTATTTATTTCAAGTATCAATATGTCTTAGAAAAAGTAATAAGCTACTATCGTGCATAAATATACTATTTTTAGAACAAAATAATTAAATATTGAGTTGACAAATAGCACTATAATAAAATTAGTAACATTATCATTATAATTATTAAAGGAAGGTGTCTATGAAACGTTTTGTCATTGTTTATTGTATTCTTTTATTAACTATTCCAGTTTTAGCACAGGAACAGGAAAAGGATGATGTTGTTCAGTTGCAGGATGTAATTGTTTCTGATTCTCTGTTATATCCTGGTACCTATAAGTCAATTGCTGGTGATGCCGTTAAAAACAATGCTGAAACAGATTTGCTCAGTGTAATTAAAAGCAATGTTCCATCGGTTTATGTTCCTTCAAACAGGGTAATGGGGTATGGAGTAGCACGAAGTGGTTCAGCTTTTCTATCTGTTCGTGGTATTGGTAAATCAGGCTGGGGACCCACTACAGGTATTCCCATTCTTTATAACGGAATGGATACCACAATGGGTATTATGGGTCATCCAGTTGCCGACATAATGACAATGAAAAATGTTGAGCAGATAGAAATACTGATTGGGCCTCAACCGGTTTTGTTTGGCTCAAGTGCAATGGGTGGTGTTATAAATATTATTAGCAAAAGACAAAAGGAAGATGGGTTTACTACAGAATTGCAGGGTTCATACGGAACATGGAATACCACTGAGGATTACCTGTACCATATGGGAAAAATGGGTAAATTAGACTACAGTGTTGGCTATCAGCTACAAAAAACTGATGGCGACTGGAAACAGACCATAAAAGGTAAAACATTTACATCTGAATTTATGCAACAGAATGGAACGGTTCATATAGGGTATGCTTTATCAGGAAATTGGTATGCATCTGTGGATAGCTATGGGATGAAGCAAAATATAAATGATCCAGGACCTAAAAATATGCCAGAAGTGCAGGTTGAGCTGTTGGAAGAATTTGATATTACTCGTGGTGGAGTTGTTGCAAAACTATCTCATGATTATAGAACTTACAGTGGGACTCTACAGGCAGAAGGAAATTTTGGTCATCATGAATCTGTACAGTCAAATACGGGGGTTGATAAATTCAAATCTGATGATTCATCGTATGCATTGCGAGTAAAAGAAATAATGAAATTGTGGGCTGGTAATACATTAACAGCTGGTGCAGAGTGGCGCAGATACGGTGGCACTGCAAAAGACCAATCTACTGGCAATTACTACATAAAAGATAAATATATGCATGATTCATCGGTGTATGCATTGATGGACCAGGCGCTATTTAACAATATTATGAGTATAAATGGTGGTGCTCGATATAGCTATAACTCAGAATATGGCGATTATAGTTCATGGCAGGCAGGTGCTGCAGTACGCCCACTGGAAAAGACTAAGCTGTATACAAATGTAGCAAAAGGGTTTAAATTCCCTGATATACGGCAGGTATATGTAAAGGGGATGCACCCTGCTGTAAATCCCAACCCCGATTTGCAACCCGAAACCTATACATCCGCAGAATGTGGTATTGAGCAGCAAATAATGGATGCAGTTAAGCTGCACATAGCTGGATACAGGATATGGTCAGATAATATGTTTGTGTATACCACAAAATGGCAAAATGCAGACAAATTCGCATATAATGGAGCAGAAGCATCAATTATAGTAAACGCATCCAAATGGTTATCTCTTAATGCGGGTTATTCTTATATTGACAATGAGCAGGATAATAAATATTTACCGTATGTACCAAAACATAAAGCTAATGGTGGTATTACGGTTACAATTTCTGGTTTCAGCACAACACTTGATAGCGAATATGTAAAAGGCATGTATGCTGATACTAAAGGTGTTAAAGAATTTGATGATTATTTTGTTGCAAATGCTAAATTGTCCTACACTTTCTTACAAAAGTTTACTGCATTTGTTTCTCTGTATAATATAACTGATAAAAAATATTCTACTTTTGCAGTAAGCAATCCAACACAAACACTTTTCTGGGAATATCCAATGCCTGGATTCCATTTCCTGGCAGGTCTTAAAGCAACTTTTTAGGATTTAAATGTATGATTTCCTAATGTGTTAGATTAATAAGCCGTAACACTAAGGGATGTGCAGTTGCATATCCCTTTTTTGTTTTCAATGTATGTAAAATCACTTGCATTGAAAATAAACTTTTATTATATTTCATTATATCTATTGTTGGAGGTTTTGTCATGTGGATACGAAAACCTGGATTTGCAGGTTCATTTTATCCTGCAAGCCCTGAAAAATTAAAAAATGAAATTACCCAGTATTTATCAAAAGCTTCAATAAAAAAGCTTGATCATCCTCTTGCATTTATATCACCACATGCAGGGTATATATACTCAGGTCCTGTTGCAGGATATTCCTATGCGCAGCTTAAAGAAAACCCTGTGGATGTTGTTATTGTGCTTGCACCATCACATCGTGCACGGTTTAAAGGGGCATCGGTTATATCAAATGGTATTTTTACTACGCCGCTTGGGGATATCACGGTTGATGAAACTATTGGCAACAATCTTCTGGATGATGAAATTTTTCTTGAGATTAAAGAAGCCCATCAGTATGAACATTCGCTAGAAGTTCAGCTTCCGTTTTTACAAGTAGTATTACAGGATTTTGTACTTGTACCGATAGTTATCGGTACCATTGACCTTGACATTTGCCGGCATATAGGCAAAAAATTAGCGGATGTGCTGAAGGATGAAAAGCGGAAATTTATTATTATTGTATCAACCGACCTTTCGCATTATTACCAGTATGATATCGCAAAAAAGATTGATTCTACCTTTATCGAAGCATTAAAAAAATTTGATGAGAGCTATCTGTTTGAAATGCTTCAAAGTGATAAAGCGCAGGCGTGCGGCGAAGGTCCCGTTTTAGCCGGAATGGTAGCTTCCAAACAATTGGGTGCAAAAAAAGTAGAAATTTTACATTACGCAAACTCAGGCGATACCGCCGGTCCTAAAAATGAAGTGGTTGGCTACCTTGCAGCGGCATTTGTAAAGTAAGGAGGCGTTATGGTACAGCTTAATAATGAACAAAAAAAGAAACTGCTGGCACTTGCACGAAGATCAATTGAAGAGTATTTGAAAGAAAGAACGTTGCCAAAAGTTGATTATGATAAGGAATTTAACGACGATGTATTCAGGCAAAAATGCGGTGCATTTGTAACATTGCATAAAAATGGCGCATTACGTGGCTGTATTGGATATGTAAAAGGAATAAAAACCATACCTGAAGCTGTTGTTGACATGGCTAAAGCAGCTGCATTTGAGGATCCCCGTTTTGAGCCCCTTCGAAACGAAGAGCTTGATGCTATAGATATAGAGATTTCAGTCTTAACGCCAGTTGAACCTGTTAATGATATTTCACAGATAGTTATTGGAAGAGATGGGCTGATAATAAGTAGTGGGTTTAGAGCAGGATTACTGTTACCACAGGTTGCAACAGAATATGGTTGGGACCTACAAACGTTTTTACAGCATACATGCTACAAAGCAGGATTACCAGCTGACGCATGGAAATGGGAAAATACAAAAATAGAGAAATTTTCAGCAATCGTATTTGGCGAAAAAGAGCTAAACATTCGATAATTATATTGGTAGTGTACTAATGTTGTGATACAACTGTTTAAGCGTCATGAAGTAGAAGTTCAATCTTACTATAATCAGGATAAAGCTCATGAACAAAAAGATATTTGGGAAAATAATTATTATTTTTGTGATTCAGTTAATGATGTTTACTGTATGCACTGATAAAAAAGATTACTCTGACATTGAAAATTTACTTAATCAATGGTCCTATGCAATAAAATATTTAAATTATAATGATTATTGCAGATTAGAAGCAAATCCAAAAGATGGAAACACGTTTAACGCTATGTATCAGCAATACTATATTTCGAATATAAAAATTGTTGAAGTGGATGATACACTTCATAATGGCACAGACAGTGATGGCAAGCCATATGAATTTAAAAATGTAAGATTTATTGCGTCGTTATATAACAGGCAAACTAACAGAGAAGAACAGATAGTTAATGGTGATATAAAACTAATTCGCTATGTGTCAGGACCAAAAAAGGAAAAAGGATGGTTACTGTCAAACAGAACTCTAATTTATGAACAGTAGAACTTAATGAAAAAATATTTTATCACTAACATTCTATATTATATCAGCTGGACCTGCCAGAAGATTTCTTTTATTAGCATTGTATTTTTTTTTACTATACTAGTAGCCACAGTTGCTATCTCACAAAATCCTATCACCATTGCAGAAATTAATAAACGCGCACAGGAATATTATGATAAAAAAGAACTTTCAAAAGCGATAATTGAATGGCTTAAAATATTGGAAATTGATCCTAACAATGAAGAAGTACAACGAAAAATTGAGCTTGTATATGAAGAAAAGCATAGAAAAGACATATCATTACAGAGAGCAAAGTTATACTATCGACTCTCGCGGAAGGTACTTCCTGGCAACGTGGAAAATGCCAAAAATAATTCAAAGATAGCTATAGAAAATTTTATCATTGCATATAGAATGGATCCAAACGATCCCGAACTACAGGTATTACGTGAAGATTTGAAAATACTTGATAATGAGATTAAACTTGAATTGGCAAAAATAAGGTTGGCTGATGAAATTAAGAAAAAATACTTTGCACTGTTAGAGGATGCCAATAAACTGATGTTGGAAAAACAGTACGAAGAAGCAATAAAGGTTTGGGATGAGATACTGCGATTGGTCCCCCTTGATACTGCAGCTACAGAAGGCAAAAGACAGGCCGAACTTGCGATTAGCAACAGATTGAAGTATGAAAAAATCATGATGTTGATTGCAACAGGAGAAGAATTATTTAAACAAGAAAAATATATCGATTCAAAAAATGAATTTTTACAAGTATTAAAATTGGATGAAAAAAACAGGGTGGCAAAGGATTATATAGTAAAGATTGATGACATACTGGAGGAAAAACGTACATATGAACAGCGCCGTATACAAGCAGAACAGTTTTATGTGGCAGGTATTAATAATTTAAAATCGTATGAATTTGATCAGGCAAAGGACAACTTTGAAAATGCTCTGGCATTGATTGACAATTATAAAGATGCTAAAGCTCAACTTGAAGCAATTCCACGCTTAAGAAAAGAATATGAGGAGCAACAGCGATTATTGCGATTGCAGAAGATTGACAAAACTTTCCAGGAGGGTTTGATTGCATTAACAGAAGGAAAGTACAGAGATGCTGTAGCTGCCTTTCAGGCTACATTGACCTTGGATCCAAAAAATGAGTTAGCAAAACGCTATCTATCGACAGCACTTGATGCATTACGAGTACAGGAGGAAGAAGTAGTTGATGAGAACAATCCTTATTATTCAATAGTACAGCCTTTAATTGAATCGGGAAAACGTCTCTATAATCAGGGCAATTATGATGAATCACGAAAACAATGGCAAAAGATATTAAATCTTTTTCCACAGAATAGAATTGCTACAGAATATCTATTAAGGTGCGATTTAGCGCAAAAGCCAGAATCTTTTAAAAAGTTTGCCGACAATATAGTTAATGATGGAAAAAAGTTGTTGGGCGAAAGAAAATATGAACAGGCATACCAAAAGTTTGAATTAATAGCTTCAATAGATCCCCAATACCCTGAAATACAGAATCTTATGGCATTATCACGAGTTGAAAAAAAGAAAACTAGTTTTGAAGGAACTGATGAAGATTTTAGAAGAAGATACAATATAGCTATGCAGTTGTATCAACAGGGGGGTAAAAACAACCTTGAAAAAGCATTAGCTGAATTTAGAGTTATAAATAATAAATATCCTGATTATATTCAGGTAGCAATAATAGTTAATAAAATAGAATCTCAGTTGCGTTTTGAAGTAACAGAAGAAAGGGAAGTAAAAAAGTTAACACCTAGACAACAGGAATTAATACGTGAATATTATTTTAAGGGAATTAATTATTACAGTAATAATCAATTTGAACTTGCGATTACTGAATGGAGAAAAGTGCTTGCAATTGATCCAAACCATGAAAAGGCAAAAAATAACATAAAAAAATGTTTAATATTATTGGGCAGGTAAACAATGGCTAAAGAAAAAAAAGAAGATAAAGCTAAAGGTAAAAATAAATCAGACAAAGGTAAAAGTAAAAAAAAAGAACAAAATATGACCTCATCAAACGATGTACGGTTTAGCCTTCGTTTGAAATTTTCACTGGCAATAATAGTGTTAGCCAGCAGTATTATTGCTGTCATGACATATTATTTTATTCAACAGGAATCAGAATTACTACGCAAACAAATACTACAATTTGCTAACCGTGAGACAGAACGTTTAGCTGTAATAGCACGGGAATCAATAAGCCAGAAGGATGAACTGCCGTTAGTTGGTGCTGTCCAGGACCTGAAAAATCTTGAATTTGTTGATTACATATATGTTTTAGACAATAATAAGCGTATCATTCAAAACTTTGATCCCGAAAAGAATGGCACTATCATCGACGATGATTTAACTAAAAAGGCAGTTGATAATACAAATGCTGAAAAACCTATGCTTGTAAAGTATAAAGATCCCAAAACAAGAATCAATTTTTATGATTTATCACTCCCATTATTCCATACTGTACAGAAAGTCAGAATAGGGACGGTGCGTTTAGGTTTCAGTGAAGAAATTATATTATCTGAAATCAGAAAAATGACTATCACCATACTTTTAATTGGAATATTTTTTATTGCTCTTTCTGTTGTAGGTTCAGTTGTTCTTGCAAGCATAATTATCAAACCTATCAAAAAGTTAACTGAAGGCGCAGTTATAATTGGAAACGGAAATCTTGATTACAAAATTCAGATAGATAGTACGGACGAAATAGGAAAATTAGCTTCTGAATTCAATCAAATGACAGAGCGATTGAAAATTGCCCAGAAGATGGAAATAGAAAGCCGAATAATGCAGGAACAGATTGACCTAGCACGTGAAATTCAGGAAGGCCTTAATCCCATGGGCTTTTACAACAAAAATGGTATAGAAATCAAAGGTTACACACGTGCAGCAAAAGGAGTAGGTGGTGATTATTTTGACTATATAGATATTGACCAGTACAGAGTGGGTGCATTAATTAGCGATGTTTCAGGCAAAGGTGTTCCTGCTTCACTTGTTATGGTCATGATACGAACAGTATTCGTTTCTTATATCAGAAAAGGTGATGTTCAGTGTGCCGATGTTGTCAAAGCTATTAATGATGCTCTAAGTGCTGACTTTGCTATAGATAAATTTGCCACATTATTTTTCTTAATTTACGATAGATCTACTCATGAAATGTCATTTTCAAACGCTGGACATGGCCCATTATTTTGCTACCGCTCTGCATTAAATGCCTGTACTATCACAAAATTAGAGGGCGTGCCAATTGGCATTATGGAAGACGTTGATTACAAGCAGGCAAAAGTGCCGCTTAATGTTGGCGATATTGTTGTGCTGTACACAGACGGAGTAACAGAAATGCGTAACGACAATAAAGAAGAATATGGACAAAAACGATTAAAGGATTTAATCCTTGGAAACAAACATCTTAATGCTAAGGAACTCGCTAATTTAATTGTTCAGGATGTAGATAATTTCAGAGGGGATGTTCCACCTCATGATGATATGACACTTCTGGTGTTAAAACGTACAGCTTAATTATATTTAAAGTAAATCCTCTTCACTTTCATATATAGTAAAAAACTTATCAAGAGTTGCTAACTTTAATATATTTAAAACATCATCATGAATGTTCATTAAAGCAAATTTTCCATTATGGGCTCTCATTTTTTTTTGTCCTGCAACAAGTGCACCAATGCCTGAAGAATCCATGTAATTCACATCTTTGAGGTCAACTACGACACTTGAATACGAACCATCCGTTACGCTGAATAATGCTTTTTTTAGTTCACTCACATTATATAGATCAACTTCGCCGCTAACTGATATTACTTTGTGTTCTCCTATATCCTTGAATTCTATTTCCATTGAGCTATCTCCCAAAAATATTTACAATAATATAATTGTTGTATAATATATTAAACAATAAAATTATTTACAAGCATAATTTTTTATGCAGCAGGTAAACTGAAAGAAAATTTTACCCAGTTACCATATTCAGATTCAGCCCATATTCTGCCTCGATGTTTTTCAATTATTGACTTGCAAATATACAGGCCTAATCCAGAGCCTTTAATGCCTTCTGTTCCTTTTTGTTTAAGGCGTGAGAACTTTTTAAATAATTTGTCTATTCCTTCAGGAGGTATGCCTACACCCTCATTAAATACAGAAAATATATACTCTTTTCCTGACTGTTTTAATTCAATTTTAATGGTTGTATCTGCTTTACCGTATTTGATTGCATTATTGACAAAATTTGTAATAACTATCTTGAGTAGATTGGCATCAGCTTTAATTTTTGGATTTATCTCTATATTAATATCTAATTTCATGTTCTTGAGGTTGTTTGCATGTTCAGGCATCTCAACTACTGGTTTGATTACATCTTCATAAAGGTCAATTTCTTCCTGAAAAGATTCAAGAGAATCTAATTCCATTTTTGATAAATCTAAATAATTGCGGATAATATCTTCCAGATACTGGCAATTTCGTAATATTGTTTCAATGATCTTTTGTTGTTCCGGCGATAAATTACCAAAGTATCCCTTATAAAGTGTTTCTGCGGTTGTATGTACTACCGAAACGGGACTTTTTAATTCATGAGATACTATCGCCATTAAATCAAGCATTCTAGCTTCAGCTTTATCCTGCCGTGCCTTTATGGCATTATCAACCACACTTATAAGTTCATCAGGCGTAAATGGTTTAGGAATATAATCAAATGCACCTAATTTTAATGCTTCACGAGTAGTTTCAACAGTAGCAAAACCGGTAAAAATTATAACAGTAACATCAGGTTGTTCAGTGCGCAAAGTTTTTAATACGTCCATACCGCCTAAACGAGGCATTTTTAAATCGGTGATAACAAGGTCATATTTTTCTTGTTTTGCTTTTTCAAGTCCTTCAATGCCATCCATAGCTGTATCTATCTCAAAATCTTCCCTTCTTTTGAGTATTCTAAGACAGCTTTTTAAAATGATATCTTCATCATCAATAATGAGAATTTTTATTTTTTTATCCATATTAATTGTAACACCGTAATTTAATGTAGTACAAGAGTGCTTCAATTAAATGTAAATAGCATTATTGTGTCAAGTAAATAGATGAGATGCTACTTTTTTTGTAAAAAGAGTGTATCTATGAAATGCGATAAATCCATAAAGTTTTTTACTTCACGCATTTCAGTGCAGTAGGGAATGTACAGCCCCGCAATACTATCGCTCCAGTTCCATAAATGCTTTCTGTCAGGATTGAGCCAGTAGATATTACGTGAACGCTCTTTAATTTTAATAAAAGATGTTAATCCAGGATCCTGGTTATTATTACGGGCATCCCCCAGAATCAATACTGTTGTCTTACTTGTTAAGGCATCGCTGTAATTTTGGATAAATTGATTAAAGCTGTTACCGTAATTGCTTCCCCAACCGTAAGTAAAATTTGTATCACTGAAAATTGAATTCAAAGCTCTTTCCGGATCCATTTCTCTGAATAAATTAGTAATCTCTACCAGATTGCTTATGAATGCGAAAGTACGGACTTTTGCAAATAAAGACTGCAATGTATATGTCAACAATAACATAAATCGCGAATATTGGTTCACTGAACTTGAGATATCGCACATAACTACAAGTTGAGGCCTGTCAACCTTCCTATCTCTATGAAAGATTTTAAACGGGACTCCACCATATTGTAGGTTGCGGCGTAATGTTCTTTTTATATCAATAGTTCCACGTTTTACCCGTTTCTTTCGCAACGAAATTCTGTTTTTCATCTTCTGGCCAAAACGCTTAATAAGCTCACGCATCTCTTTAATTTCATCAGGTTTTAGCTGATAAATGTATTTATTCAAAAGGTAGTCTTCACGCTGCTTTATGGCACTACCCATATTGCGTTCAAACATCCTGCGACGCAACATACCCATTATTGCTTCAAAGACCTGTGGCGATAGTTCCTGATCTACAGAATCATCGGCACCACCAGATGCATAGCGCGATCTTCTGTTAAAAAGCGAAAGACCAATAGCACCACCTGATTCTGATTGTTGAATTTCATCTATAAATATCTTGGTTAGATATTCGTTTGATTTTTTAAAAAACGATTGTGGATGGGAATCAAGAAAATCATCAATAAGGGATTCTACCAGTGATTTTTCTTCTTCTGTGAAAATAAAATCTTCGGTATTTGTATGTGATGCATAAATTTCTAATAAAGAATCCTTGCCTTTTTTCCGTTCAAAAAATTCCTCAAAGCATTGATTGAACAGTGGTATATCTGTATAATCTTTGATAAGGGTTGTAGCAAGTGTTTGTTTGAATATATCTTTTTGAGTAATTGATATAAGTGGAAGCGCATGCATCATGTCCATTATTTCAACAATGGATAGATTAACACCTGCTCTTTTTAATACTTCGGCAAACTCAAAGAAGACATTTTTTGCTTTATCCTCTTCACTTATGAAAGGTTTATCATAAATCATTGTTAATGAACAATTATGGTATTAATATTCTTCTTAACCAGTTCGATGTCCTTTTCATATTTTAAAATGAAATTCAATGTGTCAATTGCCATATCCCTGTTCAATACTTCACACCCCAGCAACGCTAACGCCTTTGCCCAGTCAAGGGTTTCGCTTATACTTGGGTCTTTTTTTAACGGGAGTTTCCTAATTTCGTGTATAGTATTAATAATCTCTTTAATGAGATAGTTACCGCATTCAGGCACTTTTAATTTAACTATCTGTTCTTCAAGTTCTTTGGTGGGGTAATCAATATATAGATGTAAACATCTTCGTTTGAGAGCGTCTGACATTTCCCGTGCATTATTTGAAGTTAACAGTACAAATGGCTTATTATTGGCAATAATAGTTCCTATTTCAGGGATAGTAACTTGAAAATCAGAAAGTACTTCTAGTAGGAAGGCTTCAAATTCAGAATCGGATTTATCTATTTCATCAATTAACAGCACAGAAGGAATTGGATTGGTGATAGCTTTTAAGATTGGCCGTGGCACCAGAAATTTTTCTGAAAAAAAGACATCTTCTTCACTGGTCAATTTATTGACTGCATCTTTCAATGTGGCCTGGTCTTCAAGTATCTTTGATAGTTTATCCTTAAGTATCTGAGTATATAATAGCTGCTTTGCATATTCCCATTCGTACAGTGCTTTTGCCTCATCCAGACCTTCGTAGCATTGAAGGCGGATAAGCTCATAGCCTAATGCTTGAGCAATACATTTACCAAGATCGGTCTTGCCCACACCCGCGGGCCCTTCAACTAATACAGGTTTTTCCATTTTTAATGCAAGATATACTGTAGTTGCTATCTCTTTGGAACAAATGTATTTTTGTTTTTCTAATTGATGGATTGTATCTTCAATTGAGGTAAACATAAAAAAGCCTTCTTAAATAGTTTTATGCCATTAATATGAATATAGCGTAATTATCAAGAAAATTATATAAAAAGTTTGTAATAGATATTGATTAAAAAATTCTGAATGGAAGTTTAACAATGAAATGTCTATAATCGTATCTTATTAAAAAGATTAAGATCATTAATTCGAAGTCGTATAGCTTCGGTTAAATTACTTGGGTTCTCCATACAATAATTTGCTAACTTTTGTGTAATATGCAATACTTGTGCAACATCACCCAATGAGTCAATATATTTGTCTGAGAATGCATTCTCCAGTTGCTGTCGTGAAAAACTTTGTTGTTGGGATAATAAATTGGTGGTTTCCTTTACTATTTGTTCCTGATCGGGTAATGGTATATTTTTTGCAAGGTATGACAAAAATGCTATATATGCTTCACCGATAAGTGAACCTTCAATCAGGCTCCATTTTTTTAATATTTTTCGTAATTCTTTATCTTTAACCGGGCAACATTGAGAAGCATTGAAAGCAAAATCAGTGAGCGTTAATGAAGAATGCTTTATACTTGGCAGTATGGAAAGATTTATATCGTGTAATGCATTATGTGGCAAAGTATTGGCTGGAATAAATATAAGTTTAGTAAAGTTTTCTTCTCCAGGACGCCTTGCAGTAAGCAATATCATTTCTGCATCACTTCCACCTGAAATATAGCGTTTATGTCCTGAAATCAGTAATGTAGTGGGATCAGAATATTGAGCTATCATCCTGTTGCTTTCGGGTTCAGTATGAGCCATTGCACCAATAGTTTTAAAATCAATAGGTAATGACCATGTTTGTAATTGGTTGATATTAAAATGGATACATCGTATCAGAACTGACTGAATAATCCACAGTAATGCAAATCCAAGATCTCCAGAATAAAGTGCTACGCTGGTTGAAGGTAACTCTTTAAAATCAAGCAAACAATGAGTTGGTGGATAATCACTGACGAATAATTGCCAGGCATCTTTAAATAATTTATGGTTTTTTACACGTTCAGTGTAGTTGCGCTCTAGTTTTTGTAAAGTAGTATCGCTCATATTACTTTCGCTTTTGTTTTAATAATGCTTCAATTTTTGTCTGAAGCCCAAAGAGATTTATAAAACCCGTTGCATCTCTGTGGTCATAAAGTGCACTTTCGTCAAATGTTGCAATATCTGGTTCATAAAGTGTAACAGGAGATTTTCTGCCTACAGCCATACATGTTCCTTTGAGTAACTTAACTCGTACTGTACCAGTAACATTTTTCTGGGTTTCATTGATGAATGCATCTAGTGCCTCTCGCCGCTTTGTAAACCATTGGCCATAATATACCAGTTCTGCATATTCTATTGCTAGGCGGTCTTTTAAATGTTGGGTATCTCTGTCTAATGTTATCGCTTCAAGATCACGGTGAGCTATATGCAGCACTGTACCTGCAGGCGTTTCATAGACACCACGCGATTTAATTCCCACCAGTCTATTCTCTACAATATCAATCCTCCCAACACCATTATCACCGGCAATTTTATTGAGCGTTTTCATCAATGTTACCGGATCCATACGTTTACCATTTACTGCAACTGGTATTCCCTGTTCAAAATCAATTTCAACATAGGTTGGTTTATCGGGTGCTTTTTCCGGAGATGTAGTTAAAATAAACATGCTTTCATCTGGTTCACGCCATGGATCTTCAAGAATACCACCTTCATATGAAATATGAAGTATATTTCGATCCATGCTGTATGGTTTATCTTTTGTTACAGGTACAGGAATATTGTGTTTTTCAGCATAGTCAAAGAGGGATGAGCGTGATGTTAAATTCCATTCCCGCCAGGGTGCAATAATTTTTAATTGAGGAGCTAAGGATTTAAATGTTAGCTCAAAGCGTACCTGATCATTACCTTTTCCTGTGGCACCATGGCACACAGCATCAGCACCTTCTTTTAGAGCTATTTCTATTTGTCTTTTAGCTATTACAGGACGTGCAATTGAAGTGCCAAGTAAATAGCGGTTTTCATATATTGCATTTGCCTTAATGCAGGGGAATATAAAATCACGAACAAACTCTTCTTTAAGATCTTCGATATAACATTTTGAAGCACCAGTGTTGATTGCTTTTTGCTCAAGACCATCAAGCTCTTCTTCCTGGCCAACATCTGCTGCAAAACAAATAACTTCACATTTATACGTTTCAAGCAACCATTTTACAATCACAGAGGTGTCAAGACCGCCAGAATAAGCTAGTACAACTTTTTTTATACTCATACAATTTTTCCTTTAATATCCAATTGTGATTATCTTTTTATAGTAATTTGCTATAGGGTAAATTATAGTCAAGCTATTTATGTAATAATATTTCTTGTTTTAAGATAAAATATTGTATATCCCACAATAGAAAAATGTTCACTCATACTGGTTATAGTTAAATTTTTAAGTCAAGTACAAATTAGCAAGTAAAATTGTAAGCCTTTCAAAGGCTTCATCACTACACATTTCTCTTGTTCTGTGTATTCTTTAGTATAATGAATCTTTGTGCGGTTGTACAATTTCTTTATATCGGCTTGACAAAAATTCTTTCTTGAACTATTGTACTCAAGCATGATATTCTTATCATACTATTGTGCTTTTATTGCAATACATAGTTTTGGGTAAGTTTTTATTATCTGGCAGGAGGGTACTGCTTCTTTGGAACACATGATACACACTGTGTATGACATACCAATGGTAAAAATGCTATTAACGTAGTTAACATACATAAACATATATGGTACTAAAATTACTTATTACATCATTATTGATTATATCCAATATTATATTATTAGCATTGTGTGTAATGATTTACACTCAAAAGAAAATTAAAGATAGAAAATATTTATTTTTACTACTTCTGTCATGTGCAGTGTATTCAACTGGATATGGCATCGAAATTCAAGGCACTACATTACGATGGATATATTTTTCGCTTGCATTTGAATATTTTGGGATTTCGTTTATATCAGCATTTTTGTTTTTGTTTGCTCTAACCTATATTACTGATATAGAAAAACTATCACCACTATTAAAAATTTTTATTTATACTATACCTGTTATAACATTGATTACCGCAATAACTGATCCTTATCACGATTTATTACACAAAAATCCATTTATAGATTATTCAGGACCGTTTCCAATAATTAGTTTTGAAAAGGGGATATGGTATTGGGTTCATATAGCATACCATAATATTATGCTTTTAATGTCTAATATAATTTTTCTTATTATTTATTTTAAAAGCTACAGTCGGTATAGATCACAAGCTGCAATTCTCTTTTTAAGTACACTTATACCTTGGATAACAATGATTATATATTTATCAGGAATTACTCAATGGCCATTGGACATAAATCCTTTCTCGTTTTCAATAATGGGAATGATTTTATATTTTGGAGTAAAAAGACAAAATTTAATAAATATTATTCCTATAGGTCGTGATATAGTATTTGAAAATATGTATGATGCAGCACTTGTCCTCAATATGTATGGAGTCATAGTAGATTATAACAGGGCAGCTGAAAATATATTTTATGATACAAAAATACTTTTAGGCAAAAATATAAAGGAGATTTTATCAGATGTATCCCTATCAGAATATAATATTAACGACAATGTCAACCAGTTGAATGAGATCATTGTAAATGATAAAATATATAATGTGCAGCATTTGCCTCTGACATCAGTTAAAAATAAACCAATGGGATTTATATTTATTTTACGCGATATAACTGAATACAGAAAATTAACTGATCAATTGCAAGAATTAGCTATAACTGATGAATTAACGGGACTTTTTAATAGAAGAAAATTTAATGAAATCACATTACGGGAGTTCATTCGAGCAAAAAGGAACAATAGTTCATTAGCAGTTATAATGATTGATATAGACTATTTTAAAAAGATTAATGATAAATATGGTCATGCAGCTGGCGATATAGTATTAAAAATAATATCCAAAAATATTAAATCAGCTTTACGTTCACTGGATATATTAGCACGTTTTGGTGGAGAAGAATTTATAATCTGTTTACCTGAAACAGATATTATAGCAGCACAAAAAGTTGCAGAACGAATAAGAATGTTAATATGTAATGGAACATATATTATTACAGATAATGATCACATAAATGTCAGCATAAGTTTGGGAGTGTCAGCCTTACAAGAAAATCATAAAACTTTAGAAGAGCTTATTAACACATCTGATAAGGCTCTTTATCATTCAAAAAACACAGGACGAAATAAAGTAACAGTTTTTTGTGATTAAATTGTCCTAACGCATAAGCGTACACAAAATAGCTTTCTGCACATGTAATCTATTCTCAGCCTGATCAAGAACAATTGATTGAGGAGAATCAATAACATCATCAGTTATTTCTTCACCTCTGTGAGCAGGCAAACAATGCATTACTTTACAATCAGGAGCGCATTTATCCAGAATTTTTCGTGTTATTTTGTATTTTGCAAAATCTTTTTTTCTTCGTGAGGCTTCTTTTTCCTGACCCATGCTTACCCATACATCGGTGTAAAGATGAGTGGCGTTTTCAACTGCTAATGGGATATCACTTGTAAGTGTTATAACACTACCTGATTTTGAAGCTATGGAAAAAGCCTGTTCAACCACTTCTTTTTTTGGATAATACCCTTTTGGGCAGGCTAACGCAAAATCTACACCTAACATAGCAGCAGTTAACATTAATGACTGTGCTACATTATTGCCATCACCAACAAAAGCTAATTTAACATTTTTAAAATTTTTATTTGATTCATATATTGTAAAAAAGTCAGACAAAGCCTGGCAAGGATGAAACATATCAGTAAGGCCATTGATAACGGGAATTATGGAATTGTGAGCTAACTCTAGAGCAGTCGCGTGTGCATAGCATCGTATCATTATGCCATCCAGATACCGTGATAACACTTTTGCTGTATCTGCAACGGTTTCACCACGTCCTAATTGAATATCATCCCTGCTTAAAAAAAGTGCATATCCACCTAGTTGAAACATTGCAACTTCAAAAGATACTCGCGTTCTAGTGGACGTTTTTTCAAATATCATTCCCAGAGTTTTACCTTTCAGGTATGTGTTGATTTTTCCCTGTTTAAGCTCATCTTTAAGCTTTTTTGACAACTCAAAGATTGCTAGGATTTCATCCTTGGAAAAATCGGTTACTGACAATAAATCTTTTGATTTAACTCTGGTAATTTTTGTCATACTGATGCTCCTGCAAAAATGCTATCAAGGATAGCAAGCCCTTCTTTTACAAGCTTAAGTGAAATGTTGAGTGGAGGCATGATTCTTATTACTTTTTCAGCCGTACAGTTAATGACTAATCCTTTCTGCAATGCTTCAAGCACTAAAGGCTGGCCTGGTATTGACAACTCAACTCCAATATGTAGACCAATTCCTCTTACATCTACTATAAGTTTGGGATATTTTGTTTTCATGAGTGACAGTTCCTTAATAATTATTTCGCCTGTTTTGCGAATATTATTGAGCATTGTTTCCTTGCTTAAGGTTTCCAGCACAACCTTTGCTGCAGCAGTTGCAAGGTGATTGCCACCAAATGTAGTGCCATGTGTCCCTTTTGGGAAATAATCAACTAGAAAATCTCGTGTGTGTATAGCACCAATAGGCACACCACCACCTAGACCTTTTGCAAGTGTAATTATATCAGGAGTTATTCCATAATGTTGGAATGCAAACATTTTACCTGTACGCGCTATTCCTGTCTGTACTTCATCTATTATTAAAAGAATTTTGTTCTCTTTTGTAATAGTATCAATCTCTTTAATAAATGAGCTGTAGGCAATTTTTATCCCACCTTCACCTTGAATCAGTTCCGTAATTACAGCGCAGATTTTTCCCTTGAACTTTTTAATGGTTTTTTTAAATGCGTTAATGTCATTAAAAGGGACGTAGATGAATCCAGGAACTATCGGCCCAAATCCAGAATGAATTTTTTCCTGCGCTGTTGCGGACATTGCACCAAATGTTCTGCCGTGAAATGAATTGGTAAATGATATGATATGATATTTTTTATTTGATTGTGATAACCCAAATTTGCGTGCTAATTTTATAGCAGCTTCGCTGGCTTCGGTACCACTGTTGGTAAAAAGAGTCTTGCCGGGGAAGGCAGTTTTTGATATAAGCCTTGCTGCTTCAATCTGTTCTTTATTAAAATACCAGTTTGACGAATGTATTATTTTATTAACCTGTGAGTGCAATGCTTTATTTAACCCAGGGTGATTGTAGCCCAATGAATTGACAGCAATGCCTGCAAAAAAATCAATGTACCGCTTGCCGTCTTGATCAAATAATTCACAGTTTTTACCATGCGTAAAACAAACAGGGAGACGGGTACCGTAATTCTGAAAGAGGTATTGCATATCCTGTTGCATTAAAATCTTTAATTTTTTTGATTCTTTCATAAAAAACATCCCACAAAAAAAATAAATCGGGTTGCCCCGATTGCCCACTACATAGAACATATTTGTATAATGTCAATACATTTTGGAAATTTTTAATAAAAATTAATATATTATTCATAGTACAATAAAATTATAAATTTTTAATAAAACGTTTTAAAAATGGTTTGCATATATACCCGTTTTATAGTATTATATAATGAGATAGTAGGAATAGTGTGAGATAGTATCTATTAAGAGGACATATGTTGTGTGAACGATGTAAACAACGTGAAGCAACTGTTCATTTGACTGAGATCATCAGGAATGAAAAAACTGAGGTGCACTTATGTGACAACTGCGCACGTGATATGGGTTTGAGCTCTCATGGTGGTGGTTTTTCTCTCACAGTTTCAGATATGATGTCATTTCTTGATGCAAAAGAAATGACAGATATGGTTAATAGTAATACCTGTACTACCTGTGGATGGACATTAATCGATTATAAGCGAACCGGCAAAGTAGGATGTGCTGACTGTTACAGTTTCTTTAAAGAATCCCTAACACCTATTCTTGCAGGATATCACGGCTCAACATTTCATATAGGCAAAATGCCACTAAAATATATTGAGCACAGGAAATCAAAGGGAATGATAGATGTGATGCGGTCAAAAAATGTTGCCACTCTCTCTTTGCATGATCTTGAAAAAATGTTAGAGATAGCAGTACAGAATGAAAATTATGAAGAGGCAGCCAAACTGAGAGATGAGATCAAAAAACTTAAAGGGTAAAAGAGGCTTTAATGTTTGAACAGCTGCTCACACAGTCATCATTCTGGTCTCAAATTGGGCCATCTGCTGACGTAGTAATGACAACGCGTGTTAGATTAGCAAGGAATCTGCCATCTTTACCATTTGGGAATAAAATGGATGAATCAGACTTAACAACTCTGGAGTCCATTGTTCATCAGGCAGTGATAGCTTCAAAATATTTTGAAAATGCGCAATTTGTAAGCCTGAAAGAATGTAATTCAGAAGATAAGCGTTTTTTACGTGAACGTGATATTATCACCCATGAAATGGAGTTAAGCAATAACAGTAGTGTCGTGTTTGACCCACAACAAAGCTATTCTATTCTTATAAACGAAGAAGATCATATAAGAATCCAGGTTATAAAACCTGGATTGCAGATGCTTCAAGCATTCAAGATAGCTGATGAGATAGATGATGAATTAAATAAATATATTTCCTACGCCTTCACAGATGATTTTGGCTTTCTCACAACATGTCCATCAAATGTAGGAACTGGATTACGCGTTTCTGCAATGCTGCATTTACCAATGCTTACCGCTGCAAAAAATATGGGTGAAGTGATTAAATTGGTCAGGGAATACCAGGCACAATTAAAAGGGATAGTACACGACGCAACAAAGACCGTAGGCAGTATGTATATCATTAGCAATAAAGCTACCCTTGGGAAGTCAGAGATAGATATCATTGAAGAAATTGATAAAGTAATAAGTCTAATAATTGATCTGGAAAATGAGGCTCGTGATGACTATTATCAGCATCACAAGGATGTGCTTGAGGATATGGTGTGGCGTTCATACGGAATTGTAACTTTCTCACGGGCAATGAGTTATGCCGAAGCTATTGAACATCTTTCGTTAATACGGCTAGGGATTGTATTGTCGATAATAAAAAATATTGAACTTTCTACAATTAATGATTTAATGATTCATATACAGGTATCCCATCTTCAAAAAATAGCTGGAAAGCTTTTTGCAAGTACCGAAGAGGGGGATGCCTTCAGAGCAGCATATCTTCGAAAAAAATTCGAAGATAAGGAGTAAAAAAAATGTTTGATTATACCAAGAGGTCACGCAAGGTTTTAGAAGTTTTAGCACAGGCAGAGGGGAGGCGTTTAAATTCCGATGCGTTAGGTCCAGAGCATATAATGCTAGCCCTTTTAAAAGATGATGATTCAGTTGCAGCCCGTATATTAAAAAATATGGGCGTTAACTTTGAAATACTCAGGAGAAATATTGAACAGGCCATACGAAGATCCGGTTCTACTATAATTTTAGGAAACCTTCCGCTAAGCGCGCGTTTCACAAGAATTATTGAAATCGCAAAAGATGAAGCGCGTAAATTAAAAAATAATTATGTTGGTACCGAACACTTATTATTGTCTATATTCCGTGATGGTACATGTTCGGGTATAGATACTCTTATACGGGCAGGGATTGACTATAATGTCATAAGAGGAGAAGTACAAAAGATTCTGGGAGTTACACCTGAAGGGAATCCTCAGCAAAAAACAAATGATAAAACCAAAACCCCAACATTGGATGAATTTGCCATTGAACTTACTCGTCTTGCAGCAGAAGATAAATTAGACCCTGTAATCGGAAGAAATGCTGAAATTGAACGAGTTATACGGATTTTATCCCGAAAAACCAAGAATAATCCAGTATTAATTGGTGAAGCTGGTGTTGGTAAAACAGCAATAGTAGAAGGACTTGCACAGCGTATTGTTCACCATGATGTTCCTGAGCCACTTTTTAACAAAAGAGTACTTGCACTTGATTTAGCATCTGTTGTAGCTGGGACCAAATACAGGGGCGAATTTGAAGAGCGTCTAAAACGCATAATGAAAGAAATAAAAGCATCGGATAATGTTATTTTATTTATTGATGAGTTGCATACCATCATAGGAGCAGGTGCAGCTGAAGGCGCAATAGACGCTGCTAATATACTGAAGCCTGCATTAGCCAGAGGTGAATTGCAGTGCATTGGTGCTACCACACTGAATGAATATCGCATGTATATTGAAAAAGATGCTGCACTTGAGCGCCGTTTCCAGACAGTAATGGTTGATGAGCCATCAGTTGATGAGGCTATCGAAATACTTTTTGGCCTTCGTGAACGGTATGAAATGCATCATAAAGTTAAGTATACAGATGAGGCAATCAAAAAAGCAGTATTCTATGCAGATAGATACATACATGACAGATTTTTACCTGATAAAGCTATTGATGTAATTGATGAGGCAGGCTCAAAGGCACGGCTTGAAAATTGTGAACGTCCGGTAGACATAGAGCTACTTGAGCGTGAAATTGAAGCGTTAAACAACAGAAAGAATGAACTTGTAAAAGCTCAAGAATATGAACAGGCAGCTTCCATACGGGATACAATTATAGAAAAGAAAGCATTATTGTCACAGAAGATAAGTGATTGGCAACAGCGCATTAATGACTATGCGGTCATTGTGGACGAAAAACAAATAGCAACTGTAGTTGCACAATGGACAAAAATCCCTGTTGAAAAACTGGAAGAATCTGAATCACAGAAGCTTTTGCGTATGGAACAGGAATTGCATAAACGCATCATCGGGCAGGATGACGCAATCAGTGTAATAAGCAGAGCAATACGCAGGTCAAGAACAGGATTACGGAGCGCTAAACGACCTATTGGTTCATTTATATTTTTAGGTCCAACAGGTGTTGGTAAGACCGAACTTGCAAAAGCCCTGGCTGAATTTCTGTTTGACGATGAAGATGCTCTTATTCGATTTGACATGTCCGAATTCATGGAAAAACATGCTGTTTCAAGGCTTATTGGTGCCCCACCAGGATATGTGGGTTATGAGGAAGGTGGACAGTTAACCGAAAAGGTCAAACGAAGGCCATATTCCGTAATACTTTTTGATGAAATTGAAAAGGCACATCCTGATGTGTATAATATATTGCTGCAGGTTCTTGAAGAAGGTGAATTAACAGATAATTTTGGATCAACTACCAGCTTTATTGATACAGTGATAATCATGACTTCAAATGTTGGCAACAGAGAATTTCAAAAGATTGGAAAAATGGGCTTCAATGAAATTGATCCACATATTGCACAATTCCAGAATGTTGATGAAGAGGTAAAAAGATTATTCAGCCCTGAGTTTTTAAACAGAATTGATGCCGTAGTACATTTCCACAAATTGAATGAAAACCACATCAGGCAGATTCTGGACCTTATGTTACATGAAGTGAATGATCATCTTGCAGAGCAGGGTATTGAATTAATCGTTTCCCCAAAAGTAAAGCAATATCTTGTTAAACGCGGATTTAATGAAAAGTATGGTGCACGATATCTAAGACGAACAGTACAAAATGAAATCGAAGATAGACTGGCAGTTGAAATATTGAATGGAAGATTCAAGGATAGCCATAGGGTATATGCGGGTATTAAATACGATGCGATTTACTTTAAACCTGAGAAAAACGGGAATACCGGAAAAATATCTGAACCTGAAGTTGTACATCATTCATAAAAATAATTGGCTACCACATTATACTATTATTAAAAACCTACCACAATAGGTACATACCGCAAGAGATTTTTTGCCCTTTATTTTTGCCATTTCTGCAGGCGGAATAACCATATGGCAGCCACCACATGTATTTTTTTCAAGTATTGCAAAAGGATTCTGGCATTTTTTTCGCATTCTTTCATAATATGATAAAGAACGATTATCTATATATTTTCTCAATTCATTAATCTTTTTTGTTAGAGTCTCTGATGTATCGCCACTGTCATAAAGGCGATATAATTGATCCAGGCGTATTAAAAGGTCAAGATCAGATGATGGGACGCCAGCTAAACTTTCAACATGATTGTCTTCTTTATTAACTTCAGTAATAGAATCAAAGTACAATTTAGCTTCTTTCGTCAAAATAGGATATATTTTTGAAGGAGTTCGTGCGGCATCAATCTTTTCCCGTTTTTCGTTATTGGAAAAAATCCTTGCCATCATTCCAACCAGATAAAGGTATTTTGTACTTAATGATGTGGGGAAAATGCTGAGCATAACATATTTTACTGGCTGATTATCAAAGGATTCATATTCAATGGATTCATTACATATTCCAAAGATGGTGAGTAACTTTTTAACCGAATCAGTTCTGACATGAGGGATGGCAAATCCATTTCCCACACCAGTATTTTCCAGTGTTTCCCTATGCATTACCTGAGTATAATATCTATCAGCATTATCTAATTTTCCTAATTCCTGTAGTTTCTGTATTAATTCTTTGATTACTAATTGTTTTTCATTACTTTTAACAGTTATTACATGTTCCTTGGGTAATAATTCTGATAGATCCATTGTAATTACATACTCCTTATATTTTATAGATTTAACATAGCATTTATTTTACTGTAAAATGCATATGGTATTATTGTACCATAAAAAATTTTTAAAACCAAAATCAATAATAGATTTTTAAAAAATTTAATAAAATCTTATTACTTACCATTATTGTAACATTCTACATATACTATGAATATAGGGATATAACCTGAAAGTACCTGTAAATAAAATCAAGACATTAGATGTGACATTTATTTTTATATCGCTTACAAGTAGGTCAAAGTCATCAAAAACTGTTAGTGAATATAACTGTTTTGTTTTGTCATCGGGTTGATAGCAACGAGTATCAGGTAATTGATAATAATAAATTTTGTTTGTTGTAAAACGCTGTATAATTTTTAACATTGTATTAATATCCTTATCCTTCATGAAACTCACACAAAAGACAATATCATAATCTAAATATGTACTGCTGATATTTGATAAGGTATATTCCAGTGCTTGCGGATTATGTGCACAATCAAATAATACTAGTGGTTTGTTACACAGCATTTCACATCTTCCAGGAATCCGCAGCGAGGACATAGCCTGATATATGCTTGCCGGAGCTATCGCCCATTTATTGTTTTTTAAAATTAAAGTTGTGGCGATAGCAACCGACGCATTTTCCGCCTGAAAGTCACCAGTTAAAGAGCAGTGTATATCATTAAATGTATGATTATCCCCAAAAATTGGATGATTACAAACAACATCAAAAATGAGGGGATTTTTAGATTTAATTGTATATGATATTTCATTATCCACAAAATATATGTTAGAATGTTTAGCTTGTGCTTCTTCTTTTAACACGTTGATTGCTTCTGATTTTTGTGCAGCACTTACTACGGGAATGCCACTTTTTATTATCCCAGCTTTTTGATACGCAATCTGTTCCAATGATGTGCCTAGTATTGCCATGTGATCATACGATATTGGAGTGATAACACTTACCAGTGGCATCACAACATTAGTTGAATCAAGCCTGCCACCAAGCCCAGTTTCAATCACAGCTATATCAACGTTATGTTGAAAATGCAGCAATGCAATGATGGTAAACGCATCAAAGAATGTTGGGGTGTAGTGGTATTTATTGCACAATGTTTCAAGCATATCAGAATAACGGGAAATTTCTTCGTCGCTAATTTCAATGCCATTTATTGTTATACGTTCATTGTATCGCAATAAATGGGGTGATGTGTACAATCCAACAATATATCCTGAATGCTGTAAAATATTTGCAATCATGTATGCTGTGGAACCTTTGCCGTTTGTGCCTGCAATATGAATGCATTTTAATTTTTTATGAGGGTTGTCTAAATGGTGTAAAATTGCAACAATTGTATCTGGGGTGTAATTAATAAAATGTGTTGATTGCAATTCATTATTTGAAAGATTTTTTAAAAATTGATGAAGCATATCTATTGCAATGCGTCTTTTAATACTTTATGCATAATGTCAATTGGCGCAGGTTGTCCTGTCCATATCTCAAACTGCATACATGCCTGATACAAAAGCATATAATCCCCGGTAATGACAGTACACCCTTTTTCACGTGCTTTTTGTAAAAATAAAGTATACAGTGGCGAATAAATGATATCAACAACGACATGATGGTGGTGGATTAAATGTATATCAACTGGTAATTTATCTGTTTCCGGTTTCATCCCAACCGGTGTTGTATTTATCACTATATCATATTCTGACGTGCTATCAGGCTTAAGTTCATTAATTAACATATCATGTACAGTGTTAAAATATTTTTGCAAATCATCTGTTAACTGTTTTACATTAGTGCTATTACGGCCACATATTGTTACCTGTGCATTTTTTTCAGCCAAAGTATAAGCGATAGCTCTGGCAGAACCACCATTTCCTAT
>FMJZ01001185.1_pt1 | contig 27430 bp, 28 predicted proteins | sample 1987881 | NCBI WGS metagenome assembly FMJZ01 (sample SAMEA4378227, study PRJEB15110) | soil metagenome | biome: soil; feature: Field; material: Soil | place: India | collected 2015-03-11 | depth 0 m
TCAAGGGTTGACTTGACACTTTCTATTCTTGCGTCAAGGTAGCGGACGAAGGATGGTTCAACTTCTGTGATGAGGGGTAATCGCTGCCATAAGGCTTCAATGAACTGCCTGACTTCTTCTTCCGACTTACCCAACTCTTTTGCCAAATCAGCGATCAATGTTCGTTGGAGCATTCACTTCCGCCTCCTGTTTCGTTCTCAGAAGCAGCCAACTGAGGTGCAGGCTTTACGGCTACTTTCACCTTAGCGGGACGGATTACCCGCTCACCCATCTTGTAACCTCGCTCAATTTCGTCAATGATCAGACCTTCCTCAACATCTTCTCGCTCAACTCGTTCAAAGGCTTCGTGGTAATATGGGTCAAACTTTTGCCCTTCGGCGGTAATAGGCTCAACGTCCAGTCGCTTCAACGATTCTCGGAACAAGCGAACAATGAGTTCTAATCCCTGCTTGAAAGTGTTCAAATCGGCATTTTCGGTCAAAGAAGCGAGTGCACGCTCCATATTGTCAAGAACGGGCAAAAGCACCAAAATGGCGTCTTCTTTGCCTTTGTTATATGCTTCAACGCGCTCTTGAATCACTCGTTTGCGGAAGTTCTGGAAATCGGCAGAAACACGAATCCATCGTTCTCTGTAATCTTCGGCTTCCGCTTTCGCTTGAGTAAGTTGCTCTTCCAACTCGGAAATGCGTGCTTGAAATTCCTCAAGAGCTGGTTGTTCTTCTTTCACTTCAACAGCACTTTCTTGAGTGACATTCTTCGCCATTGTCTCAACTTCATTAGCAGCAGTTTCTGGCTGTTTAATTTCCTCATGATGCATGAGAGCATCACCTCGGTTTGGGAAAGGCGATTTTGTAAGTTGTTCAGGATAATTCGCAGGGCTTCAGCCCCGAACTTCACCGCTTTCATTACGGTTGGTTTCGTTCTTCATCATAAAAGTTTGGCACAAAGGGTAACCTCTTTTGCCAATATCACGATAGTTTCGTTTCGCCTTTACGTACTTTCCAAAACCGCTTGAGCAAGCAACGGGATGAGCAACTCGTGATGGCCGACGATGTAATAGCCTTTACCGCCAAGGGCATCGGCTTTCTCAGGTGGGTTTCGCCATGAGCGGTAGTGTCGGATAAAGTCAAAAGTGACACCAATAAAGCGTTCTGGTTCCCCCCACAAGTTGCGTGAAACTGTCAATGCTTTTTCAAGCACCGTTGGCAACAAAACTGCTGAGCCCCAAAGCATAACAACACCGCCTGTCAAGTCACGAACCAATCGGCAAAGAAGCCTGAAATCGTGGTGAGTGGTGGCTCCCCATGCCGCTGGGTCAAAACTTCCGTGCATGTGGTTGACATCTGTTCCGATAGCGACATGGACAGTAACGGGCACACCGAATTTCGTACATTGGGCAAGCACGCTGAACTCAACGAATTTGCCATTGCTTTCCCAAAGCGCTTGTCCAATTGCTTGTCCCAAACCGATCCCTTGTTTTGCTGCTTGTTTTGCGGCAGAGTTGATGAAATCACAAGGTTCTTTCGCCATCCCGAAAGTCCCTGCTTTCATCCCTTCAGTCACATCTTCACTCGTATACCCGAAAAGTGCTAACTCAACATCGTGATAAGCAGTTGCGCCATTGACAGCAATGGCAGTGACTACACCCTCGCGAACAAGTTGAATGACGATGGGGCTCAACCCGACTTTGATGACATGGGCGCCGAAAAGGACGATAACGGGTCGGTCCTTCCGTCTCGCATTGACGATTGCATTAACGACTTCACGCAACTCTTTCGCTGCAAGGATGTTCGGGAACGAACGCCAGAATTCAGCGAAACTTGCCCCTTTGCGCAGCGGTTTTGCAAGAGAATCAATTTCAACCTTGCTTTGTCTCTCCGCAACCGAAATTGTCCTAACTTTCGTCAAGTCAGCAGGTTGAATTTGCTCTTCGCTCATTTTCGCACCCCCAATTCGTCAAGCCAACGGAGCAACGGAATGCGCTTTATGTCGTCAGTAAGCGAACGGTGTTCTGCATAAACATGGAACGCAACGAAGACAGCCAGTAGAACCCAAACTGCTGGTGACCAACGGTCAGTTCCCATCCAATAGTTCAGTGCCCATAAACCGAAGCATGCTCCGAGGGGATTAGAACCTGCATCACCCATCATAACCTTGCGCCCAAAATCCGCAGGGGCATAAGTCATAGTCCCTACCAGTAACGGCAGAAGCGATTGCCAACCTTTACCTTGCGAAACAAGCAACCCGATGACCGAAAGCAGCCAAAAACCCTTAAGCGCCCGTGATGGTCTGACATCAAGCAAGTTCAAAGTGTTGGCACTGAGGGCGATGAAAATAGCCCACGAGGTTAAAAACAAAAACCAATGCAGCGAAAAGGGCTGCAAGGCTTTTGGGGCATTGGCGCTGAGAATCCAAGATGAGAGAAGTATTGCTCCCAACCCACCCCCAACTAACTTGACAAACCCTGTCGTGATTTTTCGTTCGCGAAAAAAAGCCCTCAGGTGACCTCTTAAGCCTTTTGCAGAAGTGTCAAGGGCAAGGTCGTCAAGCAATCCAAGCCCTCCAAACCATAAAGCAGCGAACATCAATTGCCCACCCTCGTGCCAATCAACTGAACCGCGCCAGCAAAGGAAGAGCCAACCGAGAATTGAACTGCCCACGAAAGCCAATCCAGCACTGTTGACAACTTCTTCGCTCAAGTAATTTTTTCGCCTCAACAACGGTTGTTGAGATACACTTCGCAGCGTCCAACGAGTCCACAAGGCAACAAACGCCACGATTAAGCCGAAGGCAATTGCCTCCTTCATCTCGGTTCACATCCCAGTTCACATCCTTTCACTGCTCAACTTTCGGGGGAACGATACCCCTTTGCCCCTGATATTTGCCTTGTCTGTCGGCGTATGAAACTTCGCAAAGTTCATCAGCACTAAGGAAAACCACTTGGGCGATTCCTTCGTTTGCGTAAATTTTTGCAGGTAGCGGTGTCGTGTTGGAAATTTCGATCGTGACATGCCCTTCCCACTCAGGTTCCAAAGGCGTCACATTGACAACAATGCCGCAACGAGCATATGAAGATTTTCCGAGGACAATGCAAATGACATCTCTGGGAATTCGGAAGTATTCCACGCTCCTTCCGAGCACGAAACTGTTTGGCGGTATGATGCAATAATAGCCTTTGTGCTTGACAAACGCTCGTTCATCAAAGGCTTTTGGGTCAACGATTGCACCCCAGACATTGGTGAAAATTAGAAATTCGTCAGCGAGCCTCATATCATAGCCGTAAGAACTTAACCCGAAACTGATGACGCCTTTTCGCACCAGCCTCTCCTCAAAGGGCTCAATCATCCCGTGATTCAGCGCCATTTCGCGAATCCAACGGTCATTCTTGACACCCAAACCAGACACCTCCTCAATGCTTCTTCTGTCAGCCTATAACCCTCAAGGCTTTTTCTGCGGCCTCTTTTCCTGTTCGGATGCAGTCGGGAATGCCAATTCCCGACAAGTAGTTACCAGCCAAAAAGAGAGGGTGCAAAAGTTTCATTCGTTCGTTTACTTTTGCGACTTTTTGGGCATGTCCGACAGTGTATTGTGGCATTGCGCTTTCCCACCTGAAAACCCAAGAACGCTGTGGTTCACCAAAAATGTTGAGCAGGGGTCTCAAAACCTTGACAATTTCTGCGACAAGTTCCTCATCGCTTATTGGCACCCATCGGTTCACGAATGCCCGCAATAAAACTTTGCCTTGCGGCGCCCTTGGTGGGTATTTGCTTGATGTCCATGTGCAAGCGAGCAGCAAATTTTCCTGCTGATCTTCTGGGGCTACAAGGAAGCCTGAGCCGTTAAGCGGGTGTCGGACCTGTGACTGGTCAAAAGCGAGCGAAACCGTGATAGCATGAGTGTGAGGTATGGATGAGAGTTCAGCGGCTAAAAATTCATCAAGGGGTCGCAACAATTCGGCTGCAGCCCAAGCAGGGGTTGACAAAATGACAGCATCTGCGAGTAACTTCCCTCCATCGTCAAGCGTCACGCTGACTTTCCCCTCTTCGTCGTTGGGCATCAAAGTTACAACGGTTCGCTTCAACAACAGATTCGCTTTTGTCAAGTTAGCAAGCAAGGTTTCAACTAATTCCCCCAAACCATTTCTGAGCGTCATGAAGAAAGACAGATTTTGATTGACTTGGGTTTTACCGAACAATTTTCGTCGCAGCGTTCGGACAAGCGAAGCCCATGCGAGGTTTCGGTGTAGTTTCGCAATTTGCCAAAGTGTAGGTAAAGTCATACGGGCACTGAGTTGCTCAATGCTGCCGCCGTAGACTCCAGCCATTAGGGGCGCGATTACCCGTTCTGTCATCTCAGAGCCCAAATAATAGCGCAGGAAGGAACCGACACTTGCATCCTCATTCCATTCACGCTTTGGCAGCAACACACCGAGCGCAACTCTCAATTTACTGCGCCAGGAGAGCAAATCGGTTTCAAACAGACCTTTCAAGGCCGGTGAAAAAGTCAGGAAGCCATGCGGTAGTAAGTGCAACTTCCCTTGCCATAAGATAAAAACTCGGCGTGCGTTCGGGTTGGTCGGAAGCAAACTTTTTGTCAATCCAAGTTCATGACAAAGTTCAAGCGCCCAAGGTTTGGCGGTCACGAAATTATCCGGACCACCTTCAATGGTGAAGCCGTCTTCCCTGACCGTCCGAATTTTCCCACCCCACCAACCTTCTCGCTCGACCAAAGTGACTTTCAAGCGGATACCCTTTTGTCCAGCGATTTTTAGCGAATGGTAGGCAGCACTCAGTCCAGAAATTCCGCCACCGATGATAACGATGTGTCGTTCCGACATTTTGTCAACCACCTTCTACTATAGGCAGTTGTCACAAACAGAAACTATTCATTTGGCAGTTTGGGTTCAACGGCAACTGTTTTGAAGTTGGTATAAAATGCCAAACCTTTGTGTCCCTTTGCTGGTCGGACATATTTTGCCCTCGTATAGTCAACTTCTACCCAAGAGGAAGTCCGCCGACTGCTGTAGTATGCAGCAATTCGTGCCGCTTCTTCAATAGCCTTTTGCGGCACCTGTTCGCCTCGCTTTTGAACCCTTAACAGGGCGTGAGAGCCGGGCGCTCCCTTAACATGAAACCACAAATCGTCGGGTTTTGCTGCCCTCAAAAGTTTTGCGTTCGCATCGGCGTTTTTTCCGACCCAAACCTCGTAACCGCCGAAAACGATGAAGCGCAAAAATTCACCATCTCGTTCTGGTTGAGGGCGAACGGAAGGTGCGCTTACTGACGCCAACACTTTCGGCAAACGAACTGAAATTTCCAACAGTTCCTTTTCGCCCGCTGACTCAACTCGTTCAATCAATCTACTCAATTCGTCAAACCGATTTTGAAGCCGATCAATCACGAAAGGCAAATTTTCGGCTGCGCTTTTGAGTTTACGGTAAAGGGAAAAGTATTGCTGGGCTGTTTCCGTCGCGGTTTTACCTTCGCTCATCGGAATTCGGACTTGCATCCCAGTCTCGTAATCGGTCACATATGCATCTTTAGCATCAGCAGGAATCTCGTGAGCGAAAGTCAAAAGCAATTCGCCCCACTTGCGATATTTGTCAGCCTCTTGAGCCTCTTGCAACCGTCGCCGCAAATCCTGCAACTGTCCTTCAAGCCCTTGCAAGTTCCTCTTTAAGTTTCCAAGCAGGCTTTGCCTTCTCTGTTCAATCAGTTCACGCTCAGCAAGTGAATTGAACCACTCGGTCAAGATGGGAGCGAAATGTTGGCTGGTTTCGTGAGAATGGGCACTGGCTACGGTTTGGGGACTTTTAAGCGGATAACACCAAATTGTGTTGCCGTCAGCGTCCTCCCAAACTGCAGGCTCAAACCTACCTTGTTCAACGGTGGTTCGCAGCCATTCAAGGGCTCGCCAAAAAGCATCAGGGTTTGTCAATGGCTCCTTTGCTTCCCTCTCCATTAGAGCGAGCAACTGGTCACTCATGCCGAAGAAAACTTTTGCCCAATCTTCCGGTTGAGTAATTTCGTGAGCCGCTACGATTCGAAAAAATTCGTCGCGACTAAGTGTCAATGGGTTTTTGCGAGTTCCTATCGGAGGTCGTATGTAAGATTTGCCGGGCAGAACCTCTCGGTATCGGTTAATTGAGGATGGCAAACGCTTAAGTGCGTCAACGATTAGGCCGCTGTCATCGTCAACCAAAACCGAGTTGCTATGTTTGCCCATAATTTCGCACCAAAGGGAAAATCGCTTCCTTTTTCCCAACGGTGTGATGTTAACGAAATGCAAAACGACGAGTCGGTCAAAATCAACCTGTTCGGCTGAGATGAAGCGAGCCTGCTCTAAGTGGCGTTCAAGAACCTCAGCAAACCTCTCGGTCTCTGGATGTTCAACTCTGCCAAGCGTTGATAATTTTTGATGCCATCCTATGTGGGCGTAGCGGGCATGGGCGGAAACGATGAGCCAAATTTTCCCCATGCTGCGAACTTGAATTGACAAAGCAATTGTAAACGGCGCAATGGCTCTCGCTGAACGGACAACGCCACCTCTCAAACTACTATTGAGTTCGTGGGCGACAGCAGCGATCATGAAACTGTCAATGAGCATAGTCAACTTCTCTCCCTCGCAAGTCCGTTCATGTTTGAAAGGTCAGTTTTTGTTTGCTTGGAAGGGAGAAGCAAATTTCAACCTCTAAGGGACTAAACTTCCGAACGGCTACATCAAATGTGACATCCCATTACCCTGAACTCCTGCCAACTTGGTGTATCTTCAGGAAGTTGGCTCGCCCCCTTGCTGGGACAGGGATGCCGGCGATGATGACGACAATATCTCCTTCTTCCGCCAAGCCCTCGGAGATAAGTTTCTCGTCCAACGTTGACAAAAGTTTGTCGGTGCTTTTAGTGAACGGTAACAACTTTGGGATGACACCCCAAAGCAAACTCAACCTTCGTTGCACTTTCTCGTCGGGAGTGAAAGCGATAATGGGTGTTTTAGGTCGTCGTTTGCTCACAAGCAAAGCCGTAAACCCCGATTGAGTGAACACAACGATTGCCTTTGCCCCAACATCGGCTGCTGCAAGGCATGCTGCGTCACTGATTGCGTGGGCAATCGTGGGTTCTCCTTCGGCTTTTCCCTCGTAAGGGGGATACTTTTTGAGTAGTTCATCCTCCGCCTTGCATATTATTCGTCTCATCATTTCAACTGCTTCAACGGGGTATTTGCCGACGGCGGTTTCTCCAGAAAGCATAACCGCATCGGTGCCATCCAAAATAGCATTGGCGACATCTGACGTTTCTGCTCTCGTTGGTCTTGGCGATTCCATCATGCTTTCAAGCATTTGGGTCGCAGTTATGACAGGGACGAATTTTCGGTTTGCTTCAGCGATAATCCGCTTTTGAGCGATTGGGACTTCCTCTGGCGGCATTTCAACCCCCAAATCCCCTCTCGCAACCATGACACCATCGGCTGCTTGCAAAATTTCTTCAAGGCGTTCTAATGCTTCCGGTCGTTCCAGCTTAGCGATAATTGGGACATCGGTGCCGTGGGCTTGAATTGCGGTTCTCAAGGTCTCAATGTCCTCTGCAGAGCGAACAAAAGATATTGCCACAAAGTCAGTCCTGACCTGAATCCCATTTCTCAAATCTTTCAAATCTTCCTCACCCAAAATCGGCACAGCAAGTTTGGTGCCGGGAAAATTGATCCCTTTCCGAGACTTGACAACTCCTCCACGAACGACCCTGCACTTCACGCGGATGCCGTTGGTGGAAATCGTCTCAAGTTCAATTCGCCCATCGTCAATCAGGATTCTCTGTCCTTGCTTGATAGCAGTTGCAATATGCGGTGCTTCAACAGGAATAACAATTCCTTCTGCGCCATCAGGTTCAGCCGTTAAGATAACTTCCGAACCTTCAGTGAGTTCAATAGGTTGCTGCAATTCCGCAACGCGAATTCTCGGTCCCTGTAAATCCCACAGCAATGCGACTGGTTTGCCAATTTCAGCGGAAATTCTTCTAACCTTTTCAGCAATTTTTCGGTGCTGTTCTGATGTTCCGTGAGAGCAATTGACCCTAACGACATCAACGCCAGCAATCAAAATTGCCCTCAACTTTTCTTCATCCATTGTTGCTGGTCCGACCGTCGCTACAATTTTCGTCCGCCTCATATTCATATCCGTTCACCTAAGGCAAAACTGTAGCACACAAGTGGCATAATTTTGCTAGGGTGAACCGAGATGGCATTCACTGTGGAAGATCTGAATGACTTGCTCGTATTGTTGGAGAAGCACCCTGAATGGAAGGAACGGCTTCGGCAGGTTTTGCTCACCGAAGAATTGCTGCGCCTTCCATCGGCTGTTAATCGCCTAATCGCTTCCGTTGATAGATTGACAGAAGCCGCTGAAAGGCTCAACCAATGGCAACAACAAGCAAATGAGCAACTCAGACAACTGATTGAGTGGCAGAAGGAGATGGTTGCATGGCAAAGAGAAACTACTCAATGGCAAAAGCAAGTCAACGAGCAGTTGAACCAACTGATTGAGTGGCAAAGAGAAACCATTCAATGGCAAAAGCAAGTCAACGAGCAGTTGAGCAAGTTAAGCGAGCAGTTGAGCCAGTTGCTTGAATGGCAGAAGGCAATGGTGGAGTGGCAAAAGGAAACGGTAAAGTGGCAGCAAAGAGCGGATGAAAGGTTTGACCGCATTGAGCGTGACTTAGCTAAGTTGAAAGGTTGGGAGCGTGAGTGGTATTACATTTCCCATGCCCCTGCAATCTTCGGGGTTTTTGTTCGGAAGGGGCGTGACCCAAGGAACAAAGTGATAGAGCAGTTACATGATGCTATCAAGAAGGGGACCATCACCCAAGAAGAACTCAGAGCTCTCAGAAGTGCTGACTACCTTTGGCTTGGGGAATTTGATGGCAAGCAGGTTTTGTTTGTGATTGAAGTTTCTTACACTGTCAACCATGAAGATTTAGTTCGGGCAATACAGAGGGCTGAAATTGCTCGGAAAATTGGATACAACGCTGTGCCCGTTGTCGCGGGTGCTGAAGTCCTTGAAGAAATTTGGGAGCAGGCTCGCCAATTCAATGTCATTGTGATGAGCGATGGAGACACCGATTTTGAATTCGCCGAACAAGTCATCAAAAAAGCAGTTGGCTTAGAAAACCAACAGCCAAGTTAAATGGTTTTGCGTTTTCGCCGTCAATCTTCACGAAGAAAAAATCTCCTACTTCAGCGTCCCTTTCTCAGGTTTGCTCTCCGCTTTGAATGGACCAAAGTCAAAAATGACGATGGCAGTCATTTCTTTCGTCGCATCCTTAGGTGCTCGCCACAAGAGCGAGCAAGTGAAACCTCAGCCATAGTGGAACTTTGGTTCGTCAAGGACTTTACCATCTGCCGCTATCAATCTCAGTTTAGGTTCAGGTGGGCGCTGGAAACCGTCAAACCACACACCACTTATGGTCATGCCGTTGACAGTTTTAATCTCCAAAGAGAACTCTATCTCGTCGTCCTTACGATTCCAAGTCAAGGAGACTTTCAACGGCTCAAGGTTCAAGATCGGGCCTGATTCAGAGACAGATAACTTTGGCGCTGCTGGTCCGAAAGCATTAGCGCTCAATTGCCACTTTCTTCCTTGCCCATCTTCACGCTACAGGGTAACACCAACTAAGCGAAATTCACCCACAGGCGCTAAGACTTGCCCACTTCGCCCTTCCAAAATCCATTGCCCATCCTTGTCTTCCAAAGTGAGCAATACATCGTTGCCTTGAACCTTCACAACAGTAGATTTCACCTGAATGGGTTCAATAACCAGTGCTCTCCTGTTGGAGCCACACAGAAGCGGAAAAAAAAGCGTCCCTCTATCCCCAACTGCGCTGAAACAGGAAATCTTCGCTGTTCGGCTTCAGTGCCCAAAAGCAGGATATCATCTTCACCAACTAAACCATCGGCATCGCTGTCAACAACAGTCACAGGCACGGTTTTGCTATCCCACTGCAAATTTCCTTTCCATTGGCTGGCGACGAGCAGGTAAAGTCTCACGCTCCCGTCAAGTGCTGTCATAACCCCTGCTCCCACATAGCGAATAAGCGTTCGTCCATTCACTTGCACTTTCATCGGAATTGGACCGAATACGCGGTAACGGCCCTGTTGGCGAGGCTGGAGTGGTTTTTCTTCGGTCAAGTCGTTGTTTCCATTAGTGTCAACATAAATCATCCAGTCTCCATCCTGCTTAGCCAATACGAACAATTGTTTACTCCCACCAAATTCGCAGGTGAAGAATTTAGGTTCGGTCAAAGGTGGCAATTTGGCTTCGCCTGGCGCAGTCGGTTCAAATCTACCTACATACCAAAAACTCCTTTCGTCCCACCAAAGTTCGTAGCGCAACGGCACGACCTGTCGTTCCTGTGCCCAAGCAACGCCGCACAGCAACAAAATCGTTGACCAAATCAGCCGATGCATTGTCAGTTACCTCCCTCAGTCATGCCCTACTCAGGGTTGATGGCATTGACAATACCGTGTTCGTCAACAACGACCAGCATCGGAACTTCTTTGACCCTGTAACTTTGGAAAGTTTCGCTGTCCCAACAACAGAGTCGTCCTTCGGGGACGACGCCGAAATAGAAAGGCAAATTCAACCCTTGGACATAGCGTCTCAGTTCATCGTTGGGCAAGGAAGCGTTAAATATAACGATGACTTGAACCTTATCAGGCTCTTTCATCTGCATCTCCTTGAGTTGCCCCATTGCCCTTTCGCATAATGGGTCGTAGGGCATCGCAAACAGCAGGTAAGTTATCTTGCCTTGCAACGATGGCGCTTTACCATCAAGCCACTCAATATCGTTTAACGGCGGCGCTGGTTTGCCAATGGCGAGTTGGACAGGGATGATAAGGGGACGAATGCGTTCAAGCCGAAGGATGCGAACTCGTTCTTCTGGTTGCCGTTCAAAAAGACTTAAAGCCTGATATAAGGGGTGATGGACGGAGATTTCCCCAAAGTGCTCCTTATGCAAGTCTGTCAATCGGAATCTCCCTTGTTCGTTAGTGAAGGCGACACGAGTCCCCTACTCTGGGCTGGAACCTCCTGGAAACACCATGAAAACTACTACCGCTGCGCCCCAAATCGGTTGTCCCGTCTCTTCGTCTACAACTTTGCCTTCAAGCGTAAAGTTTGGACGCTTCAGCTTCACGGTCAATGTGGCTTGCTCGCTTTCAGTCGTGTGAGGCTCTGTCAAAGTCGGAAAGAAACCTTTGGCGAGTGCCACAAGCCGAAATTTCAATCCTGATGGCAGGTTGAAAGCGAAACCGCCCTTGCTCATCGGTAACAACCTCAAACCAGCCGCTGGGTATTTCAATTTCAAAGGGGGCATCAAGTTATCGTTGAATAACCTTCCCGCTCAAACGAGAATTAGGGACAGGCTTTCCGTCCTCGTCAATTACTTGTCCACTGACAGGAAAGCCTTTTTGAAGCACGATGCGGACAGACTTTATGTCAGGTTTGTAATCTGTTTTGCCGAATATTGTCAAGTCGGACGATGCTGCCCAAAGGGTTTGTGGAGGATATTCAATTGGGGCGCATCCTTCTCATTTGCTTGCCTTATTATCCACTGACCGCTGCTGATAATGGCTTCGGGACAGGTTCGCCCCTTTCATTGACAACCTGAACACTCACCTTCGGAGGAGATTGAAAAAGCAAATCAGTCAACTCCATGCTTTCGCCCTTGACTTCAATTTCCCTGACCACATTGGCGAAATGTTCTGGGGAGCAGGAAGCCCAAGCGTTGATGATCCGCTTGCCTGGCAAAAGGGAAAGGCTGAATTTTCCGCTTTCGTCAGCCTTGACAACTTTTGGACACCACCATGTTTGGAAAGGAAACTGCCTTTGAACTTCCATCAGAAGTTGGCGGTTACCATAGACTTCGGCGAAAGGCACGGGTTTTCTCGTCTCTGCATCTCTCACGTTTCCCTTAATTTCAACGACCCCTTGCAAATTGAGGGTTACCAAAATGGATTGTCCCGGCACAACTGAAACCACTTGCGGCTCACTTTGCCATTTACCATCCTCCCAACAGAAGCGTAAACGAGCCAATGACCTGCGTGGAAGGAAATTTCAAATCTGCCATCGGCATCGGTAGTTGCGCGACATTCCCTTTCGCCATAAAACTCAGTTCGGCAAACAACCTCAGCGTTTTCAACGGGTCGCCCATCCCGGAGCACTTGCCCTTTCAAGAGGCTCTTGGGGTCAGCAAATAATGCTGCTTCTGTCATGCCCGTCCTGAGAGAGAACCGATTTCTCTTCGGTGGTAAGTGTGCGGGGGCATAGTTAGGATGGTGAACTCTCAGGGAGACTTGAGAGTTTTCGGGCAAGCTGAGGAAGACAAAACGACCTTGTGAATCGGTTACTGTCCAGAATGGCGAGACCTCTTCGGGCATCTCCTCGCTGATGTTAAAGACAGACGGGCTAAACTCTCGTTCTGTCACTTCAAATGCCAACCTTAAGCGCACGCTTCTAATTTCACAGACTTGCAATTTCGCCCCTGCCAAAGGTTTCCCATCGGGTGTGACGAGAGTCCCTGTCAAGGGAGCAGAATTTCTCAGCCAAACCTTCAACGGTTGCAAATCGCGTGGATCAAAACTTTGCCAACCGACAGCGAAATTAGGATGATGGGCAACAACATATGCGGAGAAAACTCGCAATGGCGGTTTAAAGGGCAGTTTGAAGTTTCCCTGAGCATCAGCCAAGTCAGTTGATTCAACGGTAATGTGAACAACTTCCCAGCGGTTGACGACAAGCCAAACAATCGCCTTCGCTGTAGGTTTGCCGTCAGGGGTGAGAACTTTACCCGTCACTGAAGATGCCGTTGTGGAGTCACTTCGCTGCGAGGTCGGCGACGTCGCCCCCATCAAAATAGGGGCCAAAGTCCATAAAGCCCACCACTTCGCAATTGACTGCGCTAACGGGTTTGCATTTAGCGTTGCTAGGTCAAAGCCCTGTTTCCTCTTCTAATCGCCCACCAAAACTCAACTTTGCCTTGGTGCCTGACACAGTGTGCTATATTACAGCAAATCGCTCAATTCGTTCAACCAAATCCATCGTCTTCGCCGCATCGGTGAAGTTTGTCAAGGGAGTTTCATCTTGCAAGATGCAAGTGATGAAATGGCGTGTCTCTTCAAAGTAGCCGTAAGTTATTCGGCGATCGGATGTGCCAGTTAGTTGCTCGTCGGTCACAACTTCAACATCTAAGCCTTGACGGTGAATTTCCGCCTGCTCAGGAGGACGAATGTAGGCACTTATGCCTTTGCCGTGAACTTCAAACCGTTCGTAACGACTTCCAGAGGTTCGCGATGCTGCCAATATGCCGATTGCACCGCTATCAAAGCGAATGAGCGCAGCGAATTGGTTATGGGAGTTTTTCCAACGCTCATACTGCGACCAAACATGGGCGTAAACTTCAATTGGCTCACCCAGCAAATCCCGCAAGATGTCAACTGCATGGATAATGTCGGTTCGCAAGATGCTCATGCCGTAGTATGGACCTTGACCGAGCATGTCTTTGTGAAACTCGGCGAAGGCAAGCGATGGAATCCCCCGTTCAAAAACTTTCGCCTTAGCGTAACGGTAGACGGCAGCGTAACGACGATTGAACCCGACGCAAGTTTTGACTTTCTGCTGCTCAGCCTCTTCCGCCATTGCCCAAGCGTCATCGCTATTGCATCCTGGCGGTTTTTCAATGAAAACGTGCTTTCCAGCCCGCAAGCAGTCCAAGACAATTGGTGTCAAGCTCATCGGTGGCATGATGACATAGACAGCGTCCAACTCTTCTCGTTCCAACATTTTTCGGTAGTCAGTGTAACGGTGCTCTTTGGGGATAGCATACTTGTCAGCGGTTGAATTCAAGCGACCTTCATCCAAGTCACAAATTGAGACCAGTTGTGCTTCGGATAACTCAGCGACGCTTGGGTAATGAACAGCGTTCGCCATACTCCCAGCGCCAATGAACCCAACACGAACGACACTCATCTTTGCCACCACCTTTTCTTTCAAAATGCATTGGGGATGTGTTCAACTCGCTTGACGTTTCCTCGCTCATCCAAATCAACGGCGATCAAGTCAAACCTTCTTTCTCGCTCTGACCAACCTCGCTTTGATAGAAAAATTTCTGCGGTGTTGCGGATTCGTTTTTGCTGTCGTGGAAGCAAACTTTCAACGGGCGTTCCAAATTCGTCGGAAGAGCGAGCCTTGACCTCAACGAAAACGACCAAATTGCCTTTCACAGCAATCAAATCAATCTCTCCCAATTTGAGCCTCAGGTTTTGTGCGATGATATGGTAACCCCGACGACGCAAGTAAAGGGCAGCCTCTCGCTCGGCAAGTTTGCCCCGTTCGTAACTTGTCAATGGTCTCTTTCGCTTCGCAAACCAATCCCTCAACCGAAAGAGCAACTTCATGGCTCCATTTCTCCTGCCAAGACAATTTTCCTCTCAGACACCTTCATTTTGTGGCAGTTACTCACACAGCGACCACTTTTTGAAGACCGCTGACCAGTTTGCTCAACAACTCGCTTCATGGCAAAAGCCATAACATGAAATCTTGCCCGAGGTTTTTGGCTCGGCTGTGACAGAATTGACTTGTCCCAATTGAAGGAGGTGCAACTAAGGCATGGCATTTCGCGATTTGCGAGAATACCTACAAACACTCGGGCAGCGCAATGACCTTGCACGCATTAAGGTTGAAGTTGACTGGAACTTGGAGATGACCGAGATTATTGACCGCACGGTTAAGCGTGGCGGTCCAGCACTGCTATTTGAAAATGTCAAGGGCTATAGTATCCCCGTTGCTGCTAACCTTTTCGGGACTTATGAACGGATGAAGTTAGTTTTGGGTGGTGACCCTGATGACATAGCGAAGGAGATCGCTTCCTTGCTTAAGCCAGAAATTCCCGAAACATTTTGGGAGAAGGTCAAAGTTTTGCCTAAACTTGCTCAATTTGCGAACTTTCCCCCAAAGCGAGTTAGGACGGGACCGTGTAAGGAGATTGTCAGGAAGGGCGACGAAGTTAACCTTTTTGAGTTGCCAATACCCAAGTGCTGGCCCAAAGACGGTGGGCGTTATATCACTCTCGGTTTGAGTTTCACTCAGACACCTGACGGTAAAGGGAAAAATGTCGGCACCTACAGATTGCAAGTTTTTGACGAACGAACTTTGGGCTTCCACGCTCAAACTCACAAAGATGGTTACCGACATTTTTTGATGTGGGAGCGGGAAGGAAAGGACATGCCTTGCGCTGTGGCGCTTGGTGGCGACCCCGTTTTGGTCTATTGTGCGACAGCGCCTGTGCCCGAAGATGTTGACGAACTTTTGCTCGCCGGTTTCTTGCGGAAACAACCTGTTGAAGTTGTCCCATGCGAAACTGTCCCGTTGGAGGTTCCTGCCGATGCGGAAATCGTCATTGAAGGATATGTCAAGGCTGGCGAACGAAGGCTTGAAGGTCCTTTCGGCGACCACATGGGAGTCTACTCTTTGCCCGACGAATATCCTGTCCTGCATGTCACTTGCATCACGATGAGGCTTGATCCCATTTACCCCCACACGATTGTCGGCAAGCCACTTCACGAAGACTATTGGCTCGGCAAAGGGACCGAAAGGATTTTCCTCCCACTTATCCAACTCATCTTGCCTGAAGTCATAGACATCAACTTTCCCCTTGAAGGCGTTTTCCACAATTGGGCGATTGTCTCAATTCGCAAGCGCTACCCAGGTCATGCCCGCAAAGTAATGCATGCTCTTTGGGGATTAGGGCAAATGATGTTCACGAAAGTGCTCGTTGTTGTTGATGAAGATTGCAATGTCCACGATATGGGAGATGTCCTTTGGCGAATGTTTGGGTTCATTGACCCAGGTCGCGATGTCGTTATCGTTGAAGGACCCGTTGACGATTTGAATTTCGCTTCCCCACTACCCAGCTACGGCACAAAGATGGGAATTGACGCAACCCGAAAGTGGCGTGAGGAAGGCTTCCAACGCCCTTGGCCTGACGACGTTGTGATGGATGAAAGTGTCAAGCGGAAAGTGGACGAGATTTGGGAGCAGTTGGGAATTGGTTGAAGAAACTCCTTTGTAACCGAATGCACTTGTCGGTCTCAAAAAATGTGGTGTGAGAAACTGTACGCGACGTCCTTTCGCTCCACTCTCACCAAAGGCGCAAGCATTGGGGAAAATGCTTGACTTTGATGCCATAAACCTTGAAACGAAGATGGAAGGAGTGACAGAAATGCCAGTATATGAATTTCGTTGTGACAGATGTGGTCACGAATTTGAAGAATTAGTCAGTTGGCTTGATTTGGAGGACGGGAAAGTTCAATGTCCTCAATGCGGTAGCAAGGAAGTGCGGAGAAAGTTTTCGCTTTTCGCAACTCGTTCCGTAAAAGGTCGGACCAAAAGTTCCTCTTGCGGTCCAACTGGGTGAAGGGTCTCTTGGTAAGCCCGGCAGTTCGCCGGTGCCGTGATTTTTGACTGCAAGAACGAACGAATCCTTGCAATTTCGCCACTTGGGAAAGGCTCTGAAAGTGGGCGGAAAATCCGAGCCTTCAGGTTTTGAAAGCTTCCCTGAGCATGGAGATGCTTTTCGGAACACCAGTGTGAGGGTCTTCTTTGCCCTCGTATTCCAACGAGATGTAGCCGCGATAGTTAACCTGCTTCAAAATTTCCGAAACGCGAGCGTAATCAATGTCAAGGGTATACCATTCGCCCCCGCCGAAGTAAGTTTTTGCATGGACTAAAATAGCGTAAGGGGCTAAATGAGCCATGCCTTTGTAATCGGGTTCCCACTTGACTTCCCCGTTTTCGCATCTGAGCAAGTTGCCAGTGTCAAGACAAACTTTCAGCCATTCAGAGTTGAATGCCGTGACAATTCTCAGCGTCCCGTCCGCATTTGCTGTCAACCCCCAATGGTTTTCCAATGCGAGAACAACACCGTATCGCTCTGCGTCTGGCAGACAACTTTCAATTGAACTGATAACCCAACCGAACGCATCGGATTCCGTGTAGCCTTCAATTGGCGGTTCAATTCCGCCTCTTTGCATCAGTTCATCAAAACTGGCGATGGTCTTCCAACGGCCTGAGTTCAATCTAATTGCGGGTATACCCAGCTCGTGGGCGAGTTGCAAGCAGTGCTTAGTGTGAGCGATATGGCGTTGACGCTCTTCAATGTCAGGTTGGACGAAATCTTGATGAATTGCCAAGCAGTAAATGTCAAGACTGAGTGAAAATGCCGTTCGTTTCAGTCTCATCAGGTAAGACCTTTCCTCGCTTTCCATTTGCCTGTGCAAAATTTCAACTCCAGCTAATTCCAACTCTGCAGCGTTTTCCATCACCTTCTCAATCGGATAACGCTCGCCGCGAAAGTGCCAATAAGAGTAAGTTGATACCCCAAACTTCACAGCAACCGTGCCTCCTTTGTCAAAGGAATTTTTGCGGTGAGATAGTTTCCCTTGCTGCTAAACCTGCAAAGTTTTTACGCATGCGCATTGACAATGTCAGAAGGATTAGCCCCTAACTTTTTACCTTGCGGTTCCTGTCAATTCCTTCCATGTCGCTATGCCTCGTCTATCCACAGCCAAGCGGACGAGTAGACCTATCAAGACCGATGCTCGTCCGTTTTCAACACTGCTTAACGGCTTTTTCCCTGTGCGGACACAGTCAAAGAAATCTCGAAGCAACTCTAAAGTGTCATTGACATCATAACCGACACGCCTTTCTGGCTTGTCCTTGTATAGCAATCTTCCCGAACTGATTTCACAAGCCCCTTGAGTTCCGAGCACCCAAAGACCGCCCCAACCGAAACCTTGTGGGACTCCCCATGTGTGGACGAAGGTGAGCCAGAAGTTTCTCCATTCAATGACCGTAGCGTAAAAGTCTGTGACATCTCGTCTCGGTTCATCACGAGCGTAAATGTCCCTACGACCGATTGCGAATGCGCGAATTGGGGTTTCGCCAAGCAAGAGGTAGTAAATGTTCCACGCGTGACATGCCTGCTCAACCATCCAGTCTCCTGACTCCTTTCGGTGACTGAACCATCCTCGGAGCGGTCCCCATGCGTTGTCCCATGCAGAACGACCTTCAATTAACTCTCCGATTTCCCCCCTCTTGACAGCAGCGATTGATTCCTGAAAGCGCGGGTTAGCACACCACTGGTATCCGATTTCAATGACGACCTTAGGGTTTCTCCTAGCCAAGGCAACAATTTCGCCTGCTTCCTTGACAGAAATACACATCGGCTTCTCGCCGTAAAAGTGTTTTCCTGCTTTGATGGCGTCGGCATACATTGGGTAGTGCCAATTGCAAGGGGTAGCGATTACGAGGGTGTCAATGTCTTTTCGCTCTAAAATTTTTCGGTAGGCAAAGTTGTCTTTTTCGCCTCCGCCACCAATTGCATCGGGCTTTTTCCCTCGCTTTTGCTCTACGAGTTGGACAGCATTTTTCAGCTTTTCTGGGTTAATATCGCAAACCGCCACGACATCAACTTCTGGAAGATTGTCAAGGGCAGTGTCGAGCAAGTAAGTGCCTCGCCCGCCAACACCGATGAAGGCACAAGTTAAACGGTCATTTGGGGATAGTCGCTGGCTTGGTGCAGCACTCATTGCTAAGCCTACTGCACTCACCTTTAAAAACTCTCGCCGAGTCATCACCTCTCACCCCCAAACACTTGTGTGCTAATTCGTATTGAGGAAGTGCCACAACAGTAAGTGTAGCGCTGTGTAATTACGAGTGTGGAGTTTTTGAGACAGAACATTCGCAGTGCCTTGCTGCAAACTTTTGGATGGTAAACAACCTTTGTAAGGAGGGTCTGAGGATGAAGTTGGCTTCGCAGGAAGGGTTAGTGCCAGGTGCGAATTTGGAGGAGAAGTTAGAGAAACTCGCCGCTTGGGGTTACGAAGGCGTAGAGTTTTGGGGTAGCGAATGGTTGCTGCAAAACATTTCTTACGTACGAGGTGCTGTTGAGAAGGCGGGATTGAAAGTCAGCACAATTTGCGCCGGTTATCGCGGTTCTGTCCTTGACCCCGACCCCAATGTCCGCAGACAAGCCGTTGAGGACATCAAAGCACGGTTGACTGCTGCAGCAGAACTTGGTGCCGTTGGTCTCATTTTCGTCCCAATTTTCGGAGGTCCGAGAATCCCTGACCTTTCGCCATACAAAAGCGCCGTTGAACTTGAAATGGACTTATTGCTGGTCGTGCTTGAAGAATTGGGCAAACACGCTGAGCAGGTAGGTGCTTACCTATTACTTGAGCCGCTCAACCGTTACGAAACTCATTTTCTGAGGCGTGTTGAACAAGCCGTTGAGATTTGCGAGGAAATTGGCAACCCCTACATCGCCATCATGGCTGATTTCTTCCACATGAACATTGAGGAAGCATCAATACCTGATGCGATCCGTAAAGGTGGCAAGTGGCTCAAACACATTCACTTGGCTGACAGTAATAGGTTGTTGCCTGGTTGGGGGCACACTGATTTCCGGAGCGGTTTCGCTGCGCTAAAGGAAATTGGGTTTGACGGTTTCATGGCTTTGGAATGCGGTGTGCCTGGTGACTCAAAGGAAACTTTACCTAAGGCTGCTCAATATTTGCGCGAGTGCATGAGTTGAGTCACCAACGATTGAGCATGTAGCACTTGCCATACCGTTTACAGTTTTTCTCGCAAATTCTGTGCAGACTGGTTGTCGGTTGACCTTCAGTAGATATTGACATTTAGGCGAACAGTGGATAGCATTTTAAGCGGCAAGTTGGAACAAGGACTAATTTCGTCGCTGGCTGCTGACAGTAGGTTTCACGAAAATCCGGTGTTTGATGAATTGGTGAAAGGTCATGGTTAACAAACAGCGAAGCAACTCAACAAACAATCAAAGTTCACTCAATAGCGGACAGGATAATGGGGACGGGAAGGTAGAAGTTCGTCTCGCCCGTTTTGAAAACCGCATTCAAATTGAAAGGAAAGGAAACGGGCACTCAATTTCGTTGCCATCACACCAACAAGGTCAAATCAACCCCCGCAAGGCTTGGTATCGCTGTCAACTTGGTCGGGCCTTTTGGGTATTGGGACGGATTCAAGAAGCATTGGGACACTTTGAAAAAGCGTGCGAACTAATGCCTCACGAACCTTATTATCGCCTTGAACTTGCTGAAGCGTATTTGGCTCTCAACCGCTACGATGAGGCTATAGAGCAATTGGAGCAAACGGTTTTATGGGCGCCTTACGATGACTACTACCACATCCGACTTGCCGCCGCTTACTTGCAAGTGGGGAGGATAGAAGATGCAATCACTGCTATAGAAAAGGCTGTCAAATTGAGCCCGAGGAATGCCTCCTATCACTGTCTTTTGGGTTTGCTTTACTTGATGAAAGGCGATAAAGAAAGGGCTGCTTTCCATATGAAGTTTCGGTGGCAGTTAGACCAATACGACCTCAGTTTCTTAAGGCAATTTCAAAAACTGTGCGGTTACTCCTTTCGATTGCCCCCCATACATTAACGGCAAAGAGCTTCATTCCGGTAAAATTGATGCTCTGTAAAAACGCAAGTCAAAGCCAAACTTTGGGCGAGTTTTGAGGTGGAAGAGAATGAATGAGAAGAAACGGCAATCTTTGTGGGTTATGACTCAACAACATCTGGATGAAGTTGCAGAACTCATCCACCTTGACCCTCCCATCCACACCGTGCTTCGCCATTGCAAGCGAGTTATGGAGGTGTCAATCCCCGTCAAGATGGACGATGGTTCGTTAAATGTGTTCATAGGTTGGAGAGTCCATCACAACTTGGCTCGTGGTCCCGCAAAAGGCGGAATTCGTTACTCGCCGAATTTGACCCCTGACGAAGTTAAAGGTTTGGCAATGTTGATGACTTGGAAATGTGCAGTGGTTGACATCCCTTATGGAGGGGCTAAAGGGGGAGTTATCTGTAACCCTGCTGAACTTTCTGATGGAGAATTGGAACGGCTAACCCGTCGCTACACTTCGGAACTTATCCTGCTGCTCGGACCAGAAAAGGACATACCTGCCCCCGACTTGGGCACTGATGAACGAGTTATGGCTTGGATTATGGACACATATAGCATGAACCTCGGCTATTCGATTCCAGGGGTCGTAACTGGCAAACCTGTCAATATCGGTGGCTCAAGGGGAAGAAGGGAATCGACGGGGAGAAGCGTTTCCATTTGCGTTGAGGAAGCAGCATCAAGATTGGGCATCAATTTGGAAGGGGCTCGTGTGGTTTTGCAAGGGTTCGGTAAAGTTGGGAGTATCGTAGCCCTGTTGCTCCATGCCATCGGTTGCAAGATTGTGGCAGTAAGTGACATAAAAGGCGGAATTTACAACCCACACGGGTTGAACCCAGTGAAGTTGTTATCCCACAAGCGTCAAACAAAAACCGTCTCCGACTACAGGGATGGTGACTACATAACAAACGAGGAACTTTTTGAGTTGCCCTGCGACATTTTGGTCCCCGCAGCAGTTGAAGGGGTTATTACCGAACGAAACGCTGACAAAATTAAAGCCAAACTCTTGGTAGAAGCAGCCAACGGTCCCGTCACCCCTAAAGCCAGTGCCATCTTGAAGAGCAAAGGCGTTTTCATTGTCCCCGACATTTTGGCTAACGCTGGCGGTGTTGTCGTAAGTTACTTTGAATGGGTGCAGGACATACAGCGGTTTTTCTGGACAGAGCAGGAAATCAACGAACGACTGAGGCAAGTTATAAGGCGCGCCTTCGGTGAAGTTTGGATCGTCATGCAGGAACGAAGTGTTGACATGAGGACTGCAGCCCACATCCTTGCTGTCAGCAGAGTTGCGGAAGCGATTAAGATGCGTGGCATCTATCCGTGATAAAACTTTAAAGGGGTTGGAGCAGATGGATGAACGAAAGTGCATCGTAGCAATTGGTGCTCACGCTGCGGACATGGAATTCACAGCGGGCGCAACTCTTTTGAAGCATGCCCTAAACGGTTGGGAAGCTCACATCGTCCATTTAACTTTGGGCGAAAGAGGCAACCCGAAATTATCGCCGGAAGAATATGGTGCTCAAAAACGAAGTGAGACTGAAGCCGCAGCGAAAATCCTTCAAGTGACAACCCACTTCCTGCCCCACCGCGATGGAGAGTTAACTGTCAGCGACGATATTGCCCGAGGAATTGCCAAGTTACTCCGACAACTCCAGCCTCAAGTCATCATCACTCATTGGCGTGAGAGTATCCACAGCGACCATATAGCAACTCACTACTTGACGAAAAGAGCGATTTTCATGGCAGTCAACCCTCACTTTGACCTTGAAGGCATACCGCCAGCAAAAAGGATGCGTCTTTACTACGCTGAAAATTGGGAAGACCACCAAAACTTTCAACCGTTCGTCTATGTTGATATCAGCGATGTCTTTACCGATTGGGAACGAGCATTTAAGTGTTTTACAATTGGTCGCGGTGAAGGAGGTTTCCCCTACTGGGACTGGTATCAAGCACAGACCCGAATTCGCGGTATTGAAATCGGAACGATGTATGCACAAGCATTTGCTGTTGATGAATGGAGGATGAGGCATCGGTTAGATCTGCTGTAATTTAGTTGCGTTTTCTTGACAGAGACCAATTCATCCCCAATGCTTTGTGATTTGCTCTCTCAAAAAAGCGAGGGAGCGTTTTGTGCCTTCGTCGCCAGCATATGCCTGACCGTCCTCAAGGCTGACGACCCCGTTGAAACCTATGAGAGCCAACTCTGCGAAGACCGCTTCAAGTGGCACATCTCCTTCACCGAGAACCCTATGAGCGTATTCACCTGCTTTTCTGTCCGAGACATGGACATGCCAAACTCGGTCGGCTACTGCGCGAAGGATTGGGACTGGCTCTCTGTTCACCATTAACGGGTTAGCACAATCAAAGTTGATTCCAACAGGTGTTCCTTTCAGTTTTTCAGCGACTTCCAAAAACACATCGGGGTCAAAAGCGAAATCGGGCAATTCCCAAAGCCTGTCCTTGTAGTGGTTTTCCAGACCAAGTCTGACGCCACGAGAGTGAGCAAACTCTGCAAGCCTTGTGAGCATCTCAACAGCCCACTTGACACCTTCTTCCCTTGACACTTCTTCATGGGCACAACCTACAGTGACTCTCACCCCTCCAGCCCCCAAGACCCAAGCCACAACAACTTTCGTTTTCATCTCATCAAGCTGGTGCTCTCGTTCGTCTGGGTCGGGATGTGTGAAGTCTGGGGCGCAAGTCAGCATTGAAACTCGCAAACGATAGCGTTGTAGCAAATTCACAATATTGTCCAAAGAACGGCGGTCATAAGTGGGGATCATCGCATGGTGCAACTCAATGGTGTCAACCCCAAAACCTTTTGCCATCTCAAATAATTCCACCAAACTTGGTTTGCCTTCCGAAAGCATAGGTGCGAGTAACCTGACCGGTCCCCATCCAATTTGTGGTTTCATTATGACATTCCCCTTCCTTCCCTTCACTTTGGGCGGAAGATTGTCCGCTTTTCTGTGATCACGACATCCATCCGAACATCGTTAGGTTTGATTGGGATTCGTTGAACGATTTGAGATTCAAACGCCAAAGCGATTTTCAAAGTTCGCTGAGTCAAGTTTTTCAGGAAGCGGTCATAATAGCCTAACCCACGGCCAAGCCTATTGCAACACTCGTCAAAGGCTCGCCCGGGCACAACGATGATGTCAATTTCGTCGGGAATCACTAAAGGACACGAAGGCTTGGGCTCTAAAATCCCAAATGCCCCAATTTGCAAGTCAGTTTCCAAACGGCTAACTCGCCGAAATTCCAAACGCTTTTCCTGAGTTAAAGTTCTGGGCAAGGCTATTGTCAAACCTCGTTGCTGCCACCAGCGAATTAACGGCACAATGTCAATTTCGTCGGAGATGGGCATATAAAACGCTGCAAGTTGAGCATTGGTTGTCAACAGGAAGGAGCGAGCCCGCTGCAAAATTATTTGCATCGCACGAATTCGCTCTTCAAGAGACATGGCTGACAACTTTTCCTTGACCAGTTGTCTAAGTTGTTGCTTGTTCATTTCGGTCACCGTTTTCAGTTTGGCACGGAAGCGTTATAATTGCCCAACACCAGACAAAGCGCATTTCAGTTCACAGCGAGACGCATGAGAGTTAGTGTTTAACCGACATCGGATGATGATCAAACAACAGCGTTGCACTTGGCGCAAGGTTTTTGGTGATTTTCTGACAACGCTTTGCGATTGATTGAGAATTCACAGCAGATCACTTTGGACATGAGAGGTGATGGTTGATGGCAAAATCGTTGCAAGGGCGAACCTACAGACCGAACAAACGCAAACGCAAAAAGACTCATGGTTTCTTGACGAGAATGTCAACGAAGGCTGGTCGCAATGTCATCAAGCGTCGCAGGTTGAAAGGGCGATGGCGCTTGACTGTGTAGTTCCAACTGTCCCGCCGGGACCAAAGGGCACTAACCGCTTCCCTAAATCGGAGCGGTTGAGTCATCAAAAGGATATTGAAGCATGCCTAAGGGAAGGAAAGCGGTATCGCCACCCTTTAATGACACTCTATGTCCGCTGGCGGGAAGGTAGCGGTCGCAGAATTACTTTCTCGGTTGGGAGAAAAGTTGCAAAAAAGGCAACACAAAGGAACAAAATTAAGCGCTGGCTTCGCGAAGCATACCGAACTAAACGATGGGCAATGAAAGAAGGTGTTGACTTGTTTGTTATTGCACAACCCGAGTGTGCTGCGGCAAACTTTCAAGCAGTTAATGAAGCGCTGACAATTTTGCTCATCAGGGCGAAAGTCCTGCAAATGCCGAATAAGCAGGAGTGAAAATTGGCGACTTCGTGAAGGACTGGATGCAACTTTGAGATCAAAAAGCGACAACAGGATGAGGTAAAACGACCATGTTGGTGGAGACACTGACTAAGTTTCTAACCTTTTTGGCGCTTTTGATGCTACGATTTTACAAGCGGTTCATTTCGCCACTGTTGCCACCAACTTGTCGGTTCACGCCAACTTGCAGCGAGTATGCAATGCAAGCCATAGAAAGGTTTGGGGTCTGGAGAGGGAGTTGGTTAGCAATCAGGCGGATACTTCGCTGCCATCCACTTCATCCAGGAGGTTATGACCCTGTGCCTGAACATTGGGGATCAAAAAAGACAGCGAGGGTTTTGTTGGCATTTCTCTTGCTTTTGCTGCTGCCTTTTGCAGTGTTAGCGCGAGATTGGACATCCGCTACCATGGTTGATTTGCTGACACCACCTAAGTCCGTTGAACAAGCAGCGAAAGATTGGACAGAAATTCAAGGGCAATTGCCTCTCGTTCAGGAACAAAGGAACGAATCTTTTGCCCACTTGAAATTACGAGAAGCCGTCGTCCTCGTGGTGCTCAAGCGTGAGGAAGAAGCGTTGCAAGCCCTTGACGAGGTCGTAAACTCATACGAACAGCATTTGAGGAAGAAACAAAACAACCAAATAAACTTGCAAACCTTCAAGGAAGTTGCCTTGACTGCTGCTTACTACAAAGCGAAATTACTGGCGAAGAGGGACGGTGAACATCATCGCAATACAGTCAAGGCTTTGGAACGCGCAGAGCAATTACTGCACACTTCGTCTGGGGTTGGTGGTTACGGTTCTCCCGTTCAAGATGCTCCCCTTTGGGTTTGGGACGAAAAGGAAGGCGAAGTTCGCCGCCACGAAAGCGCTTACGAAGTTATCAGCAGCGAACTTGACTCAATTTACCGAACAGATTTGAACTATCAACTCTTTGACGCACTCGTTGCCCTTCTCGGACGAAACCCTGCTTACAGTTACGGGTTGGCTGTCATCTTTTTGGCGTTTTTGCTGCGAATTTTGTTGCACCCATTCAATCGAAAAGCGATGAAGTCTATGTGGAAGATGCAGGCTTTACAACCCCTGTTGAAGGATTTGCAGGAAAGATACCGCGATGACCCTCAGAAACTCAACGCCGAAGTTTGGAAGCTTTATCGGGAACACGGTGTGAATCCTTTGGGTGGATGTTTGCCGATGCTGCTCCAACTTCCTGTTTTGTTCTGGGTTTACTACGGCGTCCTTCACTACCGATTCCAATTCGCAAAAGCAAGTTTCCTTTGGATTAAAAATCTCGCACAACCTGACTACCCCCTTTTTGCTCTTTACCTCGCCACTTTCTTCGTTTCCACTTTCTTTATGAGCACACCCACACAAGACCCAACTCAGCGCCAGCAGCAAATTCTGATGAATGTCATGTTCGTGGTAATGTTCGCTCTTTTCTTCCATTCGTTCCCTGCCGCTTTCATCCTGTATTGGCTTTCGTTCCAAGTTTTCTACATCGGGGAGAGCCTTTTGATGAAGCGAGTTTATTACCGAGAGAAACTGCCAGTTCGTGAGGTGACGAAAACGGGTGAAGAAAAACCCAAGAAATCTCAGAAGCGAAAGGCGAAAACCGATTAACTAAACCACACCAAAGCGGGAAGCGAGGGATGAATCATGCAGGTGGAAGTCACTGGAAAAACCGTGGAAGAAGCCGTCCAGCAAGCGTTGAAGCAATTGGGCGTCACAAGAGACCAAGTTGAAATTGAAATCCTTGAATCAGGGACGCCCGGAATTTTTGGGATTGGGGCAGAACCCGCAAAAGTTCGGGTAACCATTAAGAATTCGCCTTCAAGTTTTGTCAAGGGGTTGCTGACCGCCATTGTCCAATTCGCAGGATGGAATTTAACTGTGGAGGAGCCTGTCGTTCGGGAGGGTGAAATTTACATCAACATGGAAGGAAGCGATGCTGGTTTGATTATCGGAAAGCGGGGCGATACCCTCAATGCGCTCCAACTGCTGGTTCAGTCAGCAGTTGCTAAGCACTTCCCTCAATCAATTCGTGTCGTGCTGGATGTTTCTAAATATCGGGAGCGACGGCGTGCAGCGATAATCCAATTGGCGTTAAACGCTGCCGAAAAGGCTCGCATTCAAAAAAGATTGGTTAGGCTACGCAACTTAACGGCATCTGAGCGACGTGTGGTTCACATGACTTTGCAAAGTGACCCAACAGTGTTCACTTTAAGCGAAGGTGAGAGGGAAAATCGGGTCGTCATAGTTGCACCGATGGAAATGCGAGATAGGTTGTTGAAGCGACAGAGAACATCGCAGAGAACATCCCCTCAAAGGAACTCATCTTCGCAAAATAAAACCGATAATGCTGATGGGATGACATCATGAGCGTAAAAGTGAAGATTTGCGGGTTGACAAGATGCGAGGATGTTCAAGTTGCGTGTGAGGCAGGAGCCGATTTTTGCGGTGTTGTCGTTGAAGTTCAAAATTCGCCCAGAAGCCTAACGAGAAGGCAAGCGAAAGTTTTGATTGACAAAATTTCAGTCCAACCCGTTGTGGTGACTCGTTCAAAATCCCTTGATGAACTCGTTGAACTTGTGAACTCCCTTG
>FMJZ01001940.1_pt1 | contig 27426 bp, 22 predicted proteins | sample 1987881 | NCBI WGS metagenome assembly FMJZ01 (sample SAMEA4378227, study PRJEB15110) | soil metagenome | biome: soil; feature: Field; material: Soil | place: India | collected 2015-03-11 | depth 0 m
GCATTATGAAGGTAAGTCTCACCTAATCCTTCACCCATCGTTAGCATCACTAATGGAAGGGAGTCGCGAGTGGACCGCTGCCAATAAGGTGATATTGAGGGCAATTTTCGGGTTACTGGTTCGAGCTAACCCGGCGTTGCCCACTTTCTGGGAACTCTTGCCCCCGTCCTTCGTTGAGATGCCATCTATTCTTAAGCAAGCACTGCGGTTGCTTCACCACAACTACGAGCGACCTCTTCGGCTGAAGGACATCGCAAACTGGTGTCATGTCAACACAGCTCACCTTTGCCGCCTTTTTCAACAATGGATAGGAGTGTCACCCCATGCTTATCTTGTGAAGTTAAGGATGAGTGCAGCATGGAAATTGCTTATGGAGACATCGCTACCCCCCTCCTTTATCGCTTCCTTGGTTGGCTATCCAAAATGGTCTCAGTTTCGGTTCCTATTCACGAAGACTTTTGGGGTTCATCCCCATCAAGTCCGAAAAGGTGTTTCTTTGAAACCCTATAACGGGTGGAACCTCACGAACATTGTGAGTAATTAGGTTCAATAGGGGGCTAAGCGAAATGAAACCAATCCCTACAGTCCCGATGTTTGGTTGGGACGCTACAGGAACGATGATGCAAAGTTTGATAACTAAGCATGTGATACCAAAGTTGGAACAGCATGGCGCTGGAGTTTTCTTCCCAAGCCCTTTAAATTCAGGACATCCTAAGCCCATTCCTTTCGGAGATTGGGGAACAGCAGGGATAAGGAAACGACCATATCTTGCTGATTCTCCACAGTTTTTGTTCCTTCTGGAAGGACAAGGTTGGGTCCATGTGAAAGGGACATGGTATCACTTGAAGGCAGGGCAGGGCGTTTTTGTGCCACAAGGCTGCCATTATTTCCCTCATGGGATGGTAAACGATTTGGTGGTGGAGGGGCATTGGCTTTGGGTCAGTATTCATCCGTTTGGTGCAACAGTTCACCGCTGTCACATAACCCCCAATCTCCATATCCATAGCCCTATTTACGCCGTTGCGGACGAGAGAATCTTTTGGCTATCTCGGGAATGGGAGATGGAATCGGTAATTCGTGGGTATCAAAATTCCTTGGTGAGCAAAGTATTACTGTTAACGATGTTTCATTTCCTTACTGAATCAGCAGCCATTCCCATCTCAGTATGGGCCGAAATCAGCCTGCTTTTGTCTGAATTACCGCCTGTCTTGATAAATGCCATTGTCAAGCTCACCCGAACCTACTACCATCCCCATCATCTTGAAAAAGTTGCTGAACAATGTGGAGTCAGTTTGTTCCACATTTGTCGGCTCTTTCGCCGATATTTGGGAATGACACCGAGAACCTATGTGAGACAATTGAGATTGAGAGTTGCTAAGCAGTTGCTGGTGGAAACCCGCCTATCACCATCTAAGGTTTCACAGCTGGTCGGATACGCTAATTACAACCACTTCCGCAAACAATTCCGAAAAAGTTTTGGAGCAATGCTCTCAAATCAAGTAACAGATTGGTTCCCAGATGTCAAAATCGCCCCTTTCGTTGGTAAGGTTGTGCCTTAGGAAAAAATTCCTATCTTAGGGACTCGCAGGAAAATTCTGCTGTCGGTCTTCCTAAAGATGCAAAAATTTGGGTAGCAAAGAGCAAGTTTGGTTATTAACACTTGTCCCTTGCTCTTGCATAGTTTTTGTTGCTGGGAACAACCAACAGCAAGGAGGAATGTGTGGATGCGACAGGAAATTCCAACATGGTTGGCGGTGGTTATCATCGTAATCGTAGTCGTGATTGCAGCAGTGTTTTACTTCTTAAAGGAGCGTGCGGAGTATCAGTCATTACCTCCTTTGCCGATGAAAGAGAAAATGAGAGCCCCAGGCGGTCCGCAGACAGGTCCTGTTCCACCTGCGGCGCAAGGGCAAGGTCAGTAGAAAGGGGGTGTGAAGCACAAAGCAAATAGTTGTGGCTTGACTGGCAAGGCTCGCCCGTAAGTCTTTAATTCTTGACAATTCATGAAATCGCCCAATTCAACTTGGGCAAAAAATCAACTAAGGAGGGTGAAGTAAAATGCGAGTAAAGAAGTCGCATGGTTTCACACTGATTGAGTTGCTGGTCGTCATTGCGATAATTGCCATTCTGGCAGCCATTCTGTTCCCCGTGTTCAGTCAGGCTCGCGAAAAAGCAAGGCAGGCAGCATGTTTAAACAATGCAAAGAACATGGGGATGGCTGCACAGATGTATACCGATGATGCAGACGAGACTTACCCACCAGTCAGGTTCGGTGCAGGGAGACCTTGTTGGGCACCAGCACCTTACTACACGAGCTGGCGGATTTTGGCTCAACCCTACTTGAGAAACTGGAAAATCTTTGACTGCCCCTCTTTCCCTGACCTCTTGTGCAGTGAAGAGTGGAGAGAAACTGGACGAGAGCAATCGCCGTATCCACAATATCTGGACTATCAAATCAACGGTTCTCAATTTTGTTACAGCAGAAATCCAGATGGCTCCGTTCGCATCAGGAAATGGGAAATTGCTCGTTTCACTGCCCCAGGACTTGCTGGTCCTGCTTCTTTGATTTTCATCCAAGAAGGCGGATTGCAATGCGCACCAGACACAGGAACATGGTGCAATTGGGTATTCAGGCGAGAAACTGCACGCCACAGCGGTGGTAAAAACTATGTCTTCGCCGACGGACACGCAAAATGGATGAAACCTCAACAGACAACATCACCAGTCAACATGTGGGTTCATGTTAGGCGCGATCAAGGTTCTTTCATGGGACCAGGGACTCCTTACGACCATACTTGCAATGACAATTACGAGTTACCCTGAAGGTTAGGGAACTGAAGCACTTGTGGGAAACGAAAGGGGCAAGGGCTAACCTTGCCCTTTTTATTTCATCGCAGGTAACTTTTGAACAAAGAAACCGAGAGGTTCGATCCCGAATAGCAGCAATTTTAAAGCTTGTGGGTCAGAAAAATTTCGGCGAGGGTAAGGTCATCTGGGTGCGTGATTTTAATGTTCGTTGGGTCGCCCAAAACGAGCCTGATGGGGACACCTAATCGCTCCACAAGCATTGCATCATCGGTCGCCAAGCAACCGTCCTTGATTGCCTGCTCATGGGCTTCCTTAAGTAATTCAGCGGCGAAAACTTGCGGGGTTTGAGCCAACCAAATTTGCTCCCTGTCCAGTGTTTCAGCGATTAAAATTCCGTCGAGGGTTCTCTTCACTGTGTCAGTGCAAGGCAGCGCAGCAATTGCTGCAGTTCCGATCTCGTTAGCGGCTTCCCAAACGGCAACGATTAACGATGGTTTAACCAAAGGTCTTGCCGCATCGTGAACGACGACCCATTCCGTTTCGCTCGGTATTGCTTGCAACCCGTTCCAAACTGACTGCTGTCTGTCTTCACCTCCAGGAACGATTGCGGCAACTTTTTGCCATCCGTTTTCGTGTTTCAGGCGCTCAAATGTTGCAAGGAAATCCTCTGGAGCGACTATCACAATTGCATCAACGACAGGGGTTTGCTCTAATGCCTCAATTGTCCATGTGATGATGGGTTTACCTGCGATTGGGGTAAGGGCTTTGGGCAAGTCGGAGTTCATTCTTATCCCTTTACCTGCGGCGGGAACTACTGAGGTCGTCATCAAACAAATCACCGCCTTCAACCTTTATGACATTGCGTCTGACGATTCCTTTGAAATCGCCGAAAATCATTTTGCCTACAGGAGATTGCAAAACGCTGGTAACCTTTATTCGGACCTCATGCCCAATGTGAGGTCGCCCTTGCTCAACGACGATCATCGTCCCATCCTCCAAATAACCCACACCTTGTCCAGGTTCTTTACCCGCCCGCTGGATGACAACTGTCAACTCTTCACCCGGCAAGACGACAGGTTTGAGAGCCGTTGCAAGCTCGTTAACACTTAGCACAGGGATACCTTGCAGTTCGGCAATCTTTTGGAGATTGTTGTCGTTGGTTATGATGGCGGCGTTTCGTTCTTTTGCGAACCTGACGAGTTTCATGTCGGTATCGGGTGCAGCCTCAACATCAGGACTGATTTCGTCAACGATTCCCACAACAGCATTGCTCATGCTCTGAAGCGTTTCAAGCACAGAAAGTCCTCTCCTTCCTCTCGCTCGCCTTAATTCGTCTTCAGAGTCAGCAATCATCCTTAACTCATGCAAGACGAAAGACGGAATTAGTAGCCGTCCCTCAATAAATCCAGTTCGCACAATATCCGCCAAGCGACCATCAATGAGGATGTTTGTGTCAAGGACCTTGTCGCGAGCATAAGCGAATTTTTGTCCCTGCGTTAAAGATTCAAGTTTCGTGGGTTGGAGGAACTGGGCTAATTGTTGTGCGATGAACGAAACTGACATTGCATCCCGAACTTTCATCAAGGTATGAACGGAAAAGTAGACGATAATGGAGGTGATTGCAATTGCCAACGCAAGCAAAGGCGTTGCTGGCAACCTTCCCCTCAGCAGCATCAAAGGCATCAGCAAAACCATGTAGGATAAAGCCAATCCCAAAAGAACGCCCAACAAGACAGCGATTTTGTCGGCAGGTGGCAGGTTCTCTATTGACTCCCACAGTGTCCAAATCCGCTGAGTGAGCCAACTACTCAAAAGTAGTGCGAACAAAACTCCAATCATGACGAAGCCGATGTCAACGAGATACTGTTGGCGGTTGCTGAGCGAAACTTGATAGACTTTTTGAAGCCAATCAGTGTATTGGTTGGCGACCACAGTGCCAACCCAACCCAAAGAAAAAGCAAGCGCCGTCGTAATGACAATTAAGAACAGACGATACCCCCATTGCTGAACATTGCTCATTTTCTCACCTCCAAAACTTTAGATGCGAGAGAAAGAGTGTGCAGGTTCTCAGCCACCGTTCCACTCAATTCCGTTATCTCGTGTCTCACGCTAAGGGTGCTGCAACAAGCCCAAAGAGCGACCTGCATCGGCGATACTCAAAACTGTCAACCATTCCTTCTTGCCCTTACCATCTGATGGTCCGATACACCGCACGAACCCCAACCTTTTGGCTTCTTTTACCCGAACATCGCTTTGTGGGACCGGGCGAACTTCTCCGGTCAATCCTAATTCGCCAAAGGCAGCCACATCTTTTGGGATAGGCACATCAAACCTGCTTGACAAAATTGCTAAGGCAACGGGCAGGTCAATGGCAGGTTCGGTTACTCTCAAACCGCCTGCGATATTGACAAAAACATCTCGGTCGCTGAACCGAGAACGCAAGTGTCGCTCCAATATGGCTAACAGCATCAGCACCCTTCCTATGTCCACACCGGTCACAACCCTTCTCGGCATCCCAAAAGGATTTGGGGTGACGAGAGCCTGAACTTCAACCAACAAAGGTCTATGTCCCTCCATTATCGCCGCCACAACTGTTCCTGCGACAGGTTCGTTCCTTTGGGAAAGCAGCCACTCCGACGGATTTGGAACTTCTATTAGCCCATCTTCACTCAATTGGAAAACGCCGACTTCGCCTGTTGGTCCGAACCTGTTTTTCGTTGCACGGACTAACCTCAGCGTGTAATTTGCCTCACCTTCTAAATACAACACAGCATCCACGATGTGTTCAAGGACTTTCGGTCCAGCCAAAAAACCCTCTTTCGTCACATGCCCAACCAAGAAGAGAGCAATGCCGAGCCGCTTGGCTATTCGCAGCAAGTAAGCAGCACTCTCACGAACTTGACTGACACTCCCCGGTGACGATGCCAATAACGGGTGGTAGGCTGCTTGGATTGAGTCAACAACTGCTAAACTCGGTTTCACTTCCTCCATCACTGCGCCAATGGCTGTGACATCCGTTTCAGCCAAGACGAGAAGCCTTTCGTCTTCCACACCGAGCCTATCTATCCTGAGGGCAATTTGCTCAAGGGATTCCTCGCCAGTGACATAAAGGGTCGTCTGATTTCGTTTTGCCATGATCCCTGCGACTTGCAAAAGCAAAGTTGATTTTCCGATGCCCGGTTCTCCGCTCAAGATAGCGACGCTCCCTGGAACCATCCCGCCCCCTAAAACTCTGTCCAATTCTTGAAACCCTGTTGATAACCGTTGAAGGGGGCGGCGTTTAAGTTGAGTTGCTTTGAGAGGCTTCCCACTCTCGCTGCGCATTGTCAACTTTTCAGTCGGTTCAGGGGTTTCCAGTTCCTCAACCAAAGTATTGAACTCCCCACATTGAGGACACCGTCCCAACCACTGCGCGCTTTCGTAACCGCAATTTTGGCAAACGAATTTGGTCCGACGCCGTGCCATTCTTATGCCTCCGTTTTCAATTTTCTGCTCGGTGTCGGTATAATTATGCCTGAAAAGATTGAGCACTTAAAGTTAGCGCCTCGTTATAGGTGTTTTGCTCAAATTGGGCCCTTTTGAAAACATTGAGAAACAAGCCAAATCACTGAAACCCGTAACATTGTTGCAAAGGAGTTTTCGGTGATGGTGAGACTGTTACTCGTTCGTCACGGGCAATCTGTTTGGAACGATGAAAAACGCATCCAGGGACAGCAAGATGTCCCTCTTAGTGACGAAGGTCGTAAGCAAGCAATCGCTTTGGGCGAACGGTTGAAAGGGATTCAAATCCAAACGTGCTTTTCAAGCCCTTTGAAACGGGCAACGGAAACAGCCGAGTTGATCTTGAAGGTCTCTGGAAACTCAGTCCCCATCGCAGCGATGCCTGAATTGATGGAGCGGAACTTTGGGGATTGGGAAGGAAAACTGATTGACGATTTGCAATTGCTTTCACCTCACGAATTCTCTCAGTGGCTCACTGCTCACCAAATTCCAGCCCCACCAAATGGTGAAAGCATGGACGAGTTGGTGAGGCGGGTGAAACAAGGTCTGAACCAAATTTTTGTAACGGTCAAGGAAGGCAATGTTTTGGTCGTAGGGCACAGCGGTTCTGTCAAGGCTGCAGTCTGTGTCCTGTTCCAACTCCCTCTGTCAAGTTTCGTCCGATTGAAAACCGACAACGCAAGTTTGACAGTTTTGGAGATTGGAGACAGGCAACCCAGACTTATCCAATTCAACGACACCTGCCACCTGCGGGAAGAGTGCAAGGAACTCATTTTCTCTCAGAGCCGCAGTGAAAGCCCTTGACAAATTCCTTGCGATGAATCCAGCACATCCGTAAATTGTTGTGCGCTATCATTTTTTCGGAGGTGTTGAACGATGCCTTCACCCTTCCCTGGCATGGACCCATACTTGGAAGCGCCTGAAATTTGGGTGGATTTTCACAACAACCTTGCCAGCCAAATACAAGCAACTCTCAACAGTGCACTGTCACCTCGTTATATTGCTCGTTTGTCCCCTCGCGTTGTTTACGAAGTCGTTGAGATTGGCGGAGTTCATTCTATGCGACCGGATGTTGATGTGCATGTCCGCCAAGAGCCGACAGTGGCAGCAACAGCCGCTCAAACAGCGACAGCAACTACTGTTGCTCCTTCAGAAAGTGTCATCCCCGTTGAAGAACTTGTCCGATATCATTCAGTGTAGATTCGTGAGGTTGGCACGATGCGTTTGGTCACAGCCGTTGAAATCCTTTCCCCTGCCAACAAACGCTCTGGAACAGAAGCCCGCTAGGAGTATTTGGTATTTGAATAAGCGAAGGTCAATTTTGCGAACCGAAGCTCACCTGATTGAAATTGATTTGCTTCGTGGAGGCGAGCGGATGCCGTTAAGTAAACCTATCCCTTACGCTGCATACTATGTCGTTCTAAGCCGTAGTAACCGTAGACCTCGTGTTGAAGTTTGGCCGATACAGATTTGGGAAAAGTTGCCGACTATTCCTGTTCCACTTTTGCCACCGGACCCCGATTTTCCCCTTGACTTGAATTCCGTTGTCGCTTCCGTTTACGAACGGGGAGCATATGACCGAATCATTGATTATCGTCAACTGCCTCCTCCGCCTTTGACCAATGAAGAATCACAATGGCTTGATAGTTGGTTGAGGGAGAAGAAGTTGCGGTGAACAAACGGTCTGATTTCTGCCCAAATCGAAAATTTTGGGGGAATTGGTATTTGCTTTCCCAATTGCAGTAGAAGATGATGGAAGACCTGCCCACTTCTTTTCTTTTTACGGTAAGTCCTCAAGGCGCAAGCAGTTTCGCTGTTGACAATCGTTTTTTAGGGACATAGTCTTTGTGACTACAATATTGAGCACTCCTGCACGGCTATCTCAGTACATTGTTGTTTGATGTGTTCACAACCCTCACCCGTGATTGTCCATTGATAATTTCTCGGAAGGCAATTAAGTTGACACTGCTGCTAGGAAGGAAGGGGTTGATGCAAGGTGAAAAAGGCACAACTGGAGGGGTTCCGAGCCCAAGAGTGCGAGTGATCAAAGTTGACCAAACGAGTGGTGTGGTAGGTATTGTCAAGTCAAACACGAACACATCATCCCCACCGTTTCGGTCAAAGTCTGGAACTTTGTCACCATTGAAATCATCAGGAACACCATCCCGATTGAGGTCCGAAAATAACCACCATTGCCCGCCATTCACGCTATACATCGTCCCAGTTGTATGAAATGACAGCAAATTGCCATCTCGACTCAAAACGGAAGCGCCGTTGACACCATTGGTTTGAACAACCAGAGATAAGGTGAGGTCAAGTGTGTTTACTACATGAACGCCTGGGAGGGGAGGGGTCAGAGGCACAATCTGATCCCAGTTGAACGGTTCTGATGCGGTGAAGGCAAGTTTCGAACCAGCCACAGAAGGGGCAGAAAATGGAGCAGAGGAGTAGGCAACTCGTTGTGGCGGATAGTTTTGGATATCCAAGACATTTTTCACCAACCAAAGTTCCCATCGATTCTCTGTGAATACCGAAAACGCTAATAATGCCCCTGTCGGGTCTAAATTCAAACGAAATTCTGTCAAGCGAATAAATGGTGGGTTGGGACTTGGGACATTAATGAATAGAGTCCTCGTTGCTCCTTCTTCAAACTCATCATAGACCCCGTCACCATCCGAATCACGGTCGTGGATGTAGAGAAGCCCCCAACCAAGAGACGGAGGTGTCGGATTGGGTGGGTTGTTGTTATTTGGGTCACTATCACCGTCAGGATCGTGCAAATTCGGGTCTCGGCTCAAAAAAGCTATGATTCTCCCATTGCCCCCAATGATGGGCAAAATCCCGCTCGGAGTTACTTGTTGCTGTCTGATGACCAATTGGGTTGGTAAACTTGCCAATGTTTTGTTCCCATTCGCATCCAACAAAATTCGCCAAAGCATTATTTGACCGTTCTCATCGTGATAAGTTAACCACAGACCGTCAGCACTTATTTGGGGACGGGCAGCGTAAGAGTCAATATCAGGAACTTGTCCCAAAAGGAAAGGTCCTGTCGGGAAAAGGATGCGAATCCCTATTGTTTCATCCGGCAACCATGGAAACGGGTTGCCTACTCGCTGGAACAAATCCTTCGGTTGTGCCACTTGCCATATTATCGTTCCATCGTCAGCAACTTGTGGTAGGAGTTCGTTTTCCTGTTGCCCCATTGCATAAAGGTTTGCCAGAGCAACTCCTATCCAAAGCATCCATTTGGCCAAATTCCGCATCCATCCTACACCTCCTGTTTTAGCGGACGATGACGCCATTTCTGACGATCCTCACTCGTGAGATATAAACGCCTTGCTGGGCCAGAACAGGAGTTATCTGTTGAAAGACTATTGCACTCAGGTTTGTCAAGGAAGGGTTGATGCAGGCAGCATAGGGAGGAAGCACTCCCGCTGTTCGGAACATGAGGGTTGACCAAATAGGCACTGATTTTGTCAAATCAAACACGAAAATATCATCCACTGCATTGCGCTTGTCGGGAAGTGTGACCCACTGACTTCCATTGACCCGGTAGGCAGTCATTGTGGAATGAAATGCCAACAAAGTTCCATCGGGGCTCAATACAGGTGCTCCGTTGACGCCATTGGTTTGGATTCGGAGCGAGTTGCCGCTGTCATAGACAACGATCAGGTCAGCAACAGAAAATGCGACTCGTCCCCTTGCCACAAAACCACCTTGAACTGGTGTGGGCGAAACCCAAACTAATGTTTCCTCAATACTTTGCCACTGGCGATTTTGCAAGTCCCATCCCCACCTTCCAAGCCGAAGTTCCCAATCCGTTCCCCTCCGAGTGACCCATGTGACGTAAATGTTCAAAACGTTATTTGCCTCTTCCAAAGCGATGTGTCTCAATCGTGTGGGGTTGGGAAGTTTAAAAGCCGAATTGGTGTCGTTAGGATCGGGTAGAAACCGAGTAGTAGTTGCCCCTCTTATAGGTTCGTCAAACTCACCGTTCGTTCCCTGAATTTCTGGAATGCCATCGCCATTAAGATCCTGAGGTATATCGGCATCACGATCGTGAATGTAAATCGTCCAATTGCCGTTCAACTCTGGCGTAACGGGTCCGTTACCATCACCGTTAGGGTCATTCAATTCTCTTCGTTGGCTCAAAAAAGCAATGAAGCGACCAGATTCGCTGATGCCAGGAAATACACCCGAAGGTGCGTCATAGTTTTGCGGTTCTTCTCTCATCCCATTATTGTCTGCGTCCTCCCAACCAACGATTAGCAAGACTTCTTGAGGTGATGCTCCGCTTATGCCCCAAACCCTCACTCGCCCTTCGTTGTCATGGTAGACGAGCCATTCAGCACTGGCGCTAATTTTCGGTCTGGCTGCTCCATTTTTAGGGAAGCCGTTTGCTTGGGGATAAATATCAATCCCTATGCTTGCATCTGGCAACCAAGGTTCCGTGATGTTCGGTCTTTGAAACAAATCGTGGGGATTAGAAACTTGCCAAACGATTTTTAAAACTGCTCCGTTGACGGCGATTTTAGGGAAAAGTTCATTGATTTCGGGCAGAGGCTGTTGCGCTATCGCCAAAAGGTTTATTACCGTCACACTTAGCATAAGCAGCCACAAAGTCAATGACCGTATTCGCATATCATTGCACCTCCTGTCGTATTTCGTCGCTGAAGGTTTCCATCAACGCATTGACGGCTTCTTCCAAATTGCGCAATGCTTCCTCTTCCGTCGCTCCCGAAGCGACGGCGTTAAGTTCGTCACAGCTGGCAATAACTCCTTCAGACGTGTGTTCCAAGATAACGGGCACTTCGTAAACTTGCACCTTCAATTTCACCCATTACTCTTCATTGAGCAATTGTCAAAGGGCGCTTCTTTAAAGCGCCGATTTCCCTTCGGCGACTCAAGGAGAGCCGCCCTCCGATCAGAAGTCTAACAGCCGTCGGGGGACAAGCCCCGACGCTACCAATTACCAATTTGCCGACCTGCCAACTTGTTGAAATTCGTCCCGCGTCCCCCACCCCGTTTATGCGTTATGGCAACGGAACGATCGCGATGTAAATGTCCCAAAGCCCGTTATTGTCGTTTCGGTCAAAAGGTGCAAGGCTTTGGAAGACAACGAAAAGTTGTCTGCCATTCACGAAACTGACTGTTGGCATCAAACTGGCAGCGAGAGGCAATCGGTAAGTGTTGGTGCCATTCCGTTCCAAAGAAACAGGCAAAGCACGAGGACCCCATGCCGGCTGTGGTGGGTTGCCTGGTGTCAATTGCCACAATTGAATGGGATCAGCAGCATTAGGAGTGAAATTAAACCGAGCCACGAAAATGTTAGGAACGCCTTGATAGAAGTTGACTCTACTTTGTGGATCAAGAACTGGACTTTGCAAGTCAACTAACTTGCTTGCCCAAGAATGGAAAGCAACATAGGCAATGTTGGGATTTTGCGGGTCAACAGCGATGGTGGCTGCACCCCACCAATCGCTGTAACCGTAACCAGCCGAACCATCTGCCGTCCCTGCTTGTGACGGCAGTTGCAACCCGCTCAAGTGCAGTTCTTGTCCATCACTTAGCCGACGAACCACCAAGTCCATCGTTGTTTGTGGGTAGAAATCTGGGGGGTCTTCGTCGGTTTGTCTATCATTGTCATTGTCGTTGCCATCCACTGGGTCTTCATTCACCTGACCATCGCCATCGTTATCAATCTGCACTGCCGCCAGATAGGTAAGGTAAAGACCATCGTCGCTGAGGGTTGGGACAAAGGCATCGTCAATGGACAGAGCCGTGCCATTTTGCCAATCTCGGACGACAATGCGCCAGCGTTCGTCAGGTGGGTCTTCGTCAATTTGATTGTCGCCATCGTTGTCCACGCCATCTTCAGGGTCTTCGTCAATCAATCCGTCATTGTCATTGTCGTAAGTGGTCATGAAGGCAATGAAGCGACCGTTAGCGCAAACGGTCAAAGAGGCAGATGGAGCGAGACGATTAAGTTCGTCGTAACTGCCTACAAAGGTTCGGATGCTGCCAATCCCTGCTTCGTCGTAAACGCCGTTACCGTCAGCATCACGGTCGTGGATGAGGACACTAGGACCTGCTGGTAATGCGGCTCCTCCATCGGGGTTACCATCGCCGTCAGCGTCCACAATGTCTACACTGGCAGACTCTGCCAAAAACACGACAATGCGTCCATTGGAACTCACATAAACAGGTATGTAGTTGCCTGAGCTGAGTTGATAGGTATCGCGCACACCATCACCATTGGTATCCCGCCAAAGCACGCTGATAGGCACTATTCGGTTTTGTGTTCGGTCAAGGATATAGATTTGTTGTCTTCCGTTACTACCAAAGCCGTAATCTTGCATTGATGCTAAAGCGACATGGTTTCCGTCGGCGCTGATGACAGGATGGAGACCTTGGATTGGTGGGTCTTCATCCACATGCCCGTCACCGTCATTGTCAACTCCATCAATTGGGTCTTCACCAAACAGTCCATCGCTATCAGCGTCATAGATTGGGCGAGCTTGCCAATTGCCACCAACAAAGACCGTTTCCCAAACCTGAGCAGTGTTTCCACTGCCAAGATGAAAAACAACTTTTGTTCCGTCAGCATTGACAGACGGGAAACGGCTATCAACAATGACACCGTTAGTCAGGTCAACGAGACCGTTTAATGGGTTAATGCGAATGGGAACAGGTGCACCACCATTTAGGGTGAAAGAAAGCCATTGGATACTGAATGTTTGAGCATTGCCCATCGCTATTGTCGTTGTCAGGATCAGGGTTGTCAGCCACCATCTCATATTCGGTCACCTCATTAAGGGCACACCTTCATGCACCCTTGCAACTTTTTATCATTAATCCTGGCCTACTTGTTGCTGGAAGATTACAAAGAAGCCGGGACTAACTCTCAAATTGGGAATCAAGTGCGTTCGGTAATATGAAGGAGCAACAGCGTTGCTGCTCAGATTCAGCACCCCTTGTGTTGCGGGGTTTGCAAACCGCACTGACCAAATCAGTGAAGAGGCAAACATTGCTCGTGGCACTTCTACGAAAACGGGAGGGGAAGGGCGATTCAAATCCAGCAAGTCTGATAGCCGATTGGTTGGGTTCAAATCCGCCCAATATGGCAGAGCAGATTTGTCCAATACTGTTTCAAAAGCGAACCTAACTGCATCTGGGTGGATTGGAAGATTTTGGCTTGCAATTTGGTTTGCTAAAAGCCATAGCATAGTTTGGGGTGTAACTCGCACAGTAATTTGCCCTGCAATGATAGGAACTGACTGAGCAATAAGTTGAGAACGCAAGTGGTCAGGAATTTGATAGTTTGGGTCGTTAGGGTCAAGGAGCAAGGTCAAGCGAACGCTGTTGTGTCGCAAGTAATAAAGCGACCATTGTCGCTGCAAAACCCTAAAGTTATCCCGCCATTGCTGTTGTGTGCTTGAAATTAGTTGCTGCCATGATGGATGAGCCGTCGGGTCAAAGTAGTTAGGAGCGAGGATGAAAAGCGTGCCCCTTCCGGAGCGAATGTTTTGGGCAAGGACAAAGAACGGACTTGGAACAGGTGAACGAGGGTCAGGCGAAAGTTGCCAAACCGGTCTTGGGATTCCATGCTCATCGTAGAGGGCCAATTTAATGCCAGTAAGTTCGTAGCGCACAGGCATTCGCCCATTGGGGATAACTTCGCCAGCGACAGGGCTGGTGACAGTAATGCGCATCAACTGCATTGACGACCACAAGTCAACAGTTGTTATCTGCCCATTGTTGTCCCTGTCTACCAGTAAGCCGGGGACATTATAGGGGATAGCCAAATCCAAAATAACCCATTCCTTTGCTGTCGCAGGATCAGTGGGGTCAACTTGTCTACCATCACCTTGATACCAACGGGAGGCGCTTGGGAAGGTCCTCATAGGTTCGCCCGGACCGTAAATGCGGGCGCGAGGGTCATTATTGTCAAGTTGACCGTTCAAGTTTTCATCAAACCAAATTTCCACTTGAAGGTTCGTCCAAGGATTGCGGACCGGTTGCCAGTTAGCAGGGTTGTTGGGATCTTGAACTGCAGCCATCCCGCGATGGAGCAAAATCAGTCTAAGCGTCCATGCTCCTGAGAGGAGTTGAGAGAAGTTCGCTGTCAGGTCTTGACTTAAAGGCAAATTTGAGCCAGTCAAGGCGAAAGTTACTTGCGATGTCAATGGATTACCAGTTGCATCAACGCTGTCCACAAGCCTGTCACCATTGTTGTCTTGAGGAGTAGGAAAGACAAGCCCTGCAACTCCACCTTCAAGCCAATCGGAGAAGTGCTTTAGGTAAGTTTGGTAAGTGTTGGGCAAAGTGTAGTGAATGCCCTGCACACTGCCGGCAACAGAGAAGACCCTCAAGCGTGGCAAGAGAGTCGATCTGTCAGCAAGCGGGTTCAAGCCGTCAGGCGGAATTGGCGTTCGCGCCGCTGCAAGATTGACGCAAATGTTCCGCACCGCCAAAAGTTCAATCGTTGCGTTGCTCGTGATTGGATGCAGTGGACCTTCCACATAGATAGTTTCAGGTGTGACGATTTTGAGGCTAACAGCAACCTGCCCGCTGACGCGAATGTTGCCTTCAGCGGAGATCACAATCTGCGGTATTTGTCCATTAATTTGAGCGGTGTGAGGTGGATCTTCGTCAACCAAACTATCGCCATCATTATCTTGAAAGTCCACTGGGTCTTCCATTGACTCCCCATCACCATCGGCGTCAGGGGCAGGGTCTTCATCTATGAAACCATCACCATCGTCATCTCCCCCATTAATGGGGTCTTCTCCGAACTGTCCGTCTCCATCAGCGTCAAATTGTCCTAATTGCACTTGGTCAACGAAGACCAGTCTGATGCTTTCGTTTACCAAAGTGTTTCCATCATCAGTGAAAGGAGAACCATCGGGGGTTCGGAACGGCTGACCATCATGGCGAATGAGCCAAGTTCGCTGCAAGACAACATTTGGTGTATTAGTTGGCACGACATCAAAGCGAACTTCAACCCCTGGAGGGACATAAAGGTTAGGGGCAGAAATTCGCCGATTAGCAGGTTGATTGAGTTCTAACAAGTTCCGTTCAGTAAGAGCGTTAGCACCGTCATTTTGCAACCAACCACTACTGACCTGAGTGCGACGAGGATGAAGAGCCCAAACGGCAGGATTGTTAGGGTCATAAACCAATTGCGGCGGCTTGACAACCCAATCAAAGATTTGAGCAAGTTCAGGGCGGTAGTCTCCCGAATTGTCAACGAAAACCTGAGGGTCAGGATTAGAGTCTCCATCAACATCCGGGGCTGTGTCAACGAATTGGCGGTCAGCATCGTTGTCAATGTAAATGCCTCGGAATATAAGCGGTTGGTTAGGATTGTCCAAATCGTTGCGGACGGTGTAGAAGTAAGGTAATGAGTTTTGGTCCGTTGGCTGTCGGAGGTTCAGAGATGCGGGAATTGAGAAGTAACCGTAATGGGATGCAGGTGGGGCTGCATCTCGGGTTTGAGCAAGATAGGTTCCCATGTCAATGGAAGGTGCGGTGCGTGGTGTAATTCTTCTCGGGAAGTTGAAAACCCAACGGACAGGCAAGATACCACCAATTCGCTCCCAACCGTCCATGTAGCGAGGGAAACCACCAACAGGGAAAAGCACAAACCCATTACCCGGCGGTGAACCGAAGTTGGAAGGAACTGCACCGTTAAGGAAAGCAGGATAATTGCTCGGAGCAAAGGAATCATAGTTATCGTAAACCCAAACGATAGCCAACGGGTCTTCATCCACCAATCCGTCCCCATCGTCATCTTGACCATTCAAAGTATCCTCTCCAACTCTCAAGTCCGCATCGTCATCCGCATGTTGTATTCTTCGGGCAACTTCAACTAAAGGTGCTGCACCTTGGAAGAGATCAGTAATTTGAAGGGCAGTCACTCCATACCACATCAGGTCGCTGTTGGCTCGTATTGTGCTGGTGAAGACTAAGGTCGTGTCCTGAACAGGCAGGCGGGAAGGACCAATCCAGGTGCGCAATCTTAGCCAGTTGAGCTTATAGGGATCATTAGCAGGTGGAAGAGCAGCGACCAAAGAGTCCCGCTCAGCATTAAGCCCAATCCACTGATTGACCAAGGGATCAACTTGAAGCACCCAATTCAACCTTTGTCCGAAACGCACAAAATAGCCAGTGTATTCTGCCTGACTTGGATTCCCGTCGTCGTCAATTCCTGCGGGCAAAAGCAATGGGTCTTGATCATCACCATTTGCTGTCACCCAAATCCAATCGGTGGGTAGGGGTTTGTATGCGACAAGTCTGCGGAAGACAGGGCTATTTGGATAAGGGCGACCAATGCTGATGATTTTGATAACTTGTTGCTCTGGAACATACTTAACTTTCAGCAAAAATGCACCGCCTGCCCCTTGTATCCTTCCAAGAAGATCAGTGACTTGTCTTGCTGCATACTTGCCATACCAGTCCTTATCCTTATCGGGTCTGTGCCATCCCCGTGATCGTTCAAACTCATCAAAGTCAACCATGATTGAAGGTCGCCAATCAGCCCCCTCTTCCGTTAACTGTCGGTCTGCAAACAACAAACCAGCCCTTGCCAGTAAAAAGGCTTCTTCTTCCTGTCTCGCTCGCTGTGACAAGTTCATGGAACTTTGGACGAACAGGATGAAACCTGCACCAACAGCAGCGACAACGAACATGACGAGTGTGGCGAGCAAAACGGCTTGACCACTACGGAAGCGGCGCATGAAGCGCAATGGACAATTCCCTCTGTTTCCCCTTTGCCTTAAAACCGCTCTGTTGGTCATTATACCTTTGCGATTTATTCTTTCACTTAACATTTGGCAACACCACCCTGACTCGTCGTCGGATAAACAAAGACGGAACATCGGTCTCATTTGGGTTGCCACCTTTTATGCGTGCTCCAGGCGTTGGTTGCCTTATAGTCAATTCAATTACAACTGCGACTGGTTTGCGAAGCCTCGGATCTTGAGAAGGACGCCTTTCAACGGTAAAGCGCAAATCTGAAACATCCATGTCAGCAGGAGTTAAAGCATTGTGAGAAAAAAGTTGATTGCCCAACTGCTCTAAATCGGGTAACAACCATGCACCTTGAACAATCCAACGCCCTTGTTGATCCTGTTGAGTGGGTTCGGGATCGTTGTTTGGGTTCGGAATCCATTGGGCTCGAAAAATTTGCCTCCGATTAGCAAGTTGGGCTGCATCCATGTATTGGTAAGGGCGAGTGGGATCAGAACGACGCAAGTAGTAGGTGATGACTTGGTAACTCCACTTTGATGGCGGAGCCGTGACTCGCTCTTCATCTGGGAAACGAGCGATGAAGTCAAGCCGTGAAAATGTGTCGTCATCGTTTGGACTATCATCATCGTCAAGCAGATTCAAAAGCTGTCCGTTAGCACTTACCCTCTCTTGAGGCAAAACATCCACCGCCTGAGTCAGTTCACGAACCATCCACTCAAGGGCGAAGTCAGCGGAGTTTTGCAAATTTGCTAAAATGCGACCCCTTCTGGCGTTGTCAAAAGCTTGGGTCATCGGGATGAAAAGCAAGGTGAACATGATTGACAAGATTGCGATGGCGACAAGCAATTCTGTAAGTGTGAAAGCGTGCAAATGTGCAAGCGTGGGGGCATATAGGCGTGCGGAATTGCTTCTCCCTAATTTTCGTTCCTTTGCCTCTGCTGATATTCTCCTTGTTTTTGTGTCCTTGTGTTTTCGCATCATTGTCTTCAGTCCTCTTGCCATCATTACTCGCCTCACTGGCTCGTTGGTTTTCTTCTCCATGCTTGGTCAGGAGTGACCATCATTTGAATGCGAACTTGTCCATCCAAATACAGCACCAAGTCCGCAGGAACTCCCCCCTTGACATAGTTAGGCGCAGTTGTGTGAGGCATGTATCGGTGATGAACGCACCAAGTCACAACAGTTGAATCGTCAGGGACAGATGGATTAGGAGCGTATGGTCGGGTGTTTCGGATACCCAATTGGCGCATTTTGTCTGGGTCAGAGCATTGTGTCGTCGCAAAGTAGGGACTGGCAGGGTGACACGGATCGGTAGGCAAAAATCTCGTAATAGCATAAGTCGGGGTGCCACCTGCTTGCACACAAACCCCTTGTTGTGAACTTGTTATCGGGAACGAAGGTGGCATGAAATCGGTGCCAGTATCGCAACCTTGGTAAGAGGTATAAAAGTCAGGGATACCACCTACAGCGCGATAGTCAGCGGGGCAAATCAGAGTTCGCCTACTGCGAAGGTATTGATCAAGGGCTAACAAACCCCCAACTTGGGCATCAAATTCGTCCTCGTTGAATTTTTGATCTCTGTCATTGTCAATAGGTGGTTCTTCATCTATTCGCCCATCCCCATCGTCATCCCGACCGTTCACCGGGTCTTCATCAAACTGACCGTCACCATCATCATCACCGTCTGGAGGGTCTTCATCAAACCTGCCATCCCTGTCGCTATCCAGACTATCGTAAGGAGAGGCGGGGAAGCCATCCCAGTCCAGCATGTAGAGTCTCAAGGCTCGGTGAATGACTTGCAATCGGTTCTGACATTCAAAAACTTTTCGCTGCTCCTGAGAAGGTCGGTAGAAGGTGAACAACAATCCCATCAAAATGGCAATGATAGCGATGACTGTCAAGAGTTCGGTGAGGGTGAAAGCAAATGAGCCTGCATAGGTGCAGCGATGTGAGCGTATCTGCATGTGGAAGTTTTGTTTTGCAACCCCTTCCACTATTCTCCTTGTCACTTTTTCACAATGTCTCCTTGTCATCGCCGTTTCACGCTCCTAAGGGAGTAAGACCTGAGAAGGTGGGATGATGGTTATCAACTCTATAAAATCGCCTTTCCTGCGAGGCGGTGCTTCCTGCCAAAGTGGGCGACCAGACATGCGGATTAGAACGGAAGCGTTACGAACGGAAATTAGGCGGTTAATCGTGGGGGGTAACTGAACAGAACCGTTCCCACCAATTGAAGAAATGACTTCATAGTTGACCCCGTTTTGATCTAACCAACGGATTTGAAGGCTCAGACCGGCAAGAATAGGTGAAAACCGCAAAGCGTTGGCGCTAACTTCAAACCACCGAAGCCGCTCATAAGGAAACCACTGCAACACATTATTGGTGTTTTGCCCTGAGGGAGGGCTTATCTGAAAATCGTCAGGAAGTTTGATTGCTTGAACAAACCAATCATCGCCTGTCAAGTAGGCGACCATTACCCGAGCCTTTGGTGGTAGCGGTTGGTTGTTAGGGGTGAGTAAAACGAGAAAACCTGACTGGAAATCACTGGCAGGGGAAACTGTCAACGGCGTTCCCCAAGCACCTACATTCAACCAAATTGCTTGAATTGCTGCGGGAGACAAGCCGCCAAAGGTTGTTTGGAAAATTCCGACCCCTGCTGGTAAGTTCATGCGCTGTTGAATTGATGGGTCTGGAGGGAGCATGTTTCCAGTTTCTGTAAGCCAATGTCCGGGTATGTCTTCGTCAATATTTCCGTCGCCGTCGTCGTCCACAGTGTTGGGAGGGTCTTCACCTATTAGGCCATCACCATCCCAATCAACTCCGTCAATGACATAGTCGACCCGAAGCGAACCGAGACGAGAATCATTGTCAGTTAAGCCGGGTGGACGAGGGGAAGCAGAATTAAACCTCAAAGTGCTTGGACTGAGAAACTCAAATTCAAAGAAGCCGTCGTTGGAGGTGAGCGGCGGGTCATCATCGAGGAACAGTGGAAACTCTTCCACAATTTTCAATACTCGCAATGCTGGAAGGTTGAGGGTAAAGGTGTTGGTTGAGGTAGGGACAATGTAAAGTTCGCGATTGACCTGCGTGATTGGACTGATCGGATTGGCAAGTTCGTAAGATACCCTCAAAAACCTGAAGCCGACAGGGCGCGGGGTTTGGACTTGAGGGGGGGCGAGGTAGACATCAACTTGGCTACTTTGTGGGTCAAAGAAAAACTCAAAATCAGCCACATCCAAAGCGTTTACAAACCTATCCCCATTTCGGTCAACAGTTACAGGCAAATAACGCACTTCCCGATAAACCCGAATTTCAGGTTGACCGTCACCGTTAGTGTCCCAATTGGGGATAGGAAAAATAGGTGCAAATCGCAAAATTACCCGCCATTCGTTAGGACTGACCTTCACTAAACCAACCCGCTTGTTGGGATCACCTTGGGGCAATCCATCATCCAGTGGTTCGCCCCAGACGAAGTTGTAAGTTCGGCGAACATCCAAAAGGTAGGCTGGTTCTAAAAGCACAGGTCGGTTTGGAATCTGATTGGGGTCAAATGGGAAAATAGCGAAAGGCATCTTGGAAGTTTCGGAAAGGTAATCGCTGATGGCTTCGTGCGCTAATTGAGTTGCCATTTGTCGCAAACCCGATCTTCTGATAATGTTTTGCCCTTTGGGGAACAAAGCAACGATCGCCCATATGCCGATGCCTAAGATGGCAACGGCGGTTATGACCTCTATGATGCTGAAACCCTTTGTGCGCTTTCTTACCAAACTCAATTGCCAAGTTGCCATCTCTTTTTCGCCTCCGTCACCTCTCTTATGCCACACCTTTCAAAACTTTTTCAACCCCCCAGCAAAAATTGTGTCATGAAACTTAAACTGGTGGGCAGTTCTTCCAGCGAAACCTTGAGGAAATTTTACCAGTTCAGCCGATAGATTGCGTCTTCGCCCAATCGGAAAACTATTTCGCCATACTTGTCAAGCCTAAATTGCTCTTGCAAACTGTCGCAATTTTTTGGCTTGTGTTTCTTTTTGGTTTCATGCCGTTCATAGACTGTCGCTAAGGCATATCGCAGTCGGTGCTTGCGGAAAATTTCCCTTGCTTCATCAAGGGGCAGTTCTCCTCTCCAAATTTCCCGTGCAAGCCTCAACTTCTCAACAGCATTGATTGTCCCACCCCAGTGACCGATAAAAACCCTTCGCCCTGTCAAGATGGGGATGTAATTGCCGAGCGGATAACTGCACAAAATAGCATCCTCAGGTTGAGTGTTTTCTGCCAACCACTCAATCAACCTGAGATGCCGCTCACGCAAGTAGAAAGGGGCACCGCCATGATGCAAGGCAATTTCATCGTTTTGCAAGAAGTTGCGAACTTGCGAAAACCAGAAAGTCAAAGGCGTGATGCCTCCAAGCAAAAGCAAGACAATTGTTGGATGGCGGCCAATGGCAACAGTTCTGGGCAAAACGAGTTCATGCCAAGCCCAAGCAGCCAAAATACACATTGGCAAATGCGCCCCTTCAATCAACTTGCGTGGTTGAGCAACAGGCGTAATGTAAACAGCGAGAAAAGCGCCAATGAGCCAAGCGATGAATAGGGATTGGGGTATTTGTGCCCGAAAGACAAAGTGGGCAGAAGCAAGTAAGGCGAACAAAAAGAAAACACCGTAGTTGAGCAGAAATTGCCAAAAAGGTGGGGTTTGTAACGGGAGGAAAAATTCGGCGCGATAAACTGGATCACCCCAAATTGCCCACGCCTGCCACAATGCTGCCAAGAACGCCGGCAAAGCAATGAGAGTTGACAACAAGATTGAAGGGCTCTTTTCCCGATCAGACTTGAAGCGGTTCAAAAGGTAATGCCAAAGCAACCATAAAGTCAGCCCATATCCGATGGGTGCTAAGGCGTAAGGGTGAATGTTGCCCAACAAAATCCCTGCCAAAATGCCAATCAAAACCACCCTGCCTCTTTCTCCCCTTACATCCATTGTCCCAACCCTCATGATGCTTCCCACAAGCAAAGCAGCCAAAGCCTTTCCCCAAACGAACCATGACATTGTAGCCAGTGCCATGAAAGTGTTGGCTTCGGGCATAGCTAGCCAAATGAAGCCGCCGAGAAAACAAAGCATCAGCATGTAAGTTCGTTGCTGCTCTTCGTTCAAGACTGGCGCTGCGAGCCACCAAGCAGCGAAAACGAAAACGATGACCCCAAGAGTGTGGACAATTCTCATGCTCATGTGGAGTGAAATACCAGGAGTTTTCCCGCGATAAGTGAAGTGCAATGCATGGGCGAGTTTTCCCACAAACCAATCGTGCAGGTTAAAAGTTTTCGGGTCGTGTTGTTCAGTCGTGAAAATGTTGACAAATTTAGTTTTCCCTTCCCACCCTTGTCTTGCCCAACGGAGATGAGCGTTGTAATCGGAGACATCAAAGGTGACCCAGAAGTATCTGTGTTCCTTCGGGGTCAAGAGCCAACCGACGATATACAAACTCCACGACCAAACTAACGCTGCTGCGACGAAGAACCACAAACATTTTGGCACTCGCATTTTTCGTTCCCTATCGTCTCCCCTTTTCCTTAAGCAACTTGTCAATCCACTCTGAGACTTCCTGAGGAAAAGAAGGCGGTGGCGGCTCTTGGCGATAGTCAATCACATCATCATATGCTCCCGCTTCATAACACCTGTCAATTACTGCCTGCAAATCCAAAACTGCGACCTTAGGATCATCAGGCGCTAAAGGAATGAAAATGCGGGGCAACCTTTGCTGAGCTGTCAATGCGTAAAGGTAGAGCCGATGGGGCTCTGTCGCCTTGTGAATGCTGACAAGGTAGTGCCATCCCTTGCCAATAACGACCCTGACTAAATCAAGAGGTGGTGCAAGGTTGTAAGTTCCATCGCTCAACAAGTCAATCTCAACCAAGTTCACTTCTGCAGCCAAAACTTGTCTCTGTTTCTGCACATACTGCCATCTCGCATCTGTCCCGACAGTTTTGTTGGCATGGCTGAGCAACTCAATAACCGTCACGACTTTACCTCCACGAGCCAATTCAACAATTTCCAAGTAGCCCTCGGAAATCGGTCCTGTCGTTTCCAAAATTGTCGTAGGCTCATCGTAGGTTACCTCAACAGCATTTGCGACTGCAACAGCAGTGCCACCTGTCTGTTCCTGTTTGGGGCGAATCTGCGGTCTTTCAATGACGAATATGTTTGGAAAAATTGGACGCTCAACAGGTTCAACATAAGTCCTTTCCTCAATTCGGACATGAGATCGGGGATGCAAAAGGGGTTGAAGCACCTTGAGGGCATAAGTCAAAAAGGTGTGATGAACATCCTGCCACAGACTTTTGGCTTCAAAGTAAGGGTTCATGCCAGGGAACGGGTTAGGCACGGCTCTTCACCACCTTCAAGGGCGGCGGCTTGCGAAGAATTTGTCAAGGCATTCCTTCACCCACTTAGCATCCTCAAGCTTCAACGGTGGCTCAACCTCTCGGTCGTAATCCAACGAGTAATCATAGCCTGCCCATTCGTAAACAGTGTTGAAAGCTTCCTGTAAGTCCAGAGTCACATCAGGGTCTCCCCTCAAAAGCGGAATCGGGATCGTCGGCATCTTGTCCTTCAAAGTCCACGAGTAAACTTCGCAGTATGGGCGACGATATGAACGACTGATGATGGCGTAATAGTCTCCTTGTGGCAGCGGGTCTACCATCGGCATCCTTGTCCCCTCACGAAGCAAATCAAGTTCAACCAAGTGGACATCGTTGGCGAAGAATGCATCTCGCTTTTTCAAGTAATCACCCCAAGCAGGGCTGCCAAACCTTTTGTTTGAAGGTGACAGAAGTTCAACGACGGTGACGAGGCGGCGGGTTCCTCGTTCACGGATTTCAAGGTAAACTTGCTCACGCTTTTGAGTAAGTGCAAGTCTAACGATGGTGGGTGCTACGACAGCGATGGCAGCGTTTTCTCTTTCATGTTCAGGTGGCAGTGAGCTTCCCCCTTCAACGACCAAAACATCAGGCAAAATCGTGCCGATCTTCTCATCGGGCTCTTGCATGATAATAACCTGAACTTGCCCAAGGATGACATACTTAGGACGCACTTTTGGAACGAGTGCCTCCCTCATCGCGTAAAGGAAGTTGCCGTGAAAATCCGACCATAACGGCGAGCTTTCCAGAAACGGGTCCATGCCGGGAAAAGGTGACGGCATGTTTTAGCACCTCCGAAAAAGTCGCCAACGAAAAATTTTGCCACCGTCACTTTACAGAGCGAATGAAAACTGGGTTGGTCATTGCAACAGGTAATTGATCGTCTTTTCGCAACGCTTGTGCCAACACCCAGCCGTCACCAAGTTCCAAGGAGAATTCGCCTTCAAAATGGTTTTTGCCGTCAAGGTTAAACGAATGAACGACTTTGCCGTTGTAGACAATTTCAATTCTGTCAAGTGGATGAACGCTCTGAACCCAAACCTTGATAGTTGCATGGGGACTGCTTACTGTGCTGCCTGGCAAAGCGTTACCAACGGTTAGAAGTAGCAAAGCCCCGCGGCTGAAGAAACTTCGCCCTTCCTTAAGGGCGCGGACAATGTTTTCTGTTGTCAAGGGCAAATCGCCCAAATAGACATAAGTTCTACGGTGACCGAGCCGAGAGGTCTTTCGGTTATGGCTGTCGGTTCCCGTTTCAGCGAAAACCTTCATGCCCTTATTGAGCAACTCCCACCAAAGCAAAACAGTGCTCTTACCACCGTCACCGTTATCGTTCCACAACTCAATCAAAGGCAAATGTTTCAGTTCACGAGCGAGTTGAGGTGCCTTCGGAGTTCCTGACCAGTGAGGGTGGTTGAGTTTGATTGTCATAGACTTCTCATCTGTGTCCATCTTCAAAACGGCGTCAATGACCTTTTGCAAAGTAGCGGTGGGAAGTTCCAAAACAGTCCCGTTTATGATGTTCGCGTGAAAGTTCGGCGTAGTAAATTCCTCGCCGGCGATGACAATGAACTTTCCTGGTTCTGAGAGAGGCAGAGCCTCTTGATGTGCTGTCAAGACATGCTGAATGACTGGACCGACACCGTGATCTGTGAGGACAAACCAGTCAAGACCTTCACCACGGGCAGCCTCAACCATCTGAGCAGGTGTATCATTGCCGTCGGAGTAGACAGTGTGAGTATGGGTGTCGCCGCAATACCAACCTTTGGGTTTTTTTAAAACCCGCCGCACTGGCGCACTAAACGCACCGAACTCGGCGAGGACAAAAACTTGTTGAGCCTCAAATTCAAAACCTCTGGATGCAGTGATGCGGTAAATAATCCCAGGCAGCAAGAATAGCGTCCCTAACCCATTTCGGTCAGTAAAGGAGACATAAGTTTCGGTTGCTGTCTGAGGCGAAGTGATGTCTAAGCGTGCTGGAACGAGGATGTTTTCATCGGCAACGAAAGTCGCTATCCGCACCGTTGCTGGCATTGGCATCAATGGTTTTTCTGTGAAGAAGACCCGCAACTCTTGTTCAATTCCGAGCGCGTAAATGCCCTTGACATTGTTTACAGTCAACTCCCAAAGTCCTTGCAAATTGGGGCCTGTGACCTCAAGGAATTCAAGGGAACCGCGAAGCAAACCTCCCCACCGTTGCTCAGCCTTTACGCTGTCAGGTGACTTCAGTTTAATTTCAACCGTTCCTTCCTCACGGGGTCGGACGAAATTAAAGCGCACCCTCGTTAGTTCAGGGACTTGGACCGTGAACTGGTGGATAGGTTCGCCACCAAATTTAGGCTCAGCAAACCTTAAACCGCGAGCGAGCACTACTGGTTCGGGCTTGACAAACAAGTCAACATCTCCAATTGTTCGCACAAGGAAATGGTTACGGACCGTCTGACGCTGTCCTTGTGGCGGTTGCGGTCCGTTGACCATCAACCGCCAGATGCCCCAACGACCGCTAACGGCGATTCTATATTCCGACCAAGCCTTGCTTTGAGGATTTGTCAATTTCATTGCTTCAGAACCGTCGGGGGCGAAGAGGATAAAAGACGATGGCTGTCCTGCTTGTTCGTCGTCGGCTTGGTCAAAAACAGCGATTGTAAACTCGTTCGTGGTTGGAGGGACATAGATGAACAAGTGCATTGTCCGAGCAGCACCTGTTGAGTCAACATAAAGGCTGTCAGGAGATTGACAAATTCTTTGAGCCCATCCAAACGAGACAACCAACGCAATTGAAACCCAAGCCCAAAAGAGTCGCATGTCATTGCCCTCCTTTCAGCAGGAGTTAGCATGCCATTTAAGTGTAGCGTTTGCTCAAGGTATATGGCGAAAAATCTTTGCGGTGATGCCAAAATGGAAAGTGGCGTTCAAGGCATCAGGGAGGTGAAAGAAGATGGCGGTGATGATTGAAGGCATTGAAATCACTTGGCTTAAGCACGATGCGTTCTTGCTTAAGGGTGAGGGCGTAGTTGTAGCAATTGACCCCTATGAACTTCGTTCCGTCCCAGAAAAAGCGGATTTGGTTCTCATCACCCATGACCACTTTGACCATTGCGATCCAAACTCGGTGCAGATTGTTGCCAAGACAGACGCAGTCATCATCGCACCACGAAATGCTGCAGCGAAACTCAGCGGTAATGTGAAAATTGTCAATGTTGGCGATACGGTTACTGAAAAGGGCGTGACTGTCAAAGTGGTGCCCGCATACAATATCCGACCCGAAAGGCAACGCTTTCACCCGAAAAACTATGGCGGTGTCGGCTACTTGATAACGATGGCAGGAAAAGTGATTTACCATCCCGGCGACACCGATGTGATTTCGGAAATGGACAACCTCGGTCAAGTTGACATCGCTCTTTTGCCTGTCAGCGGCACTTATGTGATGGACGCAAATGAAGCAGCGGAGGCAGTCAAGCGCATAAAACCAAAGCACACTATCCCGATGCACTACGGCAGTATTGTTGGCAGCAAATCCGATGCCGAAAGATTCGCCCAACTCGTTTCAGGCTTGACAACCGTTCACATCCTTGAGCCAGTAGGGTGAACCCAATTCGTAATTGGGCGTGAGACACGGAACGAGGGCGTAGGATGCAGGTTCATTCATTCTCAAACTGCAAAACGATTGTTCATCTTGCAACCATCCTGCTCTCCCAGCCCGTCCATGTAATTGGGATGAACCTTGATGCTACCGGAAATTGACGGAAATTAATGGTAGCGTCGTCCCCTGTGGGCGACGGTCGTTAAAATCATCAAAATCGTTGTAGCGTTGCCTTTTATGGACAACGGTAATTTAACGACCTTTAGGGACAAAGCCCCGACGCTACCAAGGATTGACAAAAACTGAATGTAGTGTCGCCACTTGTAGGCGACGGTCGTCTGAGATTATCAATTTACGACCGTCCCTCGCCC
>FMJZ01025817.1_pt1 | contig 27395 bp, 25 predicted proteins | sample 1987881 | NCBI WGS metagenome assembly FMJZ01 (sample SAMEA4378227, study PRJEB15110) | soil metagenome | biome: soil; feature: Field; material: Soil | place: India | collected 2015-03-11 | depth 0 m
ATAATTTAAAGATTGGAACCTTAATCTGTTATGAATCAATATTTCCTGAAATATCTAAGGAATATAAGTTAAAGGGAGCTAATATACTTATTAATATTACAAACGATGCATGGTTTGGAAAGACATCAGCACCTTATCAACACTTTGCCATGAGCAAGTTTAGGGCTATAGAAAATGAACTATTCCTTATAAGATCTGCAAATACTGGAATATCAGGTATTATATCTCCTTTAGGAGAGGTTTTAGTATCAACGCCAATCTTTACTGATTATAGCTTTTCATATAAGATCTTATACTGATCTGACAAAATTTTTAAGTGTACCAATATTTTCTATAAAAATCTCAACGATATCACCATCTTTTAATGGTCCAACCCCTGAGGGAGTCCCAGTAGGTATTATATCACCAGGATAAAGAGTCATGTAATTACTTATAAAACTAACTAAAAAAAAGGGAGAGAATATCTGATCTTTTGTGTTACTATTTTGAACTACTGTTCCATTTAAGATTGTCTTTATCTCAAGAGAGGTTGGCGCTAAATCTGTTTCAATATAAGGTCCATAGGGCGCGAAGGTATCAAAACCCTTTGCCCTTGAATACTGGCCATCCTTTTTTTGAATAACCCTCTCAGTTATATCATTAAAACAGCTATAACCTAATATGTAGTTTTTTGCCTCCTCCTCAGATACATTTTTACAGGTCCTTCCAATTACTATGGCAAGCTCACCTTCGTAATCAACCCTCTTTGTAAAAGATGGGATGATAATATCATCACCAGTAGCTATTAATGCAGATGTTGGTTTAAAAAAGATTAAAGGTTCATCTGGAACTTCTTTGCCAAACTCTTTTGCATGGTCTTTGTAGTTAAGCCCAATAGCTACAATCTTAGTAGGCACTGTGGGTATTAACTCTTTGAGCTCATCTTTCTCGATTGATTTTTCTGAAACTTTTATACCTTTTAAGGTCCCACGATTTTTGAAATAATTAAACATGTCTTCTTCAAAGGGATAAAATTTCTCTCCCTCAAAAAGACCACTTAAGACCTCTCTTGTCTTTAAATGTGTAATCCTTCCAACTTTCATAAGTTATCTCGCTTTAGCTAAATTATCATCTAATACCCAATACGTCTGCCATTGTATAAAAACCATTCTCTTTATTTCGTATCCACTTTGCAGCTCTAATAGCACCTCTGGCGAAATTCTCTCTACTGTGGGCTCTATGTGTAAGCTCAACTCTCTCTCCCATTCCACCGAATATAACTGTATGTTCGCCCACTACATCTCCAGCTCTTAATGTTTGCATCCCTATCTCTTTTTTCTTTCTCTCTCCTACCATACCTTTTCTTTCATATACGGCTGTTTCATCATAACTCCAACCAAAGGCTTCAGCCACTACCTGTCCCAACTTAACGGCTGTTCCGCTAGGGGCATCCTTTTTCTTATTGTGATGTATCTCTACTATCTCAACATTATACTCATCTGTTAGTAGCCTTGCTGCCTCGGAGACAAGCTTAAAAAGCACATTAACACCTAAACTCATATTTGGTGATAATAGGCATGGGAAGCTTCTTTTTGCCAGCTCTGCTATCTTTTGGGTCTCTTCATAGGAAAATCCCGTTGTTCCTATAACCATTGGGGACCCTTTATAAGCAGCAATCTTTATGTTCTCACGGGTTGCTTCGATATGTGTAAAATCAATTATTACCGTATCCTTTTCTGATACCTCTTCTAAAGAGCTTGTAATTACAATACCTTTAGTTCCACCAAATCTCTCAGCAGGCTCACCAATAAAGGGAGAATCTTTTTTTTCTATGGCTGCACAAAGCAAAAGCTCAGGATCTTCCTCTATAAGACGCATTATAGTACTGCCCATTCTACCGCAGGCACCTAAAACAATAATCTTAATCACCTTTCACTCCTTTATAATCTTATATTTAGCCAAAACTTTCTTCAATTTCTCTTTATTTTGAGATGACATCTCACAAAGAGGTAGTCTAAACTCTTCTTTTATCATAGACATCATGCTTAGGGCTGTCTTTACAGGAATTGGGTTTGTTTCTATGAATAATGCTTTCATCAAATCAAAAAGCTCTAAGTGGCCCCTTCTTGCTGAATCAGCCTTCCCATCCAGAAAGTCCTTTACCATTTTAGAAATCTTTTTAGGGATAATATTAGAAGCAACAGAGATAACCCCTTTTGCCCCCACCGACATCATAGGTAGGGTAAGAGAGTCATCACCTGATAGTATAGAAAAACTTTTCTTCTTAATACCTTTTGCTATCTCTGTTACCTGATCCATACTTCCGCTTGCTTCTTTGATTCCAATTATGTTTGGTATTTCAGATAACTTAATTATTGTCTCTGGTTGCATATTAATACCCGTTCTACTAGGAATGTTATAAAGGACAACAGGGATATCAACAGTCTCGGCAATCTTCATAAAATGCCTATAGAGACCTTCCTGAGAGGGCTTATTATAATAGGGACAAACCTGCAAGGAAGCATCTGCACCCACTTTTTTCGCATGCTCTGTTAACTCTATTGCCTCTTCTGTACTATTTGCTCCTGTCCCGGCAATTACAGGCACTCTCTTGTTTACTTTTTTTACGGTAAACTCTATTACTTTGTTGTGTTCTTCATAGGAAAGAGTTGCTGACTCACCAGTAGTACCACAGGGAACTATCCCACTTATACCTTCTTTGATCTGAAACTCTATGAGTTTCTCTAAAGATTTCCAATCTACTTCTCCATTTCTAAAGGGTGTAACGATAGCAGTTATTGCTCCCTTAAACATAAATTATCTCCTATAAAATATTTTTATAGCTCCTTTAAAAAAATCTCTCCTTGACAGATAAGCCTAACCTGTCCTTCCAAATAGACATTGCTAAAATTTTCTCCCTCTATCTTAAAATAGACCGAAAGCATCTCACCCCCTGAGGTGATTATGTTTGCCTTATCTCTGACTATCCCCTTCTTACCTAACACAAGGGCAGAGGCACAGGAGCCGGTGCCGCATGCTAAAGTTTCATCTTCTACCCCTCTTTCATAGGTTCTTACCTTAATACTATTACCACCTAAATATTTAATAAAATTTACATTAGTACCTTTTGGCGAAAAATAACTGTGAAATCTTATCTTATTGCCTATCTCTTTAACAGGAAAATTATCTATATCATCAACCTCTAAAACAAAATGAGGCACGCCTGTATTAATAAAGGCACCCTTAAAAATCTTTCCATCCACATCAATAGTTACTTCATCAAGATAGTTGGTTGGGTCAGACAACCTTACCTTAACAATAGTACCTTCTACAAAGGCATCAATTTTTCCAGCTAATGTCCTAAAGAGGATATCTTTTTTTCCAGTTATAATTGAAAATACTCTGCCTGCACATCGAGCCCCGTTTCCACACATCTCAGCGATACTACCATCGGAGTTAAAAAAATCCCATCTAAAATCTACTTCCTCATCCTTGTTAAGTATTATTAACCCATCAGCCCCAACACCATTATTTCTGCTGGTTACTTTCTTTACGATATCCTTAAAAAAATCAAAGGAATACTCGCCCTTTAGATTGTTAACTATAATAAAATCATTCCCTGAGCCACTTAGCTTATAAAAAGGTAATTTATCCATATTTATCCTTTAGAAAGGTATTTTTTCTTTACTAATGAGGTCTTCGTAGGTATCTCTTTCTCTAATTAGATAATACTTATCCCCTAAAACTAATACTTCTGCAGCCTTATTACGTGAGTTATAGTTAGAAGACATTGAAAACCCATAGGCACCGGCACTAAATATACATAGGTAATCATTTTTCTGGATCTCTGGTAGGCTTCTATCCTTAGCAAAAAAATCGGTTGATTCACAAATAGGACCAACTATGTCATATACTTGGTTAATACTTTCATCCGACTTTGTTAAAGGGAGGATTGTGTGATAGGAGCCGTAAAGGGCTGGTCTTGCAAGATCGTTCATGGCTGCATCAACAATAATAAATCTCTTTTCAGTGTTTTCTTTTAGATATAGCACCTTTGTTGCCAATATACCGGCATTGCCAACAATAACCCTACCAGGCTCAAAAATTAATGTCTTTTTAATCCCCTCAAACTTCTTCAAAACAGCCTCTCCATACTCATTGGGATGAGGTGGCTCTTCATCTTTGTAACTGATACCAAGCCCACCCCCTAAATCAATATATTTTATCTCAATATCCTTACTTTCAAGCTCTCTCATTAAAGCAATAACCTTGTCAATCGCTTCAAGAAACGGTGCTAACTGCGTAATCTGAGAGCCTATATGACAATCAATACCAACAATCTCAATATGTTTTAGTTTTTTAGCCTTCATGTAAACATCAAAAGACATCTCATAGGGTATTCCAAACTTATTCTTCTTAAGACCTGTTGAGATGTAGGGATGGGTGAGAGGATTAACGTCAGGATTTATTCTAATTGCTATGAGAGCTTTCTTTTTAAGCTTACCAGCTATACTGTCTATGGCATATAGCTCTGCTTCAGACTCCACATTAAACATTAGAATATCTTTTGAGATAGCCATCTCTATCTCGTCGTCGCTTTTACCAACACCTGAAAAGACTATCTTTTTGGGATCAGCGCCAGCCTTAAGGGCTCTATATAACTCTCCACCTGAGACTATATCAAAGCCTGAGCCTTCCTTTGCAAAAAGCTTTAAGAGAGCTATATTACTATTAGCCTTAACTGAGTAACAAATAAGATGTTCATGTGTTTTAAAGGACTCATCAAAGGCTTTATAATGTCTTAAAAGTGTACTGGCACTATAAATATATAATGGTGTACCAAACTCTTTTACCAATTTACTTACCGGCACATCTTCACAATAAATCTCATCACCTCGATAATTAAAATAATGCAAAGCCCACCTCCTAAGAAAATTATCTTTAAATTTTAGAAAGATAGCCTCTAAAAATCAACAAAAATGAGTTAAAAAGGCCCTTTCTAACTTAGCAACTTTAACCTTTTATCCTTTTTTCTTGTTTTAAAATATTTTTTCTTGAAAGCTCATACTCTAAATGGGCTGTCTTAGGATGTTCGTATAAAACCTCTATGCCTATGTTAGTTAAAGCTTTTCTTAAAAAATTTATCTTCTCTGATAATTTCTTTACATCCTCCATAGGGTAATCGCTTAAAGGCGTAAGTCTTTTGGGTACGAAGGGGCTTAAAGTAAAAGTCCTTTTAACAAATCTTTTACCTACACTTTTTTCAATCTGCCTTATCTTTTTGGCAAAACTTATTATACCTTCAATATCCTCCATAGTCTCTGTAGGTAACCCGATCATAAAATACAATCTCAAACCAGAAAAACCCCTTTCTAAAGCTAACATAGTCGCTCTCTCGAGATCCTCTTCTGTTATACCTTTTTCTATGTAGTTCCTAAGTCTTTCTGTTCCTGCTTCTGGTGCGAGGGTAATTGTTCTATTGCCACCTAAATATAATAAGTTAATAAACTCTTCATCAACCATATCTGCTCTTAAAGAAGATATGGAAAAATTTTTTTTCTCTTTTACTATAAACTCCATAAGCTCTTTAATTGAAGGATGATAGGATACACTTGCACCTAAAAGACCAATTTTTTTATTTACTGAGTTTTTTATAATCTCCTTTATTATCTCTTTATCGGCAAAACGAAGCGGGGCATATAAGATTCTTGATATGCAAAAATTGCACCTTGCAGGGCATCCCCTAGTAACCTCTATCAAATGACAGTCTCCAAACTCACCTTTCTTAGTAAAAAATATACTTTTTGAGAAATCCAATGGGAAATCTTTATAAAAGGCTCTCCTATAGGCTTTCATTCGTGAGGGGATATAAGTACCCTCAATATTACTTGCCCTATTTAATATCTCTTCTTTATCTCGGAAATTATAAAAAAGCTTTAGGAAATCTACATAACTTTCCTCTGCCTCTCCAACAAATATAATATCGAATACCTCATCAAAGACCTGTGGGTTAATTGTTATTGCAGCACCACCGCCAATTATTAATGGATACTTTTCGCCTCGTTCAGAAGATCTTAAGGGGATATTAAGTAGATACAAAGATTTAATTACATTTAAATAATCAAGCTCATAGGACAAAAAAAAGGCTATAATTTGAGAGTCCTCAATGCCAAAGGAGTTATCTAAAGGAAGCACCTCTTTCTCTTTTTTTCCCTCCAAAAATAGTCGGTTAACCCCAATTTCTGGAACTCTCTTAGTAAGCTCAAAAACCCTATGTAGGGCAAGGGTGCTTATACCAACATTATAACTATTAGGGTAAAAAAGAGAGACATTAACAGACCCTCTTCTTCCCTTCTCACCGCTTTCGTGGTTTAAAATATCTTTTTGTAGTTTTAAAAGATGACTTGATATGTTCCTAATCAATTAATCCACATTCCACCTTACATAGGCTGGTATCTCAAGGACCTCATCAGGCAAATCTTCCTTTATAATTATAGGTCTTTTTGTCTTTCCTTTATTAGTGTAAAAATCTCTCTTCTCTGCCCCATCAAAACCTGTAGCCACAACAGTTATTCTAATCGTCTCGTTCATGTTCTCATCAATTATAGCACCAAACCTAATATTTGCGTCCTCTCTGGCTGTTGCCTTTATAATATTTGCTGCTTCCTCCACCTCAGCAAGTGTTAAGTCGTATCCACCGGTAATATTTAACAACAACCCCTTTGAACCATGGAGACTAATCTCTTCCAACAAAGGATTTGAAATAGCTTTCTCAGCAGCCTCTCTTGCTTTATTCTCGCCTGTAGCCACACCTATACCAATTCTTGCAACGCCTGTCTCTTGCATTACAGAACGAACATCGGCAAAATCTATATTTATAAGTCCATTTATTGTTATTAAGTCTGATATGCCTCTTACAGCTTGATACAATACATCATCTGCTATGCCAAAGGCTTTTAAAAGGGGCGTTGACTTATCTACTAAAGCAAGAAGTCTATTATTTGGTATTGTAATTAAGGCATCAACATTTTTTTTCAACTCCTCAAGTCCTATTTCAGCCCTCTGTGTTCTTAGTCTTCCTTCAAAATCAAAAGGCTTAGTAACAACGGCTACCGTTAGAATATTAAGTTCTTTAGCTACCTTTGCGATGACTGGTGAGGCACCTGTGCCTGTACCACCTCCCATACCTGCTGTTATAAAGAGCATATCAGTACCTATAAGAGCATTCTTTACATCTTCTATGCTTTCTAAGGCTGCCTCCTTGCCTCTCTCAGGGTCACCACCTGCTCCTAAGCCTTTATTACTAACCCCTAACTTTAATTTGAAGGAGGCAAGGGATTTTTCTATATCCTGTGCATCGGTATTGGCAACCCAAAACTCAACACCCTCTATCCCTTGTTTAACCATATTATTAATAGCATTTCCGCCAGCACCACCAACACCAAATATTTTTATCTTTGCCTCAAAGATTTCTTCTCTCTGAACTTCAATCATCTCTCATCCCCCTTCAATTTTTTATTCAAAATAATCCTTAAGCATTGCCTTTAAGCTTTCTACGATTCTACGGAAGCTCCATTTCTCTCCACCACCCTTTGAACCTTTTGCCTCTCTGTAATGATGTTTACTACCATATAATACAAGTCCAACGGCCGTCGATAACTGCGGTGAGGAGATTAGATCTACAACACCTGAGACCTTAGGTATACCAACTCTCACCGGCATGCCAAATACCTGTTCCCCTAATTCAAGAGTCCCATTCATTAGAGCTCCACCGCCTGTTAATACTATCCCTGAGGTAATAAAATTACTAACATCTGATTTTACTATCTCTCTATTGACGAGGGCAAATATTTCTTCCATTCTTGGCTCAATTATATCTGCAAGGGTTGTTCGAGGTATAATCTTGCTCTTTCTAGTACCAACAGAAGGCACTTCAATCATCTCCCCTTTATCTACCAAAGAGCTTAAGGCTGACCCATATTTTACCTTAAGCATCTCTGCCTCCTGTGTAGCTGTTCTTAATCCTATCGCTATGTCATTGGTTATGTGGTTACCACCCATTGCTAAGACGGATGTGTATTTTATACTACCACCGTGAAAAACGGCTATATCAGTTGTTCCTCCTCCCAAATCTACAAGAGCTACTCCTAAATCCTTCTCATCTTCTGTAAGTACAGCCTCACTGGCAGCCAACTGCTCAAGTACTATGTTTTGAACATCAACACCTGCCTTTTTGCAACATTTTATTACATTTTCTACTGCTGTTACTGCCGCCGTAACAATGTGAACCTTAACTTCTAATCTTACACCACTCATTCCTAAAGGTTCTTTTATTCCATCTTGACTGTCAACAATGTATTCCTGAGGTAAAACATGTAATATCTCTCTATCGAGAGGTATGTTTAATGCTTGTGCTGCATCAATAACTCTTCTTTTATCGGCATCTGTTACTGTTCTACTTTTAATAGCTATAACTCCCGTGCTATTATAGCTCTTTATATGACCACCAGCTATGCCAACATAGACGCTTTGTATCTTTGTTCCAGCCATCACTTCAGCATCGTGAATAGCTTTTTTTATCGAACCAACCGTTTCATCTATATTTATAACTACACCTTTCTTAATACCCTTTGAGGGTGCTATACCTACACCTACAATCTCCAAAGAAGAATCTACAAGCTGACCCACGATAGCACAAACCTTGGTAGTACCGATATCAAGCCCTACAACGATTCTATCACTACTGCCTTTTGCCATCTTTAACCTCTACAATGTTTTTTTGATTAATCGATATCCCTTTACTAAATCTTGCATCAACATACTCAATATTTTCCTTTTTATTTACTATATCTGTCCAGAGTTTTTTTAAGTTAAGAATCTTTTTCTCTAACTCATCATAACCAATATACACTGAGGGTATGTAATTACTGCTGGTCTTTAACTCTAAACTCTTTATCTCGATATAACTAGGGGTTAACCTAACCTCAGAAGGTAATAAATAGGGTGTTGATTGATTATCTAAAGATATAAAATTGCAACCACTCTTTAGATAGTTAGCCATTGAGTCCTCATTTATTTTTTCCAAAGTAATAATAGGAACATCTATATTCTCACCAATAGACATAGGCCTAATGACCTCTCCATTCTCATCGAGAAGCTTTAGATCTCCATCAAAAAAGATAGCGATAGGCTTTTTCTCTTTAATGTCTACAACAATTCTACCCGGTAACTCTTTCCTAACATGGGCTTTACTAATATAAGGTCTAGTGGCAAGAAAGAGTTTAATATTTTCCATGGGGAATGTAAAAATGTTTGGGTTTACATCTATAATAGGTTTTATAAAGCTTCTAATCTCTTTATCGGCAAAATCGCTGGCACCAATAACTGCCAACTCCCTTATCATTAAGAACTCCTTTGTAAATCTTGTAAACTCTTCTTTTATCAAAGGTCTTGTAAGGCTATAAGTTTGAGAAGCAAATAATATTAATATTCCCACAATAGAAAAAAACAAGATGGTTTTTTTTATAAACCTTTTTAAGGTCTTCTTCTTTCTTTCTTTTTCAAGCTTATTAGTTATATTTCTTCTATTCATATCAATCTTTATAAGAATTATGTAGCCTTGCCTTTTTCAATATCATCTCTACTAAATCAGAAAAATTTATGCCGTGGTAAGCAGCCGCTTTGGGAAGTAAGCTTGTCTCTGTCATACCAGGGATTGTATTTATCTCCAGGGCATAGGGAGTATCATTATCGGTTAAGATAAAATCAACTCTTGCGGCACCAGAACATTTAATAGCTCTATAAGCCTTTAGGGCAATCTCTTTCATCTTCTTTATAGCTTCTTCATTGCAAGTAGGTGGTATAATGTACTCAGTCTCCCCCTTGGTGTATTTTGAGTGAAAGTCATAGAAACCCTTATTGGGTCTAATCTCTATTGGTGTTAGAACGAGCTCATCTAAAACTGAAACGGTCATTTCAGCACCTTTAATATACTCTTCTAACAAAACCTCATCATCGAGCCTAAAGGCTTCGGTTAACGCATTCTCATACTCCTTTTCATTATTTACAATGTACACCCCTATGGTTGATCCCTCTCGAGGAGATTTAACCACTAAAGGAAACCCTATGGATCTTTCGTCTTTTAAATCTTTAATAACTTGAAACTTAGGAGTTAAAATATTGTTATACTGCCATATAATTTTTGTCATTATCTTATCAATGCCTATGGCAGAGGCTAAAACTGAGGCTCCTGTGTATGGAATTTTTAGAAGTTCCAATAAGCCTTGAACAGTGCCATCTTCTCCATATCTACCATGAAGGGCTACAAATGCCACGTCTATATCAGCATTTAAGATGATATCCACTATGTTATTGCTAACCAGCAAATCAACCACATTGTATCCCTTTTCCTTGAGAGCCTTTGAGATGGCTGTGCCTGTTTTTATTGATATCTCTCTTTCCTTTGAGATACCTCCATAAATAACACCTACTCTCATAACACCATCGCCCTTACTTTTTTATTGATATTAAAATAAACCATCTCTTCTTTAAGGATGATCCCCTTTTTGAGATAGGCCTTTTGCTTTACAAACTCTATTAATGTCAAGACATCCTTTGCAGAAGCATTGCCTGTGTTCACAATAAAGTTTGCATGCTTTTCCGATATCTTCGCACCACCCACCTGATAACCCTTAAGACCTAAATCTTCAATTATCTTACCAGCATAATTCCCTTCGGGGTTTTTAAAAACAGAACCACAACTAGGCATATCAAGAGGTTGTTTACTTTTTCTCTCCTTTAAGTAATACTCTACTTTTTCTTTAATACCTCTCTCCTCTCCTTTTTTTAATGCAAAGAGCCCACCTAAAATTAATGTTTCCTCTTCTATCTCTAAACTCCTATAACCATAACTAAGATCTTCTTTAGAAAGGCTATAAAAAGCCCTCTTGGGGCTATAAAAATTTATACTCTTTACAAAACTCATTATCTCATTATTAAAAGCACCACCGTTCATCCTTAATAAACCACCTAAAGTAGCCGGTATTCCAGCTATAAACTCTAAGCCAGTAAGCTCCTCTCGTATAGAAAAATTTATAATTTCAGCAGTTAGGTTGCCTGCACCTAAATAAATCTCCACTTCTTTGTCCGTATATTTTATTATTGCCTTTTCTTTAAATCCCTCTCTTAGGTTTACCACAAGGCCGTCATAAAAATCATCTCCAACTAGTATATTACTACCGTTTCCCATTATATAAAAGGACAACCCTTTCTCTTTTGCAAAAGCGAGGGCAATCTCTATATCTTTATTATCCAATGGAAAAAACACATATCTTGCCTCTCCACCAATCTTCCAGGTTGTCAGATTTTTTAAAGGAAAATTCTCTTCTATTTTGCCTCTAAAATTTTCTAACATATCCCTCCATAGGATATAAAAAAATTTATTTTCTTAACCATTCTAGAAGCATCTCTCCAACTTTATAGACATCGCCTGCACCGAGGGTAACCAAAAGATCCCCAGCCCTTAAAAAATCTTTTAGAAAATTTAGAGAACTCTCTTTATCCCCTACAAAATATACCTCTTTATGCCCGTGTTTTTTTATACCCTCTGCTAAGAGTTTTCCAGATACACCAGGTATCTCTTCCTCCTGGGCACTATAAATATCCATTACTGCCACTACATCTGCATCGTAGAAGGATGTTAAGAAATCATCGAAGAGGTCCTTAGTCCTTGAGTATCTATGGGGTTGGAATAATACAACTATCCTACCATCCCAATAATTTCTTGCAGTTTTAAGTGTTGCTTTAATCTCTGTTGGATGATGCCCATAATCATCAATAACCCTAATATCCCTTTCCGTCCCTTTTACCTGAAACCTTCTCTGGATGCCATTAAATGTATTGAAGGCTATTTCCAATTTATCAAAGCTTATGCCCAACTCAATGGCAACTCCTATTACCGCTAAAGAGTTTAGTACGTTATGTATCCCTAATACATTAGTCTTAATCTTTCCTAAATTTTCTCCTGAAAATATTATATCAAACTCACTTCCCTCTTTGCCAAGCTTAACATTTTGAGCCTGAATATCAGCTTGTTTAGAAAGTCCATAGGTCATAACTCTGCGATTTAGTCTTGATATAATCCTCTGAACGCCTGGGTCATCAAGACATACAATATTTAGACCATAAAAGGGCACTTTATTTAAAAACTCTACGAAGGACCTTTCTAATTTTTCATAATCACCGTAATGCTCAATATGTTCTCTCTCAATATTTGTAACTATGGCTATGGTAGGAGATAGTAATAGAAAGCTACCATCACTCTCATCTGCCTCCGCTACAACAAAGCTTCCCTGCCCCAACTTTGCATTGGTGCCAAAATTATTGAGTTTCCCACCAACAACCATTGTGGGATCCATATTAGCACAATGGAGCATATGAGCAATTAAAGAAGTTGTAGTTGTCTTACCATGTGTGCCTGCTACAAGAACACTATACTTCATTCTTAAAAGCTCTGCCAACATCTCTGCTCTAAGGATTACGGGAATATTAATATCATAGGCCTTCAAAAGCTCTGGATTATCTCTCTTAATTGCACTTGATACAACAACACAGCCCACATCTCTTAAGTTATCTTCACTATGGCCATAATATATCTCTGCCCCCAGTCCCTCAAGCCTTTTTGTTATCTCAGTCTCCTTAAGGTCAGATCCAGAAACATTATAGCCAAGATTAATCAAGACCTCAGCAATGCCACTCATCCCTATACCACCAATACCAACAAAATGTATCTTTAAATCCTTCTTATACACCCAGATCCTCCATAATTTTATTAACTATTATCTGTGCAGAGTTTTTCATCTCAAACTTATCATAACCCTTAGCCATATCCTCCAACTTCTCAGGATGGTTATAAAAATCTACAATAATCTTTGCTAACATCTCTGGATTAATCTCATTTTCTCTAAAAAGTAAAGCGCAACCTCTTTTTTTTAAAAACTCCCCATTTCTTGCTTGATGATCATATATAGCATAAGGAAATGGTATTAATATGGCTGGTCTCTTTACTGCTATCAACTCTGATACACTCATCGCCCCGGATCTACCTATTACTAAATGAGATTTTTTGTAATAATCAATAATTCTATCTGTAAAGGCAAAAACTTCTGCCTCAATATTGTTCCTTCTGTACTCATAAATAGCTACATCCTTGTATCTCTCACCGGTTTGATGAAAAACTTTTATTTTACCAGACTCAAGATGAGCTATTGTAGAAAACATTAACTCATTAACAAATTTTGAGCCCTGGGAACCACCAATTACTAATAAAGAGAGTTTCTCACCATCCTTCCTTTTATTGTATTTTATCTCTTCTTTAAAAAATATGCTTTTTATCGGATTACCAGTAACTACCACCTTCTCTTTGGGAAAATATCTCTTGCAATCTTCAAAACCAAGAAATATCTTTCTTGCAAGTTTTGATAAATATTTAACCGAAGCACCAGGTACGGCATTTTGTTCCTGCAGATAGATCTTAGCACCTAATAAATAACCTGTAATTACAGCAGGGATACAAACAAAACCTCCTGTTCCTATAACCACAGATGGTTTTTTCTTTATAAAAAGAAAAAAAATTTTAAAAGAGGCAGCTATAGTCAGAACAAACCCTTTAATAGAGGTAAATAAATCCTTACCCTTTATACCAGACAGATTAAGAAATATCTTTTTTATATCGCCAGTAAAAATCTTTTTCTCTATACCTTTCTCGCTCCCTATATATAGAACTTCATATCCCTTCTCTGAAAAAACCTCTGCTAAGCTCATAGCCGGTATTACATGTCCCCCAGTACCACCACCTGTGATTACTATCAATCCTCGGCCCTCCTACTAATATTTAGCAATAACCCAATAGCAAACATATAACAAATAGTTGCAGTTCCTCCATAACTTATAAAGGGCAGAGGCAACCCTTTAGGTGGAGCAAGAGACAGATTAACAAGCATATTTAGTACCGCACCTAAAGATATAAAAAGAGTAATACCACAGGCAAGTAAGGAATGAAAACTGTTTTTATCACAAATCTTTATTGCTATCATAAAACCTCTAAGAGTAATCATCAAGAAAGCAAATCCTACTAACAAAGACCCAACCAGTCCTGTCTCCTCTCCAATTACTGCAAAAATAAAATCTGTATGAGCCTCTGGCAAAAAACTCATCTTCTGTCTACCCCCACCAAATCCAGCACCTGTAATACCACCAGCAGCAAAGGAATACAATGACTGAACAATCTGATAGGAAGCACCTTCCTGATGCTTCCAGATATTAAGAAAGGCTTTTATTCTTGCTGCTCTATAGTTTTGACTATAGGCAAGATATAAAACAGCTGGAATGCCAATACCCAAAACTATGCTTAGCCAGTGCTTAAGAGATGTTCCAGCAACTAATAACATTACAAGTGCTATGGTTAAAACAACAAAAAAACCACCAAAGTCTGGTTCAGCCATAAAAAGAAGACCTAATATAAATATTATTATCAAGTAAGGCAAAATGCCTTTCTTAAAGCTTGTAAGCTTTTCAGGATTTTTCTTGCTCAGAGAGGAAGCCATAAACATTATCAATATGAGTTTACATATAAAAGATGGCTGCAATCTAAAACCAAAAGGTGTATTAATCCACCTCTTTGCACCCTTTACTGTGGCACCTATACCAGGAAATAAGACAAGCACCATAAGTATTATGGACAATAAAAGAAGCCAATAGATATTATTCTGCCATTTTTCGAGTGGTATAAAGAGAGCAAATAAAAGGGCAATTGTCCCTATAGCTAACATTGTAAGATGTCTAAAAAACAAACTAATAAACTGCCCTTCCCCTTTTAGGCTAACCCCAGAGGATAGAACCATAATAGCACCAAAACATATAAGAAATAAAAAGGGGATAAATATATATTTATCTATCTTTATAGGAAAGCTCCTCCTTCATTTTTTTTACTATCTCAACAAACTTATTACCCCTCTCAACATATGATGAAAACATATCAAAGCTTGAGCAAGCAGGTGAGAGAAGTACTATATCTCCTTTTTCAGCTATATTAAAAGCAATCTTAACGGCCTCTTCAAAACCCTCAGAAATTACTACAGGAACTAAATCCCTTAGCTGATTGTAAATCTTTTCCTTTGCCTCACCGATAGCGACAATGGTTTTCACAACTCTTTTTATTTCCTCTTTTAAAAAAGTATAATCACCACCCTTATCTCTACCACCTAATATCAACACTACTTTCTCATTAAAACCTGCCAGAGCTTTTTCGGTAGCACCTACATTTGTTCCCTTCGAGTCATTGTAAAAAGACACCCCCTTTATCTCATCAACAAACTCAACCCTATGATGTAGCCCTGTGAATTTAGCTAAGGTCTCCCTAATACTATCTAACTCTATACCTAACTCAATGGCAGTTAATAGACTTGCCATTACATTTTCCATATTGTGAAGCCCCTTAAGGGCAATATCTTTTGAGTTAATTACCTCTTCACCTTTTAATAATTGGTGTCTTAATATAATTTTCTCTTCTCTATAATAGGCTCCTTTTTTCAACTCCTTTTTTATGGAAAAGGGTAAAATTTCCGAAAGAATCCCATATTTATACCTATTAACCCAAGGATCATCTACATTAATCACAGCAAAATCAAAGGATTCTTGATTTTCAAAAATCCTCATCTTTGCTTCGGCATAATCTTCCATACCATCATACCTATCAAGATGATCCGGCGTAATATTTAGTAAAATTGCCCCATAGGGGTGGAAATGGCTAATTGTTTCAAGCTGAAAACTTGAAACTTCAAGAACCACAAGATCTTTACTGTCATCTTCTGCATACTCAATCAAGGGAGTACCTATATTCCCGCCTACAAAGACGTCTTTTCCTGCCCCCTTTAGAATCTCTCCTATAAGTGTAGTAGTTGTTGTTTTGCCGTTTGTACCGGTAATAGCTATAATTGGTGTAGAGATAAATCTACTAGCGAGCTCAATCTCTCCCAATATCTCAATACCTCTTTCCCTTGCCTTATTAAACAACTCTGTCCTATGAGGCACACCAGGACTCACGATAATATAATTTTGATTCAAAAAAAACTCTTCCCTGTGTTCTCCAAAGAGATAGGGAATGGAGTTTTCTTCTAAAATTTTAACCTCTTTTTCAAGACTTGCCTGTGGCTTAATGTCATTTACAAAAACTGTACCTCCTCTTTTTTTTAGAAAGAGGGCACTTTTTATCCCACTTATCCCAGCACCTACTATCAAAAATCTCTTATCCTTTATCTTCATAACTACCTCAACTTTAGAGTTGATAGAGTAATCAAAGCAAGCATTATAGAGACAATCCAGAATCTAATTACTATATGGGTCTCATAGCCACCCTTTTTCTCAAAGTGATGGTGTATTGGAGCCATCCTAAAGATTCTCTTGCCAGTAAGCTTAAATGATAAGACCTGAATTATAACTGATATCGCTTCTAATACAAAAATCCCACCAGCAATTATCAAAAGAAAGGGATGCTTTGAAAGGAGTGCTACTATTCCTAAAGCGCCTCCCAAAGCCAAGGAGCCTGTATCCCCCATAAAAACAATTGCCGGATAGGCGTTAAACCACAAAAAACCTAATCCAGCACCAACTATAGCAGCGCAAAATACTGCCAACTCACCAATACCTGCTACATAGGGAACTTGCAAGTAGTTTGCGATCTTAACATTTCCTGTAATATAGGAGAGTAACATAAAGACAAAAGCTGTTGTCATTACTGGCACAATTGCTAAACCATCTAACCCATCTGTAAGATTTACAGCATTAGATGTACCTGCTATTACAAGTATAACAAAGGGTATCATCAAAAATCCTAAGCTCCAATATTTTTCTACAAACTTTAAAAAAGGCACTGCAAAGCCATCTTTAAAGGCAGGGTCATAATATATGAATATACCTATTACCAATCCTATTAAAAACTGAATAATTAGCTTTGCCTTACCAGAGACACCCTTACTTGAGCCTTCTTTGACCTTTTTATAATCGTCGGCAAAACCTAAAAGTCCTAAAGAAATTGTCCCAAATAGAGTTACGTATATATACTTGTTTGTAAGATCTCCCCAAAGAATCACTGATACACATAGGGATATTAATATCATTATACCACCCATCGTTGGGGTTCCTTTTTTTTGGAAATGGGTCTCAGGACCATCTTCTCTAACAACCTGCTTCACTTGGTTTTTCTCAAGCCACTTAATAATCTTAGGACCAATTATGAGGGTAATTATAAAAGCTGTAACAATTGCCCAGATAGATCTAAAGGTTATATATCTTAAAACATTTAGAGGTGTAAAGTATTCCTTTAAAGGATAAAGTAAGTTATAGAGCATAGAGGGACTCTCCTAAAAGCTTCTCTAATTTTACTGCACGGGATCCCTTAATAAGGATTATGTCAGATTTATTTATCATATTATCAAAGCACTCTTTGGCATCATCTACTCTTTTAAAGTAGTTATGTTTTACCTTGTTTTCTTTCAAATAGGTATGGGTATAAAACATCTCATCACCTACTAAGATTATCTCTTTTAATTTAAGTTTTATTAAAACTTTGGCGATTAGGACATGATAGTATTTGCTGTATCTTCCAAGCTCTTTAATATCACCAAGTACAACAGATTTTTTATTACCTTCAAGTTCCATTAATGTTTTTAAAGCATATTTCAAAGAGACTGGGTTTGAGTTGTAGGCATCAAGAATAACTTTCTTACCTTTTACATCTATGACTTCCATTCTTAATTTTGGTAGTTTTACCTCTTGAATGGCCCTTTTTATATCATCATCACTTACATTAAAATATTTCCCAACAGAGACAGCCAATGCAAGAATTATAGGTAACCCAAGATTTATATAGGGAAATTTTAACTCTATCTCTTTTCCTTGAGCATTTATGTTAACCATCATATAATCAAAGCTGCTAATTCTATGACTACCATAACTGTACTCCGTGCCTTTACCAAAATATACTTTTTTTACACCCTCTTTGTCATATTTTTTCAAAAAACTGTCTTCTTTATTAATAAATATTGCCTCCTTAGAGCAGTCAAAGATAACTGTTTTTTCTCTGTAAATATTGCTAAGACTTTTTAAACCCCCTAAGTGGACAGGAGCTATATTAGTGACGATACCAATATCTGGTTCAGCTATCTCACAAAGATGGGCCATCTCACCGAAATTATTTATCCCCATCTCAAGAACTGCTATCTTCTGATCTCTAAGAGACAACAACATCTTCGATAGGCCAATAATGTTGTTTAAATTCCCTTCTGTCTTTAGTACTTTTGTTTTCTTACTTAAGACCTCTCCTACTAACTCCTTTGTTGTTGTCTTACCTAAACTTCCTGTAATACCAATCAGCTTTGGATTAATCTTTCTTCTCCAGTAGTTGGCAATCTTTCCATAAGCTCTTAAGGTATCGTCTACTTTTACTACAAAAAAATTTTTACCACCTTTTATATCAAACTCCTTATCTACTATAAAACCTTTTGCCTTTCCCTTTAAACTTTCAATAAAGCTATGGCCATCAAAATTTGGTCCCTTTAAGGCAAGAAAGACCTCATTATCTTTTATTGTTCTTGAGTCCGTAGAGATACCATCAAAAGATATTTCTTCGTTACCCATAATCTCTGCTTTTATTGCCTTCCTAAAGTCTATACCCTTGCCAAACATTCCCTCTTCCTTAATGCCTGTTGAGCAACTTGCTGATCTGAGAAAAAAATTTTATTATCTTTTATAATCTGGTAATCTTCATGCCCCTTACCTGCTATAAGAATAGTATCACCTCTCTTAGCAGAGTAGACAGCATCATATATTGCCTTTTCTCTATCAGGCTGAATAAGAACCCTTTTGGAAAAGTCTATCCCTTTTTTTATATCCTCTATTATAGCATTGGGGTCTTCTGTTCTTGGATTATCGGAGGTTACAATAACCAAATCTGAATATTTTGATGCTATCTCTCCCATAGGCTTTCTTTTGGTTTTATCTCTATCACCACCACATCCAAAGACAGTTATTATCCTTCCTTTGGCTATCTCTTTTATTGTTTTCAAAACATTCTCTAAGGCATCAGGAGTATGGGCATAATCTACAAAGACCTTAAGACCACAGTCATTATTAACTTCTTCCATCCTCCCTGGTACGTTATGTAGATTTAGAATTCCTATTTTTACTTTTTCTTTATCTATACCGAGATTTAAGGCTGTAATATAAGCAGACGCAACATTATAGGCATTAAAACCACCTTTAAGTTTAGATGACACTACATCGTTTAATTCATCAGCGCTAATCTCAAACCTTAGTCCCTCTATATCATTCTTTAAAAGCTTACAGCGATATCTCGCCTTTTTCTTAAAGGAGTAAGTTATCATTCTACTATCGCCTAATTCAAGAAAAAGCCTTTCGCCATAGGGGTCATCTATATTGATAACACCAAAGGCATGTTTTTTTAGATAATTAGTAAAGAGTAGTTTTTTTGATTTATAGTAATCTTCCATATCACTGTGAAAATCAAGATGTTCGGGAGTTAGATTTGAGAAAATCGCACCATCAAACAAAAGACCTACTAGCCTACCTTGCTTAAGGGAGTGAGATGATACTTCCATAACGATATTTTCAGCACCAAACTCTAAGAACTTTTTAAAGAGAGGTATCAGTCTTTTTAAATCTGGAGTAGTGTTATCAGCTAAAGAGGAAAATTCTCCACATCTATAATTAATGGTACCAATTATTCCTGATAAAAGTCCTGCACTTTTAAAAATACTTTCCATTATATAAGTGAAGGTTGTTTTTCCGTTCGTGCCAGTAATACCTATTGTCCTAAACTTATTTAAGTCAATATTATGGGTAAACTCAAGGAGTTTAAAATAGGCCTCCCTGCTGGAAGTAACAAAAATTTTTGGTACATCAGTAGCTACGTCTCTCTCAATTACAACAGCAGCTATTTTGCTCTTATTATCTTTAATTAAATCGTGACCATCGTACTTTTCACCCTTGATGGCAAAGAATAATGAGCCTTCTTTAAGCTCTCTTGTATCATTAGTAATAAAAGAAAATCCAGAAGGTATATCTCCATCAATCTTAATGGGATTTATTATCTCAAATAGCTTATCTTTCTCTATCATCTTAAAAAAACCTTGACCTTATTGGCATTAGCATTAGGAATTGGCAGTGGATCTTGATAATAGACTATACCTGTTCCATTTATCTCAATCTGAATCTTTTTTAAGCTCGCAATTCTTATAGCCTCTCTTAGAGTTAGACCTCTAAAATCAGGAACCCCATTATCTCTCATCTCGCCAGTAATGTTATTGAAAACAACCTCATTATTTTTAGGTGAGTTGTTTTCTTTTTTCTCGTTAATAACTATGACCTTCCTCTCTCCACCTTCTAACTCTAATAACCTGTTGCCTATCTCTCTAAAAACAGGTGCCGAAACATACCCACCATACTCAACTCCCTTAGGAGAATCAATGGCAACAAAAATTACATACCTTGTTTTATCTTTTGGAAAGGCTCCCAAAAAAGAGGCTATATATTCATTTAAGTATCCTCTCTTGCCAGGTTTTTGAGCTGTGCCTGTCTTACCTATTACGGTAACACCTTCAATGGCTGCATTCTTTCCTGTACCTTCTGTCACAACATCTTCAAGTATATCTTTAACCAACTCTGAAGTTTTTGTTGATATTACTCTTCTTATAATCTCTTTGTTACTCTCATAAACTGTTTGATCAGCTTCGTTTATAATCCTTTTTATTAATCTTGGCTTTAATAGATTACCACCATTAACAACGGCACAGAAGGCATTTGTTATCTGTATCGCATTAAGAGAGATTCCCTGTCCAAAGGTGATAGTAGAGAGCCTAACAGGGGTTAACTCTTTAGGTTTAGGCACAATACCTTTTGGTTCTCCGCTTAAACTAATATCTGCTTTTACTCCAAAGTTAAACCTTTCCATATAGTTATAAAGCTTTCTCTTGCCAAGCTTCTCTCCAATCTTAATACAACCGATATTGCTAGAATACTTTATAATATCCTTAACTGATATAATGCCATATCTTTTATTATGTGCCTCTTTGAATACTCTATCGTGGACTTTATATCTTCCATTTTCACAATTTATCATTGTTGAGGGAGAGATAATATGCTCCTCTAATGCAGCAGCTAACAGAAACACTTTTAGAACAGAGCCGGGCTCAAAAATATCAATCACAGCTCTATTTCTAAGATTATTGGAACTAAACTTATAATACTCATTAGGATCGAAGTCAGGATAGGAAGCTAAAGCGAGAATCTCTCCACTTTCAGGATCCATAACTACAGAAATACCACTTCTTGCCTGACTTTTTATAACTCCTTTTTCCAACTCTTCTTCTACTATGGCTTGAATGTCTTTATTAATCGTAAGTTCGATTGATTTCTCTTCTTTAAAGGTTTTCTTGGTCCTTATTACTCCATCTTCTAAATCTTTATAATAACTGACTTTTTCTTTATTGGTCTCCAATTTTTTATCGTAATAATACTCTATACCTTCCAGACCTTCATTGTCATCATTTGTAAAGCCAATTATATGACTTGCCAAGTCTTTGTAAGGATAAAATCTTTTACTTTCTTCTACTATCTCTATGGCATCTGAGACACCATTAATTTTTGCACCTTTAATCTTATTTAACTCTTCTTTTAAGGCCCTATCTTCAGATTTTCTAAGAATAAAAAGACCCTTCTGCTCTGATTCTTCTAAACATTTTTTAATCTTTTCTGGAGAAATATTTATAATTTTAGAGAGTGTGTTTGCAAATTTATCAATATCATTTATCTTGTTCTTATTAACATATAAAGAAAAAGAAGGTACAGAAATGGCAAGCTCATTCCCATTCCTATCGTAAATATTACCTCTTACCTTGCTACCATAAAAGGTTTTCTCATATTGCCTTGAAAGCTTTGATATATAATATTCCCTATCAAAAACCTGGACATTAAAAAGTTTATAAAAGACCAGAAGGTACAACAAAACCAGCGTTGTTGCCAGAAAACCTAAGGTAATCTTCCTACGATTTAATTTTATCTTATGTTTTGACATTATCTTACCACATAAACCTCTATTTCTTCCTCTTTTTTGAAAGCCCTTGCTAACTGATCAAGTCTTTCTTCATCTACATATTTATTCAACTCTGTTTTTAGTCTACTTAACTCTCCCCGGGTTAACTTAATATCATATTTAATTTGGCTAATCTTTTTTTCTTCGTTAATATACAGACACCTTACATAGACCTTTAAAAATAGCAAAAATATTAATAGTACTATCTGAAACACTAATACCTTATCAAAACTTCTATAGCCCAAAGATATATCAAGATCTTTTGGCACATAAGCTTTAAAAGGTTTTGCAAAACTTTTCATAGATTGCTCCTTAAGCAATTCTCTCAGCTACTCTTAGCTTAGCACTTCTCGCCCTTCTATTTAGCCTTACCTCGTCAAAATTAGCTGTGAGGGGTTTCTTTGTAAGAATATTAAAATCTCCCTTTTTTGTCGCTTCTTTAAAGAAATTTTTTACTATCCTATCTTCAAGAGAATGAAAAGAGATGACAGCAACCCTACCACCTATATTAAGTAGATTGACTGATTTTTGTAAAAACTCCTTTAGTGAATCTAACTCTCTATTTACATAAATTCTTAAGGCTTGAAAAACAAGGGTTGCGGGGTGAACTCCTCGCCTTACCTTTATAGCTTTACATACTATCTCGCTTAACCTTTTTGTAGTAACTATAGGAGATCTCTTTCTCTCTTCTACAATATATTTTGCAATCTTTTGTGCCTTTGGCTCTTCTCCATAGGACTTAAAAATCTCCTCCAGTTCAATATTAGAATAGTTATTTACTACATAGGCTGCATCTATCTCTAACTCTTTATCCATTCTCATATCAAGGGGCCCATCCAGCTGGAAACTAAAACCTCTTTCTTCGTCTTCAAGTAGATTACTGGAAACTCCTAAGTCAGCCATTATGAAGTCAACCTTATCTACCCCTTTATTTTTTAAGACATTATCAATATTCTTAAAATTTTCCTTTAATAGTATCAGTCTGTTTTTATTATCCTCTAAAATCTCCTTTCCTCTTAAGAGGGCGTCTTCATCCATATCAACGGCTATAATTTTTATATCTTTAAATTTTTTTAGTACGGCTAAACTATGTCCACCACCCCCAAAAGTACCATCAAAAACTAATTTGTAATCATCTTTTACAAAAGATAAAATCTCTTCCAATAGAACAGGTACATGAACATTTCTCATATCCCTAACTTACTTGCCATATCGCTAAATACAATCTCCTTACCCATATCCATAGATGGTTTTAGAACCCTTTCTTCAAACCTTTCTTTTGACCATATCTCTATTCTTTTTAACATTCCCGCAAAGATGACTTCCCTCTTGATGTCTGCATACTCTCTGTGGGTAGGTGGCAACAATATCCTACCCAGTTTATCTACTTGACACTCCATGGCACCTGAAAAAAATACCCTCATAAAGTTTTTGTCTTCTGGCTTTACAACATCAAAATTAACAGCTTTACTCTCTATCTCTTTCCACTCCTTTATAGGATAGGCATAAAGACATCCATCATAAGTTGTAATAATAAGTTTTTCGTCATAACTCCCCCGCAATATCTCTCTGAATCTTGATGGGATACTAATCCTTCCTTTATCGTCAATAGTGTGTTCGTATCTACCTAAAAACATTCATCCCACTTTTTAGTTTTTTTTTCCACTTTTTACCAATATTATTCCATTTTTTTTATTTGTCAAGTAAAATTTAAATAATTTTCATTTTTTAGTAAAAAAATTTAGAATATTACTATGAGATTTGTTTTCTTAAGAAACCTAAGTTTTAGAGATAAGCTAATAATTCTTATGATGACACTACTTTCACTATCCTCTATAACCTTATTCATCATCTCACAGAGGGCACAAAAAAGCTTTCTTCTTGAGGTAACTGAAAGTATTGATGATCTTTCAAAGGCTATTCAGGTGAGTGTCCAAAAACTAACAAGCGAGCAGGAAATAGATCAGGAAAAACTTAAAGATCTTATAGCAAACTTAAAAAAAAGGGGTATAAATGAGATCTCTATCTTATCTGAAAATCAGGAGATAATTGCCAGTTCAAACCCAAAAAAAGTCGGTCTAAGACAAGCTAAAAAGGATTCTGACTTTCTTATTAAAGCAGAGTTAGGCGTTAGATCAAACCCCGATAATATTAAGGAGATTAATATACCAATTATTATTGGAGACGAAAACTACGGTTATATTAACGTAATTATGCATCTAGAAAACCTCTCTAATCTTCAACAAAAAAATTTTTTGCTTAGGCTTTTCTCAACGATAGGTATTTATATAATGGGTACAATAATAATATTTTTCATGGCAAAGAGATTTACTGCGCCTATCAAAAATGTTGTTGAAGCGACCCAAAAGATCTCAAAAGATGAGTTTGTAACTTTAGATTACAATCAAAACGAGAGTCCTGAGATTAGAGAGCTCATAAAAAACTTCAACGAGATGGTTGAAAAACTAAAGCAAAAAAAAGAGTTAGAGAAAAAGATACAATCAATGGAAAATAGCTACAAAACCGCCCAGTTTTCCTATGCTATTGCCCACGAGATAAAAAACCCTCTTAACTTTATGAATCTTGCTATTACAGAGATATCAGAGGAGATTGTAGACAGTCCTTCTAAAAACAAAGAGACAATCTTAATGCTTCTTGATGGGGTGAAGGATGAGATAAATAAGCTAAACAGCTTGGTAACAAACTTTTTGGAGTATGGTAAGCCACTTAAATTAAAGATAGAGTTACTAGATATAGTCTCACTTGTTAATGATGTCATAGAGTTCACTAAAATAAAACTTAAGGATCTTAATATAAATGTCTCAGTCAAATCAAATGCTGATAAAATTAACTTCTTAGGTGATAGAGAAAAGCTATCAGGCTGCTTTTTGAACTTGCTTCTTAATTCTATTGAATCTATTAAAGAAAATGGTAATATTCTTATAACAATCAATGATGAACCGAAAGAGGTAATAATATCATTCAAAGATGATGGGGAAGGTGTGGATGAGAACCTAAAAGATAAAATCTTTGAACCCTATTTTTCTTCAAAGACCAATGGTATGGGGTTGGGGCTTGCCTTCACAAAAAAGATTATCTTTGAGCACAACGGTGAAATATATCTTAATACAAAATACAATAAGGGGGCAGAGTTTATCATAAACTTCAAAAAGGATAGAGAAGATGTCTAAAATTCTTGTTGTTGATGATGAGAAAAAACAAAGAGATATATTAAAGATAATATTAGAAAAAGAAGGCTATGAAGTTATATGTGCTCCCTCTGCAGAAGAGGGATTAAAAATATATAAAAATAACGATTTTGATGCAATAATTACTGATCTTAAACTACCCCAAATGGACGGTATAAAGTTTATGGAAGAGATCTTTATGATCTCTCCTGACACTTCAATAATTATAATTACTGGACATGGAACAATCGATTCAGCTGTATCTGCTATAAAAAGAGGAGCCTTTGATTACATAACAAAGCCCATTGAAAAGGAACAACTTTTATCTATACTTAAAAAAGCCGTTGAGCGTGCTTCACTTTTAAAGGAAAGAAAGTTTCTCACCTCAAAATTATCTTCTCGAGAGGACTTTGAAGGCATAATTGGAGAACACCCCAGCTTCAAAAATGTTATAAAGACTGTCATTAAAATAGCAAACTTTGATTCAACCGTTCTTATTAACGGTGAGAGTGGTACTGGTAAAGAGCTAATTGCTAAGCTTATTCACAAGATAAGTTCAAGAAAAGATAAGCCCTTTATCCCCATAAACTGTGCTGCTATACCAGAAAACTTAATAGAAAGTGAGCTATTCGGTTATGAGCGAGGTGCCTTCACAGGCGCAATAACTAAGAAGAATGGCATATTTCAGGCAGCTGACGGTGGTACAATTTTCTTAGATGAGATATCCGAGATGCCTTTAACTACCCAGGCAAAACTTTTGAGATTCCTTCAAAATAAAGAGATACTTCCAGTAGGCTCCTCCAAACCTTTTAAGGTTGATGTAAGAATAGTAACTGCCACTAACAAAAATCTTGAGGAAGAGATAAAAAATGGCAGGTTTAGAGCTGACCTATATTATAGATTAAATATTTTTTATTTAAAAATACCTGCTTTAAGAGAGCGTATTAGCGACATACCGCTTTTGGTTAATCACTTTTTAGACAAGTATAAATATTTAGCTAATGGTTCTATAAAATATTTCAATAAAGAGGCATTAAAGATTCTTCTTGATTACCCCTTCTCTGGAAACATTAGAGAATTAGAATCAATAATTCAAAAGGCTATTATTAACTCTGAGACAGAAGAGATTAAAAAAGAAGATTTGCTGCCTTATCTATCAGATTATAAACTCTATCTTGACAAATCATCCATAGAAGTCGAACAAAAAAATCTTTCTTTAGAAGAGATAGAAAAAAATTTAATCTTAAAGGCAATGGAAGAGAGTAGATGGAAGATGAGTAAGGCCTGTAAGATACTCGGCATAACCTACAGAACCTTACAATATAGATTAGAAAAATATGGACTTAAAGAAGAGAAAAATATACTAAAACGTTAATATTTAACCAAATAGTAAACCCTCTTTTTTTTCTAAATTTATCAATTACATTTAATATCAATAATTTATTTTTGGCACAGTATTCGCATATATATTGTCGATATTATCCAAAAGGGAGGTGATTAAGATGAAAAAAGTTTTTACAGCAGTATTAGCAGTTATGTTAATGGTTGTATTCTCAAGCTTTGCTTTCGCACAGGCTCCTGCAGCAAAACCTGCTGAGAAGAAAGAAGCAGCACCTGCACCAGCTCCAGCACCAGCTGAGAAAAAAGAGGAGAAGAAAGAAGAGAAAAAAGTAGAGAAGAAATCCAAGAAAAAAGCTGCAAAAAAGGCAGAGAGCAAAGAGGAAAAGAAAGAAGAGAAGAAAGAAGCAGCACCTGCAACAGCTCCAGCTCCAGCTCCAGCAAAAAAATAATTAGACATCCCATAAAAATAAGCAGAGACTTTAAAAACTCTGCTTATTTTTTCTCTCCAAGCTCTCAAAACTTAATTTTATTATCAATATGTTAAGCTATTTAGGGAGCTTTTAGATATTTCTAAAAAAGTTAAAGATTAAGATGGTTATATAGATTAAAAAAGGGAGCTTTACATTACCTAAAGCTCCCTTTTATCTTAATTATCACTCCCGAGGTAGGACTCGAACCTACGACCTAGTGGTTAACAGCCACCCGCTCTGCCGATTGAGCTA
>FMJZ01015724.1_pt1 | contig 27383 bp, 26 predicted proteins | sample 1987881 | NCBI WGS metagenome assembly FMJZ01 (sample SAMEA4378227, study PRJEB15110) | soil metagenome | biome: soil; feature: Field; material: Soil | place: India | collected 2015-03-11 | depth 0 m
TCCCCACTGCTTTTTTATTTTTAAGGAGGAACAATAAAAATGAAAAGGAAACTATTTGGGGATGAAGGTTTATTAACTCCTTATTTATATCTTCTTCCCCACGCAATATTCTTTTCTATTTTCGCCTTTTATCCTGTTTTTAAGGGAATTTGGATTAGTCTTCATAAGTGGGATGTTTTAAGTGGGGAAAGAAAATTTGTGGGATTTAAAAATTATTTAGATCTTTTTTTCGTTAGAAATGTACCTGCTCAATACTATTGGGAAGCTCTCTGGAACACTATTCAATTTGTTTTTTATAGTGTGCCATTTTTAGTGGGAATTGCACTTATTCTTGCTCTATTAGTAAGTTCTGCAAAAAAAGGGAAAGGTTTTTTTAGAACTATATTTTTTCTTCCTACTGCTATGACTGTTTCTGTTGTTGCTGTTATTTGGAGATGGATTTTTAATTATGAATCTGGTCTTTTAAACTACATACTCTACTCTCTTTTCAAGATTAAAAATATACCTTGGCTAACTCAACAACCTGGTGCATGGATTTCTATAGTTGTAGCCACAGTATGGTGGACTGTAGGTTGGAATATGGTATATTTTATAATTGGACTTCAAAATATTCCAGAAGAACTCTATGAAGCTGCAAAGATTGATGGGGCTGGATGGTGGCAAAGTTTTAGATTTATTACTTTGCCTTCTTTAAAACCTATTGCTCTATTTATCTTTATAACTACAATAATAGCTTCTTTCAATCTTTTTGGACAACCCCAACTTATGACTGGTGGAGGTCCTGGAAGAAGCACTGTTACAGTTATGCTACATATTTATAATGAGGGGTTTGGAACAAACTTAAGAATGGGATCTGCCTCAGCCATGGCATATTTAACAGCCTTGATAATGATAATTATAACCTTCTTACAGGTTCGCTTTTTCACCCGAAGCGAGTGAGAGGAGGGTAAAATAATGGATTATAAGCTTAGAAAAAAATTTTTAAATATTGTTTTTTATATGATATTAGTTCTTCTTGCTATTATCTGGATTTTTCCTATATATTGGATGTTTATAACTTCTTTAAAACCTGAACATGAAACAATAGCTTGGCCTGTGAGATGGACTCCTATTCCTCCTGTATGGGAGAATTACTGGAAAATTTTGAAAAATCCCATAGATACCCCTGTGTTTTTATGGTTTAGAAATAGTTTTATAGCAGCTTTTTCATACAGTACGTTAGGATTAATAGTCTCTACCCTGGCTGCATATGCTTTTTCAAGGATGAAATTCCCAGGAAGAGATAAATATTTTTGGTTTTTAGTAAGCTTTATGACTATCCCAGGTATAATATATCTGATTCCAAACTATTTAACCATAGATGCTTTAGGTTGGGTTGATGATTTGAAATCCATTATCTTTCCTGGTTTAGCAAGTGTCTGGGGAATATTTATGTTAAGACAATATTTTTTGACGATTCCCTATGAATTGGATGAATCTGCAAAAATAGATGGGGCAAATAAATTGTATATTCTATGGAAGATCATAATTCCCTTATCTAAACCTGCCCTTTTAACCTTAGGGTTTATGAATTTTTTATCTAATTGGAATGATTACCTTTGGGCTCTTATTTGTCTCTCTTCTCCTGAAAAAAGAACTCTTCCTGTAGGAATGCTTACTCTTCAGGGAAGATATATCCATTTTTATGGAACTATGATGGCAGGAGCCTTTCTAACTGCATTTCCCGCTTTGGTTCTTTTTATTTTTCTTCAGAGATATTATATTCGTGGTATAGCTATGTCGGGATTGGGAGGAAAATAAGGAGGTAATTCCATGAAGAAATTTTTGTTATTAACAATAATCTTTCTTTTAGGAGTGATCTTAGTGTTTAGTGAGGATGGAAAATTAAGATATAAAAATCCTTTAAATGTTTATAAAGTAGCAGATCCCTTTATTTTATTTTATAAAGGAAAATATTATCTATATGCAACCTCAGAGAGGGGAGCAGGTCCTCAAGGAGGATTTGAGGTATGGGAATCTAACAACTTAGTAGACTGGATATACAGAGGATGGGTATATGAAAGTAACGAGAATTCTTGGGGAAAAGATTCCTTTTGGGCTCCAGAGGTATTATATAAGAATGGTAAATTCTATCTATTTTACAGTGCTCGAGGATATATAAAAGAGAAAAAAACTTTAAGAATATGTCTTGCAGTCTCTAATTCTCCTTTAGGTCCTTTTAAAGATCTAAAAGCTCCGCTTTTTGATTTTGGATATGCAACAATAGACGCTCATCCCTTTGTGGATGATGATGGAAAAATTTATCTATATTTTTCAAGGGATGTTTCAGAAAATCCTACTAGTGATATATATGTAGTTAGATTATCTGAAAATCTTCTAAGTACCATAGGAGAACCAATATTTTTGACATCTCCTACTCAATTATGGGAGAGAAACTCCAAATGGAATGAAGGACCTTTCGTTGTTAAATATAATAAAAAATATTACCTTTTTTATTCAGCAAACTTTTTCGCAAGTCCAGAATATTCTGTTGGATATGCAGTTTCTAATTCTCCTTTAGGTCCCTTTATAAAAGCTTCAGAAAACCCTATTTTAAGAAAGACAGAATACGTTTCAGGACCAGGACATAATAGTGTGGTAAAAACTCCTGATGGAAGGGAATATTTTATTATTTATCATACTCAAATGAAGAAGGAAGGAACTCATCTTAGGCAATTAGCTATTGATAGATTAGTTTTTACTCCTGATGAAAAGGTAAAAGTCATAGGACCTACAAATACTCCTCAACCTTTTCCTTCTGGTGTTCCTAAGCCCCAAAGGGCATCTTCTGATGACTTTTCTTCAAAGGATTTAGATTTTTCAAAATGGAATATTACAGGGCAATTTGACTATTCCCTCTTGGAAAGAAGGGGATTTTTGAGAATAAAGACTATAATGTCCGATGTCTTTTCCATACTTTCTTCTCCTCTCGATATATCTAATATTTTTACCCAATATACTTTGGATAAAAAATTTGAATTTTCTACTAAAATTGAGGTTATATCTGAGGAAGAGCAAGATAGAGCAGGATTAATAGTTTTTGATAATTATAGCCACTATTTGGAATTTATTAGGACAAAGAAAAAAGGGAGAATAATATTAGAATTGGTAAAAAAGAATAATGACAAGTATGAGAAATTTACTTTAGAAAATATTACCAATAAAAAGGTATATTATCTTAAATTAAGAACCGATGGAGAAAAATGGTACGCCTATTATAAATTTGATGAAAAGGAAAGTTGGATACTCTTGGAAAAACAAGTAAGGAATGACTTTGATATAATAAAAATAGGAATTACAGCATATTCTCCTTATTCTATTGGCGGATCTATTTTTGATTTTGATTACTTTAGTTATTTAAAAATTAAATAAACCTAACATTTAGAGTAAGAAAGGAAGGAGGTTTTACTCTCTTGGGTAGAGAATTTTTGTCTTTGGAAGGGTTATGGGATTTTTGGGTAGAAAATGAAAAAAATAAGAGAAAAATCCATGTTTCCTCTATTATTCAGGCTGAATTTTCCGAACTTAAGAATTATTATGGAACTTTTTATTATAAAAAAAACTTTAATATACCTGATAACTGGTTAAAAAGTAAAGTTTTCTTAAGATTTTCTGCTGTAGATTACTATTCTGAAATATGGATAAATGGGAAATTTGTTGGAAGTAATGAGGGTGGATTTTTGCCTTTTCATTTTTTAATTAATGATTTTATAAAACATGGAGAGAACGAACTTTTAGTTAAGGTTATGGATTCAAATACAGATAAAAGGAAATTTTCCAATTTCTCTCAAGATGAGATTCCTCACGGAAAGGCTCATGATCTTTGGTATGGGAATATAAGCGGAATATGGCAAAAGGTATATTTGGAAAAGGTAGAAACACCATATGTAGAAAAAGTTAAGATGTTTCCTAATATAGATGAGAAAAAAGCTAAGATTGAAATTTATCTAAAGGAATTAAAAGAAGATTGCAATTTAAATTTTAAAATTATAGATCCTAAAGGAAGAATATTTTTTAAAGAAATTAAGGTTAATTCTGAAAAAACAATAGTTGACTTTTTCTTCCCTGAAATAATTCTTTGGGACATAGATAATCCAAATCTTTATAATTTAGAATTAGAAATATATAAAGGAGATACGTTAAGGGATATTTACAAAACTGAATTTGGAATGAGAAAAATTGAGGTAAAGGATGGGGAAATATATTTAAATAATAAGCCTATTTATATATTTGGAGCCTTAGATCAGGATTTTTATCCAGAAAAGATATATATCCCTAACTCTTCTGAAGAGATAAGAAAGAGATTTCAAAGGGCAAAGGAAATAGGTCTAAATCTTTTAAGAACCCATGTAAAAGTTCCATTACCCGAATATCTCTATTGGGCAGATCACATGGGAATATTAATTTGGGAGGAACTTCCCTATTGGGAGAATTTAACAGAAGAAGCAAAGAAAAGAGCAGAACAAACCTTAATAGGAATGATAGAAAGGGATTTTAATCATCCCTCGGTAATAATTTGGGGAATTATAAATGAAAGCTGGGGAATAGATTTAAATATAAGAGAAAATAGAGAATGGTTAAAGAAAATGTACAAATTTGTGAAAGAATTTGATCCTACAAGACTTGTTATAGATAATTCTCCTTGTATTCCTAATTTTCATATTAAAACCGATTTAGAGGATTTTCATTTTTATACTTCTATTCCAGATCATAGCAAAAAATGGGAAGATTATATAAAGGGATTCTCTAAAAGAGACTTCTGGACCTATAGTCCCTATGGAGACGCAGAAAAAGAAATAAAACCTCTTGTAATTTCAGAATTTGGAAATTGGGGACTTTATAATATTCCAGAAAACTTTACCTTTCATATTCCAAAACATATGGAATCTTCTCCTCCTTGGAATATACGAGAAAGATTTCATGCTTGGAAATTAAATGATCCTTTTGGAACCTTTGAGAACTTTATAGAAGAAACTCAAAGACATGAATTTTTATCTTTAAAGTATGAGATAGAAGTTATAAGAAAATATTCTTCCATAAAAGGATATATAATTACAGAACTTACTGATGTATTTTGGGAATCTAATGGGCTTCTCACTCCTTGGGGAGAGCCTAAAATTTTTCATAAAGATTTGAAATGGTTAAACAACATAAACTTTATAGCTTTATCATCATATAAACCCAATTGGTATAGTGGTGAAAAAACAATTATTTCCTTAGAAGGATATTTAAATTCACCTTCTAAGGTTTTGGTAAAATTTGAGGATTCAGAAAATATATTTGAAAAAAACTTAGAAAATTTAAAATTAAACCAATGGCAGAGTTTAGGAGAGTTTTTATTAGAATTTCCAGAAGTAAATTCCATAACTAAAAAACGTCTTATTTTATACTTAAAAGATAAAAATGAAAGAGTTATCGGGAAAAATTTTTATGATTTCTACATTTTCCCTAAGGAGGAAATTAAAAAAGAAAAAGATAATTTAAAAATAAAAAATCACCTTTCCGAAGAGGATCGAGATTTTCTAAAAAAGGGTGGGAATTTGTTAATTTTAGTCTCTGATGAGTATTCATTAGGATTTTTAAAGGAGGAGAAAAATTGGCAGATTGTTTCAAGAAAAAAGGATATGTATCATGGGGATTGGATAAATAACTTTAATTTTAATAGAAGAAGAAGTTTTTTCTCAGAACTTCCTCTTCCTAATCCATGGGATTTTTCTTTTTATTATCTTATTCCTGAAAAATTGATAATCGGAATCAATTCAAAAGATTCTGAAAATATCTTAGCAGGAGCCATATATGGGTGGATCTCTCTTTTAGGAGGATATCTCTTAGAAATTCCTTACGAAAATGGTAAAATTTTAATAACTACATTATCCTTTAGAGATTTTGCTGACCCATTAACGGTATGGCTTTGGAATGAAATAATAAAAGAACTAAGTTAAGAATATGAGGAAGAGATGAGGATATGTATTATAGGAGCTTCGGGACATATAAATTATGTTATTTCTGGAGTTAAGAAGGCTAAGAATTGTAGGATTGTTGGAATTGCACCAGGTTCTAAAGAGGAAAAAATAGATAAAGTCCTCAATATGCTTGATAATAAGGAGGAAATTCAAGTTTTTGATAATTACTTAGAGATGTTTGAAAAGTTAAATCCTGATATTTCGGTTTCTGCCTGCCATTTTGGTGATCTTGCAAAGGTTAACATAGATTCTTTAAAGATGGGTATAAATGTTTTTTCTGAAAAACCTGTGGCAACAGATCTTAAAGATCTTCAGAGACTTAAAAAAGTTTATTATTCATCTAATAAAAAATTTTGTGCCATGTTTGGAATAAGATACAAACCTTGGTTTTTAACTGCATGGGAAAAGGTTAAAGAGGGAGCTATCGGGGAAATACGCCTAATAAATACTCAAAAATCCTATAAACTGGGAAATCGTGATGAATTTTATAAACATAGAGAGTCCTTTGGAGGTACTATTCCTTGGGTGGGAATCCACGCTATAGATTGGATCTATTGGTTTAGTGGAAGAAGATTTAAATCAGTATATGCTCTTCATTCCAGAAAATATAATAGAAATCATGGGGATTTAGAAGAAACAGCCCTTTGCCAATTCACCCTTGAGGATGAAATTTTTGCTTCATTAAGTATTGATTATCTTCGTCCTGAATCTGCCTTATCCCATGATGATGATCGTCTTAGAGTAGTTGGTACCGATGGAATAATTGAAATTATATGGAACAAGGTTTTTCTTATAAATAAAGAAAATAAATGGGAAGAGTTGCCTCTTCTTCCAGAGGGAAATATATTCTTAGATTTTGTTAAAGAGATAATGGGAGAGGGAAAGTGTATGGTAAGTGCTGAAGATTCCTTCTATATTACTGAGATTGCATTGAAGGCCCGACAATCAGCAGATGAAGGAAAAATTATTTATTTGTAAGATCCTTTACTGCTTGTTTTGCCATATTTGCTCTTGGGGGACATCCTTGGACATAAATTCCCCTGTCCCTATATGGGAAGGTGCAATTTCCAAATAAGATAATTTCCTCCGTAAGTTCATATTTATCTAAATTTTCAACAGGTCCTATTACAGCAGTAATATACTTAAGGTTTAGATCTTTGTCCTTCTCAAGTATATCAGAAAGGCCGCAGGCAAAAGCTCTTTTGCAACAAATACAGGAATTAGAAGGATCAATTATATTTATTCTCTCTTTATATGGAGTATAGTCTATAATTGGTTTTTCAATCTTTTCTCTCCATTCTAAGGATTCTATTGATTCTCCTAATATTTCTATTTCAGATAAATCTATGGGACCAAGCCCTATTTTATTTGCTAATAATAAATATCTTATTCCCCTTGGTTCAAGTTTTAATATCTTAGCAGAAACTGCATCTACAGCAACTACATTGTCTCCAACAATTAAGGTATTGCTCTCAATTCCATACCCTCCTACAGGAAAATTACCCACCAATGTATGTATTGCTGTGGAAACTATAAGATCACTCCTTCTAAAATTATTTAGATCTACAATTGCGTCCTCTAATCCAGAAATGTGAATAATATGAGTGGTTTCCTTTGGCATTATACCCATCATATTTTTCATACCATTTGAAAGGAGTGATAATGCATGAAATCTTAATCCAGGAACATTTATAAAAACGTCGCATTCTTCAACAATTCTTGGTATAGGCACTGCAGTTTTAATAATCCTTGCATTGGGAATAAGTTTCAGGTTTTGGGGAACATCATCTAAACAAATAACTTCAGCAAAATGGATCTTCTCCTTTGGGTACCATTTAAAGACTACTGGGGTTCTTTCTCCTATGTATACCTTCTTTGCCCCTTGCTCCTTACATAGTTTTGCTAAATAGAGCACCACTTCTGTATCTGCTACAAATCCTTTTTCTTCTCTACTAATAAAAGCATTAGGTTTTATTAAAACAGTATCTCCCCTTTTAACAAATCTCTCAATTCCTCCGATAAAATCTAAGGCTTTTCCCACGGATTCATAAATATCTTCTCTTGTCCTTACTATTGCAACTTTATTCATTTTCAAACCCCCATTTAATATTGTGCAAAAATAATGTATATTAATAAAATTATAATTTCATAATCTTAATTTGTAAATATAAAAGGTCTCAAGATTTTTATTCTTGATAAATTTTTGGGGCAAAGATTTATATCCTTGCTCCTTAAAGCTTTCTCTAACTCGTCCATTGGCGATCAGATAAGGGAGATGATTATGAATGATAATTTAAATTTTGAAAAGATAGTTGAAGGCGTCGAAAGAATTTATAATTTTATAAAGCCAAATTAATATACTACCTATTCCAGTCTATCAAAACCCCCAAATATTCATCTTTTTTATTAAGAAGCCCTTCATAGGCATCTTTAAAATCTTGAGGTTTTATAATATGAGTTATTAAATTATCCACTATTAATTTCCCTTCTCTTATTAGATCAAGAATATATAAAGAGTTCTTCTCATAAGAAAATTTATTCCCTACACATTTATATAAAGGAAAACACCATTCCAAAGCACCTTTTAAGGTTATCCATCTTAAATGGACGGCTCTTAATAAAGGCGTAATATCAGTCTCATAACTTTTTCTTGGAGTACCAAGTAAGATTATTTCTCCCATATCCCTCACAAACTCTGAAATCTCAATAATAATCTTCGAATCTCCAATCACATCAACAGCGATATCAACTCCCTCATGATTAGTAATCTCCATTATTTTTTCTTTCATATTTACTTCTGATGGATTTATTATTTCCTCAATACCAACCTTTTTTGCTATTTCAATTCTTCCTTTTGATAGATCTACACCTATTACTTTTCCTCCTGCAGTTTTGAAAATTTGAGCAGCTAAATTTCCTATTATTCCTAAACCTACTATTAAAACTCTATCTCCTGAATTAAAATTAGAAACTCTTAAAGAAGTAAGGGCAATAGTTCCAAATCTTGTTATTGGGATTAATTTTAAATCTATTTCCAATGGGACTTTAACAAAGAAGCTTTTATCAACAGTATTTCCTGCCTTTATTACTGAATGAGAAGTATGATGGGAAAAGTAATAAATAATATCTCCCTCTTTTAAATCCCTAACCTCTTTACCTATTCTAATAACCCTTCCAACACCAATATATCCAGGCTTAAAAGGGTAATGACACCAAGATGTAGGAATATAAACCTCAGGATCTATCCCTGTGTATATAGAGAGCTCAGTTCCAGGACTTATCATTGTATAAATATTTTCTACTAAAGCTTCATCTTCTTTAATTTTATTCTCCTCAATTTCAAATTCCTCAAAAGTAATTTCTCTTTCTTTAGGAACTATTATTCTTAAACCTTTCATAAAAACCTCCTAATCCTCATCTTTCTTACTAGACTATCCCCCTTTAGGAAAAATACTATTATAACAACCCTTTTCTCAGGATTGTCCCTTAATATACTAATTGCTCTAAATATCTATTCTATCATACTTCTGAATAAATCCTACCAAGTTTACAGAGATTATCTTTTTAAGCAAATTTTAAGGAAAATCTAATTTCTATTTAAGTTTGTCCCTCTAAAATCATAATCAAACTCAGGGAAACCTGAGGAAAAAAATAAAAAGAGGAGGTACAGTAAAATGAATTTCAAAGGATTGGTGATTTTAAGTTTAATTATCCTTGGTGTCCTTTCTCTATCCTATGCCTTTGGTCCTAAGTGGGGCCCATATTTACCAAGTAAAGTAAATCTTACCAAAATAGTGGGTACTGTATCAAAGATAGAGAATACACCAGCATTAACAGTAACGATAAAAACTACATCGGGAGAAAAACAAGTGATCTTAGGACCTATTTGGCTTCAGATTAAAGAGTTAAAGATGGGAAGCAAAATAGAAGTAGAGGGATTTGAATCTCCAGTAACCAAGATATTTAAAGCAGTAAAAGTAAGTGTTGATGGTAAAGAGATATTAAACTGGTTAAATCCCAGAGAATATAATGTAGGAAAATTAGGAAGATTTAGAAATTTTCAAAATTGCTACTGCTTAAATTGCAATTTGCAAAAACAATAAAATTGTTTTAAAAATCTAGGGAGGACTAAAGAGTCCTCCCCTTATTATTGATATACTTCTAAATAAAAAATTGTATAATTTTCCCATTATGCATATAATAATACAATGTTGGACAAGATTCTGATTAATATATTGGTTATTTTATTGGGCTTTCTTGTTAAAAGTTTAAGAATTTTACCTGAGAATACAGGAAGTGTTATAAGTAAATTCGTACTATACATTACCCTTCCTGCTACCATATTTAATGTATTTATAAAATCTTCCGTAAATCTTAATCTTGTCATTCTTCCCATCTCTGCAATATTAATAGGGACTATAGTTTTCTTATTTTCCTATTTTCTTTTAAAGGGGATCTATATTGAGGCAAAAACTAAGTGGTCATTACTCATAGCCCTTTGTGGATATAACGTTGGGTTTTTTGCCTATCCCTTTATGCAATCTCTTTATGGGGATCAAGGAGTTTTAATGATGGCAATGTTCGACATTGGAAATTCTCTTTTAGTTTTTGGGTTAGCTTATGCTGTTTCTTTAATAGCCTTTAATGATAAGATAAATTTTAAAGAAATCCTTAAAAAGTTATAACCTTTTTCCCATTAGATATTTACTTTATATCTATCTTATTTAATCTAACCAAAATAAGACTTCCCTTTATTGTTAACGAATTAGTCTCCCAGCTGGCAATGCCTAATAGTATTCTTGCTCTTTTTACCTTGGGTTATTTTCTAGACTTTAATTTAAATCCTCAGGAATTAAAAGCTATCCTCTTGGGACTACCCTTGAGAATTCTGCCGGGAATGTTTATCGGTATTGTTCTCTCTAATTTAAGTAATAATCTAATATCAAAGATAATCTCAATAGGAGCTCTACTTCCTGCTCCTTTAGTTGCTATTGTTTATTCTAATGAAAGAAACTTAAACACAAAATTTGCCTCAGTTTTTGTTACCATCACCATTATAACCGGATTAATTTCTATAATATTACTTAAATGATCTCATCAGTTTCCCATATTAAGGGGAAAGAGGCTATTGACATACTCAAGGAATTTATAGTAACCATTAAACCTTATGAACTATCGGTCATGGGAATGGAAAAATTGGAGATTTAATTCCAAAGGAGGTAAGAGGTTAAAAAATTAAAGGAAGATCATGATTTTAGATCTCTCCAAGAAATTATTTTTATTCCCTCTTCCCTTATTACCCTTTTTACCTCTTCATCTTTGAAGACCAAATACTCCCATACCCTCTTTTCCCAGGTGGGATTTATAGCCTTTATTTCATCACTTTCTATGGAAGGATGGATAATAATCTCTGATATTCCAGGTTTAAGTTTTCTTATTAAACCAATAATCATATTTTTAAAGGAGAGATAGTTTGGACAATTAGGAAGTTCGTAAGGATATGGTATAATATAATCGATCAATGGAATTCCAATTTCCCTTGCCATATCTAAGATTTTTATATGAAGCTCTATTAAATTTTGAGATAATTGAGGAATCATCTCTGGCGGAAGCTTTTTAGGTAATCTAAAGGGGAGATTATATTCTTTACAAAATTGAAAAACCAATGGGATAAAGGTTTTTCCGTGGAATCCATATAAACTTCCTATATGACTATCAAGATGGGTAGGTCTTACTCCCAATTTGAGGGCAAGCTTGATTTGATTTCTGATTTCCTCTTCTACATCTTCCATTTTTGCATTTCTTTCAAGTTCTTCAGAAGTCTCAAAAAAATAACCATCCCTATCTACTAAGGATTCTAAAAATTTATTCCTTGTTACAGGTCCCCACTTGTAAGTTTTCCATTCACTGTTAAAGGTTAAATGAACTCCTACATCAAAGTTAGGATGAGTTTTACAAAATTCCCCAGCCTCTTTTGCCCAAGGACATGGAGTCATAATTGTAGTAGATGAGATGGCTCCTTCCTCTAAGAGTCTGAAAATAGCAAGATTAACAGAATGACACATTCCAAAGTCATCAGCAGTAATAATTAAAAATCTCTCCTTTGATTCTTGAGGATTATTACTCATATTTTTCTCCTCATAATTTTTTTATTTATTTTAACTTTTTCAATAACAGAATTCAAATTTTTATCTTCTCTATAAGGTAGTACTCGTATTTTAGTTCTCGTATAAATAAACATAAACTTTGTAGAACTTAAAGATTTCTTTGTTTTTAAAATTATTATCCAACCAATTTTTTATTTTTAGAGTCCTATCATTATAATCGCTTAATATTAACCAAAATCTTTTTGTATCTGACAATTCCTTATTTAGTTCTTTACCATTAAAAAAATTAGGATTTAAAGGAATATAGGATAGATTTCCTCTATTATAATATTCAAAGGGCCTATAATAATAAGCTTCTGTTATCAAAACTTTATGAGAAGAATCGGAGTTTTTATGAATAAAGCTTACTATATCCCTCCAGGGACGGTTAAGGGTTTTCATGCGGAGATAATAGGATAGATCTAATATAGAATATAAGCTAATTAAAAAAAATACTAAGAGGATAATTAAGGGAGAGAATTTAAGTTTTTTAATTCCCCGGGACGATAAAATTAAAAGGCCCGGAACAAAGGCAGATAAATATCTACTACTATAAAAACTTTTTCCAAACATTGAAATTACTATTAGAGAAAGAAAGGGAATAAAAAAGTATAATATATTTAATAAAAATCCCCTTTTTTCTTTATATGGAGGAAGGATTCCAAATAAGGAAAGAACTAAGAAGAAAGGTAGTAAAAAAATACTTAAGTTCCATTTATCAATAGTACTCCTCGCAAATCCAAGGAAAATTTGATAAAAGGAGACAAGAACTGTAAAAATAGAAAGTTTTTGAGCCCCTTGATATACTTCTGGTGTGTTTCTTGTCAAAATAACATAAATCCAGGGAGAGAATACTATAAGATTTATAAACTGAAAAATAAACCAATTTTTCAAGTTTTTAAAATTCTTTCTTTGGGTTATAAAAACAAAGATATTTTCTGCTAATATTAATAGGCTTGAGAAGACATGAGTATATAATAGAATAGAATTTACCATCAAAATTTTTATGAGATTTTTTCGGCTAAATTCTTTATTTATCAGATCATAAGTGAAATTTAGGGAAATAAGGGCTAAAAAGGTAAATAGAGGGTACATTCGGGCTTCTTGGGAGAAATATATTAAGAAGGGAGATAAGGAAAAAAGAAGAGAGGATATTAAAGCAGTTGTTTTATCATAGATCTTGTTTACAAATTTATATAATAATGGAATACTAAGGGTACCAAAGATAAAGGACAAGGATCTTAAAGCAAGTTCAGAATCTCCAAATAACTTTGTCCAAAAATACATAATTATAAAATATAAAGGAGGATGAATTCCCGTCTGGGATCTATTTAGTATAATTCCCGTTATTTCCATCTGAGATACCTGGGCAGTTATTGCTTCATCAAGCCAAATACTTCTTTCTGAAATTTTATATATCCTTAAGAGAGCTCCTAATAAAGTTATAATAAAAAGAACAATTTTACTATTCTTAAGGTCCTTATTAAGAATAGCTAACCCAATGATGGCAGGAAGAGCAGTATTTATTAAGAATAATAAAAAAGCACTATTAAAGGCTGCAGCAGGAGAAAGAGAGAATTTTCCAAGAAGGAGTATTGCAGTTCCCTCTCTAATCCCTAATCCTCCAATGGTTATGGGGACAAGGTTTACCAGCATAACTATTGGGTAACAGATAAATGTAGGAAAAAATGAGAATTTTTCAAAGGAATTAGCAAGAAGATATACCTCTATTAGTACTAAAAAATAGGATAGAAAAGAAAGAAGGAAATTTAATAAAAGAGTCCTTCTTTTTAAATTTAGGATTCCTTCTATAAGTCTTGGGAATTTTTTAAAGGGATATATTTGGGAGAATTTTTCTAAAATCCTTGGATTAAAAATAAGAATTACAGAAAGAATTATTAGAATTCCTAATATAATTGATATATGTATTCCAAAAAAGAAGAAAAATCCCCAGAGGGCAAGAATTAGTACCACCAAAAGATCAAAGATCTTATCCAGAATTACCAAACTTAATCCTTCAATTCTCTTTTCTTTATTAATATTTCCAATTCTTGCAATCTCTCCCAGTCTTCCTGGAGTTATAAGTCCTATGGACATTCCAATAAAATAACTATCAATAGATTTTAAAAAGGAATTTTCAATAATTAAATCCTTTAAAAGGAGATGCCATTTTAAAATTTTAAAGAAGGTAAATAAAAAACCAAAAAGGACTGCTAGTATTAAAAATTTTATATTTACAGAAGTTAAAGCTTGAAAAAGTTCCTGTCCTGGTAGCTTTTTAAATATAAAATAAAACACAAAAAGGGTTATTAATAATTTTATGACATTAATAATTAAGTTTCTCTTTCCCTTCTGCATCATATTCTCTCCTTATTCTCACTGAATTTCTATTAACCTTTAGTATATGAAAATAATTATTTAAATCTTGAATTTGAAAATATCTTGAGGAAGGGATAAAAATATATGGATTTTCCGTTCCAATTATTATTTTGTCAATTTTAAAAGGAGAATTTATCTCATCTTCTATTATCACCCTATCCTTTTCGATAATAACCTTCCTTTTAAAGTTAACTGGTCCCCCTTTTTTATAAGATATTAGCATGCCTCTCAAAACTTTTTTGACAAGGAAACCAAGAAATTTATTTCTTCCAAGGGTAGTTTGAAATAAATTTAACATTAAAGTTTTTGTTGGAGTCATATACTTAAAGGGAATCTTAAGAAGAGTTCCTTCTACATGATACCCCTCATTGAATAATATTTTAAGCTTAGGATTTAAAAAGGGAGCATATCTTTTTCTCTCAATGTAAACAATTGGTCCACTATCTCTCATGGATTTTAAAGTATTTTTAAAATCGATTCTTATTGTTCCCTGTTTCTTTAAATTCCCTATTATGTAAAAATTTCTATTACTTTCTATAAATATTCCACTCTCTGGAAAAGTCTTTGAGAATTCTTCTTCATAAATGGGATCTATTAATTCTCCTTTATAAAAATTTTCATGAGCTTGAATATATGTATACCCCATATATGCAAGGTATCTATCATCTAAATTAGAGGGGCTTATACTTTTTTCCGCAAGAGTTGCCCTTCTCAAAGAAGAAAGGATTCTTTTTGCTGAGTCATTCCATCTTGCAGAGAACTCTATTCCCGATGGAATAATGTATTTTGTATTTCTTGAGCCATACTCTCCACCAAAGGAAAGATCAGGATGAGAGAAGAAAACTAAAAAACTTAATGCTCTATCTATCATGCTTTTTGCCTCTTGATCTTTTGTTTTTTCATAATACTTGCAAAGATAATCTATAGTTAGAGAAAGATATCCCATATCTGGACCTTGGTATTCCGGAAACCAACCCTCTTCTTTTTGTATCTTTTTTAGTTTTATCAACTTTGATAAAGCTCCCCTTTTATACTTCTCTTCAGAAGTTAAAAGATAAATATTATAAAGGGCAATGATACTCCCTGCTACTTGATTACATGCAGTAAAGTCATTATTGGTAAAAAGAAAATCCCCCGCTTTTTTTAGATGCTTTATCCCTTTACTAAAATTTTCTATTTTTTCCTTTAATAAAAGAAAGGATTCGGAGATAGCATAAGAGGAAAAAGCAGTTGCAACAAAACTATGCTCATGGGGATACCATTCGTCAAAGGATCCATTACTCCTTTGGATTTTACACCAAAAATCTATTCCTGCATTTATGAAGGAGAGAATTGTTGCATCTTTAAAAAATATATTTTCTGGTTCCTTTAAATTATAAAGAAGGGTTAGGGTAAGGACAGCTTCCTGAAATCTTGCACAGGGAAAAGCTACAATATTATAATGCCAATAATTTCTATCAAAACAACCAAGGGTAGGACTTGATAGATTTTTGTCTAAAAGCCCCAATAATCTTGGAATTTCAGAGAGGATTTTTCTTAGATAAACATTATTCAAATCCTACTTCCTCGGCAATTAAATATTCTCTTTTCCTTTCATGGGTTAAATTACTTAGCATTTCGCCTATAAGTCCTATGGATAAAAATTGGACTCCCATAATCATAAGGAGGACTCCAAAGGTCAATAAAGGTCTTGTCCCAATCAATGCCCCTGTCAAAAGTTTATATAAAACTAAGGATAGATTTATAATAAATCCAGTGATTAAAAATAATATTCCAATACCTCCAAAAAGATGCATAGGTCTTTTCAAAAATCTTGTTAAGAAAACGACTGTTATTAAATCTAAAAATCCCTTAATTATTCTTTTCCAGCCATATTTTGATCTTCCATATTTTCTTTCATGGTGTTCTACTGGAATTTCTGTAATTTTAAATCCCTTACTATTTGCTAAGGCAGGAATATATCTATACAATTCTCCATAAATTTCTAAATTTTCCACCACCTCTCTTCTATATGCTTTATATCCACAATTAAAATCATGAATTTTAACTCCAGTAAGGATACTTGCTAATTTATTAAAAATTTTGGATGGTAATGTTTTTGTTATGGGATCTTTTCTTTTCTTCTTCCAACCTGATACTAAGTCATATCCCTCTTTTATTTTTTCAATAAATTTAGGAATTTCCTTAGGATCGTCCTGTAAGTCCGCATCCATGGTAATAATAATATCTCCCTTTGCTCTATTAAACCCTGCGAGTAAGGCAGATGATTTCCCAAAGTTTCTTCTAAACCTAATTAATTTAACTCTTTTATCCCTCTCATGAATCCCTTTTAAAACTTCATAGGAATTGTCAGAGCTTCCATCATCAATAAAAATTATCTCAAAGGAAAAATTAGAGGGAACATTTTTTAAAATTCCCTCATATAATTCTTCTAATGTTCCCTCTTCATCCCTTAGAGGTATAACAAAAGATAAATTAATTTTTCCCATCGAGATATATTATAATAGACTTTACATTTATAATAAAGCTCCCCCATCTATATTAATTATGCTTCCCGTCATATATGCTGCCTCGTCACAAGCAGCAAAAAGTATTGCAAAGGCAATCTCTTCTTCTCTTCCTAATCTTCCTAAGGGTCTTCTTTCTGCCATTTGTTTTAAAACTTCATCAGGATTTGATAATTTCTTTAATCTTTCTGCAAGTCCCTGGGTATATGTAGTTCCAGGACAAACACAATTTGCCCTTATATTTTCCTTTGCATAATCTATAGCTATGGATTTTGTAAGGGAAATGAGAGCTCCCTTTGATACACTATATGCAAATCTATCGGGAATTCCTTTTAAGCCTGCCTCTGAAGATACATTTACTATAACTCCTCCTCCTTGTTTTTTCATTTGTTGAACTGCATACTTTGATAGTAAAAATGGACCTTTTACATTTATTCTCATGGTTTTTTCAAAATCCTCTTCTGAGGTGTTTTCAACTTTCCCAACTAAGACAATACCTGCATTATTGACAAGAATATCAAGCCTTCCATAAGCATTAACAATTTCTTTTATAATTTTTTCTGCCTCAGAAGGGATAGATATATCCCCTAAGATGAAAACAGCCTCTCCTCCTTGACTTTTTATTATCTCTACAGTTTCCTTTCCCCCTTCTTCAGATATGTCATTTACTCCAACCTTTGCTCCCCTTTCTGTAAACATAATTGCAGTTTTTCTTCCAATTCCAGATCCTGCTCCAGTAATTAGAACTACTTTGTTTTTAAAATTCATATTTATTTCCTCCCTTCTTTATTTCCCAAAGATTAAATTAGGAATAAATAATACTAAATCTGGGAAAAAGATAATAGTTATTACTGCTAAAATTACTGCTATTAAAAAAGGCCAAGATTCCCTTATAAATTCTCCAATAGATACATCCAAAATAGAACATACCGCATACATTGCAGCACCTACTGGAGGGGTGAAGTTTCCTATAGCACAAATAATAACAAAAACTAATCCAAAATGTACAGGATCAATTCCTAATTTTAATGCAATGGGGAAAAATATCGATGTAAGCATAAGAATAAGAACCGTTGCATCAATAAAGAAACCAGCAATTAATATAAGAGCAATTAATATAAGAAGGAAAACATATGGATTATTTGTAATACCAAGAATAAAATTAGATATAATTTCTGGAATTCTTTCCCATACTATCCCATAGGAAAATATAGAGGAAAAGGCTATTAGAGACATAGTGGCGCCAATATCAATAGTTGAACCCCTTAATGCTTCTAAAAAGTTTTTAAAATTTAAATCTCCATATATTAAAGTCCCTATTATAACAGCATAAACTACACAAAGGGCTCCGACCTCCGATGGAGTAAAATATCCTCCCCTTAATCCCACCAGCAATATTAAAGGGAAAAGAATTGCCCAGATACCGCTATAGGACGCATATATTAACTCTTTAAAGGATGCCCTTTTTTCCCTTTGAGGGGGAAATTTTCTTATCCTTGCAGTTATTGCAACAGTAATCATGAGATAGGTCATTATTAGAAGTCCTGGTACTATTCCTCCTGCAAAAAGCCTTCCAATAGATACTTGAGCAATAGTTCCAAATAGTATAAGACCAATACTTGGAGGAATTGTTGGAACCTCTAAGGAAGAAAAAACTAAAGATCCTGCTGCATACCCCTTAGGGAGTCCTCTTTTAATCATCTCTGGCCCCAACATACGTGCTTCCATTGCTGCATCAGCAATGGCAGATCCAGATACACCTCCCATAAGAGCAGAAAGGACACAGGTGACTTGTGCTAATCCTCCCCTTAAATGTCCCACAAGTACTGTTGAAAGGTTAATTAATCTCTTAGTTATCCCAGAATGATTCATCATATTTCCCGCAAGAATAAATAATGGAATTGCTAAGAGGGTAAAATTCAAGGTTTGAGATAAGGGTAATTGAACTGGTGTTGTTAAGGGAATTTCCAAGGGATGCTGGAAGAAGAATAAAAGTCCTGATATAGCAATAGCAAAAACAACAGGCATTCCTAAGATCATAAACACCAAGAATGCTATTACAACTATTAACATGTTTATTGCCTCCTTTTTAAGGATTTTATCTCATCTATTATCTTATAAATAGCAGTAAAGAGGATAAGAAGGGATCCAAAGGGAAGGCTAATAGTAACCCAAGAATAACTGAATCCATAAATACCTTCATAGGTTCTAAATCTCATATCATAAGCAGCTTCTATTCCAAATCTAATAAGAAAAATCAAAAATCCAGCGATAATTATATAATTTATTATTCTTATAATTGCCTGAACTTTCTCTGGAAATTTTTTTACAAAAAAATCAATGGTCATTAGCTTATCTCTTCTAAAGGCTACATCTGTTGCTAAGAATGCAGTCCATGCAAAAAGGAAACTTGCCAATGGATTTGCCCATCTTATTGGATTTTTTAGGGTTCTTGAAACCCCTGCAGTAAAAACTAAAATTGCAATAGAGACTAAAAAGATTTGGGCTAAGAAGATCTCAAACTTACCAAGAAAATCATAGATTTTTCTCATATCCTTTCACCTCATCCATAAAAAAATAAAGGGATCGGACCTTATAAAAAGATCCGATCCCTAAGGATAAAGTTTACTTCTTTCTAAGTTCTTTCCAAACCTTATCCTTTGCCTCTTTAATCTTTAAAACTTCGTAGGCCCTTTCTCCTACCTTCTTGAATGCTGCTATATCTATATCTTTCTTTGGTACTATAATCATTCCCCTTTCTTGGATCATCTTTTTAACTTCCTCTTCTCTTGCAAATACAGTTTTTGTTGTCTCTATCCCTGCCTTGTCACATTCTTCCTCAAGAATCTTTTGATAAGTTAAAGGTAAACTTCTAAACCATTTTGCACTAACCACTTCAAAGTTTATTAATAAAATATGGCCTGTCTCATTCACATATTTTAGTACTTCGTATAATCTCATTCCTGGTATATTGTTATATACAAGCTCTACTCCATCTACTGCTTTCTGCTGAAGGGCAGGATATATATCACCAAAGGCAATAGCTACAGGGGTAGCTCCAAGGGCACGGATGGATTCTTGCCAGACAGGAGCTCCAGGAGTTCTAATACGAAGTCCCTTTAAATCCTCAGGATTTTTTATTGGTTTGTTGGTCATAAAATGTCTAAATCCTTGTATCCAGACAAAGGAGAGAACCTTAAATCCATATTTTTCTTCTAAGGTTTTTAGCCAATTGTGGACAGTAGGCATCTTCTTTAGTTTTTGTACCTCTTCAGGAGAATCTACAAAATAAGGACAGTTCATTATTCCAATACTGGGAACATACATTCCCATTCTTGCAGAATCAGTATTTTGACCTATATTAGCTCCTTTTCTGATTTGTTCCAATATATCTTCCTCTACACCCAGCTGTGCACTGTGATATACCTCAATCTTAAGTCCACCTTTTGTTCTTTCCTCTACTGCCTTTGCCCACTTTAAGAATCCTTCATGATAGGGATCTAATGGGGATAGCACATGGTTGAATTTTAGTACAAATTTTGGAGTCTGAGCAGATAATGGTATAGCTAATAATATTAGCATTGAAAAAGAAAGGATAATTAAAGAAATTTTTCTAAACTTTTCCATTGCATTTCCTCCATTTTAAGAAATTTTTTCATTATTAATCTCAAAATTCATTTAAGTTTTTAATTTTCTCTTTCCCTTTTCACCTCCTCTATAAATTTTTGAGCTCTTTCTGATAATAGATCCCATCTTTTTTCAGATACCAGTTTTTTATCCACCAAGTTTCCTCCTACCCCCACAAAGCAGGCACCTGCTTTAATGAATTCCCCTACATTTTCAAGACTAACCCCACCTGTTGGAGAAAGCCTAATATGGGGCATAGGTCCATGAATATCCTTTATAAATTGGGGACCTAAAGAAGATGCAGGGAAAATCTTTATTACATCTCCACCTTCTTCCCATGCTGTAAGAATTTCTGTAGGGGTATATGCCCCAGGGATTACAACTTTATCATATCTATGACAAATTTTTATAATTTCAGGTTTTAAAACAGGAGATACAATGAATTCTGCACCCGCTAATATGGCAAGTCTTGCAGTTTCTGGATCAAGCACAGTCCCAACTCCTAAAACTATATCCCTTCCCATATTCTTTGATATTTCTGGAAGCATGTTAAGAGCATTAGGTGTGGTCATTGTAAGCTCAATCCCGATTACTCCACCCTCTTTTAAGGATTTTGCAATGTTTAATAGTTCCTCGGAACTATCTACTCTAATCACTGCTACAACTCCACAATCAATAATTTTTTCTAAGGTTTTTTCCCTTCCCATTTTTACCTCCTTGAAGATACTATAAATTTAGGTTCTTCTCCCTTTAATACCAAGATAAGATTTTCTACAGATATTTCTGCCATTTTCTTAATGGCTTCTTCGGTATGGGCTCCAGTATGAGAAGTTATAACAACATTTTCTAAATCAAATAAAGGCGAATTTTTAGGGGGCTCTTCCTCAAGAACATCTAATCCTGCCCCAAGGATTCTTTTTCCCTTTAATGCCTTATACAATGCAGTTTCATCTATAATTCCCCCCCTTGAGGTATTAATGATAATTGTAGAATCCTTCATCATATTAATTTCCCTCTCGGAAATTAAATGATAAGTATCCTTAGTTAAAGGAATATGAAGGGTTATAATATCAGAATTCTTCAAAAGTTCTTCCAAGGGAACATATAAAACTCCTTCCCTTTCTGCCCAAGAATAATCGGGAAAAAGATCATAACAAATTATTCTTAAATCAAAACCCTTTAAAAGTTTTACAACTCTTTTTCCAATATTTCCTGTTCCAATAACTCCAAGGGTTTTCCCATATAATTCATAACCTATAAATCTTTCCCATGATCCCTCCCGAGATTTTCTATCGGATAAAGAAATTCCCCTTAAAATAGAGAAAATCAATCCTATAGTCAATTCTGCTACTGCATTAGTATTTGCAAAGGGGGTATTTGTAACTATAATCCCCAACTTTTTTGTGGTCTCAAGGTCAATATTGTCAACTCCTACTCCATATTTTGAGATAACCTTTAATCTTTCTGTATTCTCTAAGACCTTTGAGGTTAAAGGATCTATCCCCACAATGATTCCATCAACATCTCTAATAAGTTTTATAAGTTCATCCTCCCTTAATACTCTTCTATATGGATTGAGAATTACTTCATATCCTTCCATTTCTAATCTTTCTATATATATTTTTCCTCTCGTCTCAAAGGTTCTTGGAGTTATTAATACTTTAATAGGCATGTACTAATATCTCCTTTCTTAAAATCTCTTAGGGACTATAGCTTCCCTGGTAAGTTTTAAATTCTCAATGGTTTCATCTAATCTTCTTAGTGCAACTCCTATATAGAGGGCATCAATAATGGATAGTTGAGCTATACGAGCAGAGGTGCTTTCAGTTCTATAAAAAGTTTCTTCTGAGGATACAGAAAGTTTTATATCCAATACTTTGTCCATGGGAGTTTTGGCATAATGGGTTATACCAATGGTGATTGCTCCTCTTTTCTTTGCTAAGGTAAGGGCATCAATTATGTCCTTACTACTTCCTGAAGCAGATATTCCTATTACCACGTCATTAGGTTCCAATATACTTGCAGACATAGCCTGCATATGGCTATCTATATAGGCTACTGTTGGAATTCCTGTTTTCATAAATTTATGTTGGGCATCTAGGGCTACAGGTCCAGAACCCCCAACCCCATATATTTGAAGTTGTCTTGCAGAAAAAATAGCAGATATTGCCCTTTCCAATTCCTTTATAGAAAGAATATTCAAGGTAGCCTCCATGGCTCTAATATTTGCAGAAAAGACCTTTTTTAAAATAGTTTCTAAATCATCTCCTTCTTGAACTGCCTGGTGCACTGTTTTTACAGGTTGAATTTTTTCCATGGCAAGGGTTATTTTCAATTCTTGGAATCCTCTAAATCCCATTTTTTTACACATCCTTACCACAGTGGCCTCGCTTACTCCAACCCTTTCTGCAAACTCTGTTATAGGAAGATGGAGGACCTCTTGCCAATGGGTCAAAATATAATTTGCAACTTTCTCCTCAGAGGCTCGAAGATTTACCTTTTTTTCTCTTATACTTTCTAATACATTAGACTCCTTCATTTTTTGTATAAAATTTTCACAATTTATAAATTTTAATCATATTTGAATATATCCTCTATCTATGAAAATTTTTTACAAAAACAAAAATTCTTTCTAAATATTGTAATTTTAATAATATAATTTCTTTTGTTTTTTGTCAATATCCATATGAAGAAAAATTTTTACATAATTTAGATTGGGGATTGAACTTCAAGATATAAAACTTTTATAATACTATGAGGAAATTTTTGAAGGTTAAATAGATTTTAGGAGGAGAAAAATGGAATTTTTTAGAAATCTTTCTCCTATGACTCAAGCATTATTTGCTACTTTGTTTACTTGGGGATTTACCGCTCTTGGTTCTGCAGGGGTCTTTCTTACAAAGGAAATAAATAGGAAAATTTTGGATAGCATGTTGGGATTTGCAAGTGGAGTGATGATCTCTGCGAGTTACTTTTCTTTAATTTCACCTGCTATAGAATTGGCAAAAAGTAATTCTTCTTTACCCTTTTGGTTTCCAGTAGTTATAGGTTTTTTATTGGGAGGTTTAACTCTCTATATTATAGATAAACTTCTTCCTCATCTCCATATAAATTTCCCTGAGGAGAGTAAAGAGGGAATAGTAACCACATGGCGAAGAACCACTTTATTAATTCTTGCTATAACTCTTCACAATATACCTGAAGGATTAGCGGTAGGTGTTGCTTTTGGAGCTGGAAAATTAGGGAATGAATATACTTCTCTTGCATCTGCTATTGCCCTTGCTATAGGTATGGGACTTCAAAATTTTCCTGAGGGTCTTGCAGTTTCCATGCCCTTAAGAAGAGAAGGCCTATCTCCTTTTAAAAGTTTCTTCTTTGGACAGCTATCGGGTATTATAGAGCCTATAGCAGGAGTAATAGGAGCTGTAGTAGTGCTTATTGCAAGACAGATACTTCCATATGCTTTATCTTTTGCAGCGGGGGCAATGATATATGTAGTTGTAGAAGAGCTTATACCAGAGGCTCAAAGATCAGGAGAAACAGACTTTCCTACAATTGGAGCCCTTTTGGGGTTTGCTATTATGATGTTTCTTGATTTAGCTTTGGATTAAATTTTTAATCTAAAAAGGAGGAAATAATAAATGGATAAAAAGGTTGCAATCATTACAGGGGGAGGACAAGGGATTGGAAAAGCTATTGCCAAGAAATTATTAGAAAATAATATTAAAGTTGTTATAGCAGAAATTGATGAGGAAGCAGGAAAAGAGACAGAAGAAGAATATTCCTCTTTAGGAGATATAAGGTTTATAAAGACCGATGTTTCAAAAGAAGAAAATGTAAAGAATATGGTGGAGGAAACAGTAAGAGTTTTTGGAAGGATAAATTATCTTATTAATAATGCAGGAATTGGAATAAATAAGCACATTTTAGAGCTAACTATTGAGGAGTGGAATAAAGTAATTGGAGTGAATTTAACAGGAGCCTTTTTATGTTCCAAATATGCTTATCCTTATTTGAAAAGGGAAAATGGTGTAATAATAAATATAGCTTCTACCAGAGCTTTTATGTCTGAGCCCAATACCGAAGCTTATTCTGCCTCAAAGGGAGGAATCTATGCTTTGAGCCACAACCTTGCCATAAGTCTTGGTCCTGAAATTAGAGTAAACTGTATAAGTCCCGGCTGGATAGAGGTTTCAGAGTGGAAGAAAAAATCAATAAGAAAACCTCCTGAGCTTACAGAATTAGATCACAAACAACATCCTGTAGGAAGAGTAGGAAAACCCGAAGATATAGCAAGCTTAGTACTTTACCTGATTTCTGATGAGGCAGGCTTTATTACTGGAGCAAACTTTATAGTAGATGGTGGAATGACAATGAAGATGATTTATTTATAAAAACTATACTTTATAAACTGGCCCTTCCACCTTATACTTACCTCGAAATTCTGGCTCTTTTAACATAAGAGGAGTGTCAAGATCATGAAAATCAAAGGCTCCTATTCCGAGGGCAAAATGTACACTTTGATTTACTCCAAGGCTTGATTCTCCCATACATCCAATCATCAATCTTAAATTTGCTGTTTTCACAATTTCTACTATAGCGAGAGCATCACTTATTCCCGATTTCATAAGTTTTATATTAATATAATCCACTGCCTCTTCCTTTATTAATCTGAAAACATCATATTTTGTTCTTGCACTCTCATCGGCAGCTACTGGAAAAGGAGAATTCCATCTAACATATTTCAATCCTTCAATATCCGTCATAGCTACAGGTTGTTCGAAAACAGAAATATCAATACCTAACTTATAAACTTCTTTAGCAAAATTTACTGCTTCCTTAGGAGTATAGCCTGTATTAGCATCAACTATATATCTACAACCCTTACTAACATCGTAAATTGCCATCATTCCTTGAATATCTTCTTCTAAATTCTCTCCTACCTTTATTTTTATCACCCTATGTCCACGGGCGATAATATTTTTGGTCTCTTCAACTCTTTCTTCAATGGAACCTATACTAATGGTATAATCTGTTTCAATTTCTCTTTTTGCTCCACCAAGAATTTGATAAACAGGCACACCTATTTCCTCTCCAAAAGCATCTAACACAGCATACTGAACTCCAGCTTTTATACTACTGGCAAATTTTAAAGACTCTGTTTTTTCAAATATTCTCCTATACTCTCTTACATCCATTCCCACTATCATATCCTGTACTACCCTTTCAAGAGCCATAAGAGCTTCAATCCTCTCTCCATTTACTCTAAAAGAAGGAGAAGCCTCTCCAAAACCTTGGATTCCATTTTCAAGCTCAATAATAATTTCAATATTTTGTGTATCGTAGGCTATATTATTGGCAATATGAAAGGGCTTAACATATTCAAAAGTGTTAAGTTTAAATTTAACTGACTTAATCTTCGCCATACTTTTCATTCCCCCTTAAATAGTTGTAAATTCTATCACTTCAATTTTACTCTTAGTGTCAATTATATAATTGTCTTCTTGTTTTTCAATAATTTCCATTTCTCCAATTTGATTATCATATGGATCAAGGCGCCAGGATATCTTTTTGGGGTAAAAGTCAGATTGAAATTCAGTGTTTGAAAACATTCTAAATCCATCAAGATTCGTAAAATAAAATAATCTTAGATCTTCATTATCTCTTCTTGCACCCCCAAAGGATAAATCTACAGGCACCCAACCATAATCTTCAAGATATATCAAAGCCCAATCATGGGGTGAAGCAGAAATAGGAGTGATACTCCATCCTGATTGCCACTTAGCAGGTATACCTACCATTCTACATAGGGTTATGAATAAAAGTGCTTGAAAGCCACAATCACCCTTAAAAACTGTAGCAACATATTCAGAAATATTATCATATATAACATAGGGTAAGACATAGGAATAATTTACATTAAATGTTATAAAATCATATATTCTTCTTGCTTTAGTAATATCCTCAAGATTTCTTAAATCCTCACCATTAAAGATAATATCTATCAAGTTATAAAGATAGGGAGTAAAGACTATATGAGGTGGTTTTTCAGAAAGATCCTCTCCTGATGTTTTTTGGGTATAAAGTTTTTGTATACCTATCCATTCATGGATTTTATAGGAGAACTCAATATAAAATTCTTCTGTATCCATTTCCCTGCATACAAACTGTTTTCTGCCCAATCTCATTTGGTGCAATTAGTGGTTCATGACTTGAGGAAAGTAATCTCACTTATAATTGCTGAAACTCTTCTTTTGGGAAGGGTAACCATACATTAATATTACTATTATTGGGTTTTGTTCTTTTTATGGATATTTTAGCTCTAACTTGATATGATTTGGTTTTTTGTTTCTTTATTAATTCTGATAATCTATTATCAATTAATTTTCTCCTTTTTTTATTTAACTTTAAATCTTCCGTAACCTTCCGCCTTTCTTTAAATTCTTGATAATTAAAGAATAAATTACTATCAAAACGACTTTCATAGAAAGGTACTCCATCGATATACATCCAATCTAAAATACCTTTCTGGGTTAACTCACAAAATTCCTGAATTGTTAATCCATTAAGCTTTCTCTTAAGTATTTTAAATGCTTCTTTTTCATTAATTCTATAAGTAGACTTCAAAATCTGCATTCGATAGAGCTCAAAAAGAAGTTTTTTAATCATATCTTGTGGGATATTTTGCCTTAATCTTTCTTTTATTTCCCTTTCAGCTTTTT
>FMJZ01122770.1_pt1 | contig 27262 bp, 25 predicted proteins | sample 1987881 | NCBI WGS metagenome assembly FMJZ01 (sample SAMEA4378227, study PRJEB15110) | soil metagenome | biome: soil; feature: Field; material: Soil | place: India | collected 2015-03-11 | depth 0 m
GGGAGGTTCGCCTCCCGCCGTTGTTTTTATCTTCCCGTAGATGCTACAATACTATGGAACGTCGTATCTTGCATGGGCAGGAGAGGATGTGGCAAATAGAATATCCCCGTCGGAAGACTCGCCCCGTGCGCGTCGGCGCGATTACCATCGGTGGCGGGCATCCCGTCGTCGTGCAGTCCATGATTACCGCCCCGACCAGCGATGTTGAACGCGCGGCGGAACAGGTCATGCAGTTGTGGGACGCCGGCGCAGAGATTGTGCGGGTGACCGCCCCCAACATGAGGGAGGCGCAGTGCATCGGCGAAATCCGCAATCTGCTGGAGAAAAAAGGCTATCGCGTGCCCTTAGTGGCTGACGTTCACCATCAGGGAACTGATATTGCGGTGGAAGTGGCGCAATATGTGGATAAGGTGCGCATCAACCCCGGTCTCTTCGTCTACCGCAAACCGCGCCAGCGTGCCGAAGAGTACAGCCCCGAAGAGCACGAACAAGAGCGACAGGCTATTGAAGAGGCGTTACTGCCCGTGATTGAAGCGTGTAAAAAGCGGGGCATTGCCATGCGCATCGGCGTGAACCACGGAAGCCTCAGCGAGCGGATGCTGGTGACCTACGGCGACACGCCCGAAGGCATGGTACAGTCCGCCATGGAGTACATTGAAATCTGCGAAAAGCACGACTACCGCGACCTCGTTATCTCGCTGAAGGCAAGCCGAGTGCCCATTATGCTGGCGGCGAACCGCCTGCTGGCGAAGCGACTGGACGAAACGGGGCGCGACTATCCCATCCACCTCGGCGTGACCGAAGCGGGAGACGGAACCTACGCCCGAATCAAAAGCACCGCCGGCATCGCCACCCTGCTGGCGGAGGGTATCGGGGATACCATTCGCGTCTCGCTGGCAGAAGACCCCATCAACGAGATACCCGTCTGCTACGACATCCTGCAATCGCTGGGACTGCGCAAAACGCAGGTGGAATACATCGCCTGTCCGTCCTGCGGACGCACCAAGTTCGACTTGCCGACCGTGCTGAACCAGGTGCGCGAGGCAACCAGACACCTCAAAGGTCTGGACATCGCGGTGATGGGCTGTATCGTGAACGGACCCGGCGAAATGGCGGATGCCGACTACGGCTACGTGGGCAGAGCAGCTGGTAAGATTGCCCTCTACCGCGGGCGCGAGCTGGTTAAGGATAACATTCCCCAGGAGCGCGGCGTGGAGGAGCTGATTCGCCTGCTGAAACAGGATGGGAAATGGATAGACCCGCCCGGTTAGTCCACCAGAACCCGGTGCACTCGCGCGGACAGCAGGGTGACCACTTCATGGGGAGTGGTGTCTAACCAGCGGGCAATCTCGTTGACCGTAATCTGCTCATCACCCTGCCTGCCGATGAGGGTTACCACGTCGCCGACCTCTGCGCCCGTGTCGGTGGCATCTATCATCATCTGGTCCATGCACACCCGCCCGATAACGGGCACACGCCTGCCGCGCAGAAGCACCTGGGCACGGTTGCCCAGCGCACGCAGATAGCCGTCGCCATAGCCAACGGGTACGGTCGCCACCAGGGTTTCGCGCCTCGCCACGAAGGTGGCGCCGTAGCCCACCGTTGTTCCCGGCGGTATCCTGCGCAGTGCCACCACCCGGCTGTGCAGTGAGAGCACCGGTCGCAAGCCAAGTGACTGCGGGTCATATCCCGACGGCGCCACTCCGTAAACCAGAAGCCCACACCGAACCATATCCGCACTCGCTTCGGGCACACCGAGCAAACCAGCACTGGCTATCGCATGGCGCACCAGCGGTCTGCCGAGTTGTTGCATCACGCTCTCAGCCGTCTGCTGGAATACCTGCCACTGGTGGTGGGTCAGGTCTGCATCGGAGTCCGCGCAGGGGAAATGGGTAGCGATGCCCGTTAAGTGCACACTGGGCAATCTCTGGATAGCCAGCGCGGTCTCCACGGCGTCGCGGGGATGGACACCGAAGCGGCTCATGCCGGTGTCGACCTTCAGATGCACTTCCACACGCAGGTTGCGCCGGACCGCCTGCTCCGAGAGAGCCTGAACAAAGCGCATATCCTGCACCAGGCACACCACACGGGATTCCAGAACGCTCTCCACCTCTTCAGGGAGCACCGGGCTCAGCAGGTAAACGGGTGCAGTAACGCCCACGGCACGCAGTTCCGCCGCTTCGGCGGTGGAGGCAACTCCAAAGGCGTCACAGCCGATAGATTGTAGTTCCGGCACGATCAGCGCACCATGCCCGTAGGCGTTCGCCTTTACCACCGCCATCAGCTTTGTACCTGCGGGAAGCCGCTCACGAAGCCACCGCACGTTGTGCACCAGCGCAGAGCGACTGAGCAAAGCAGTGGTACGAGGAGATAAGGGCAGATTACTTGCTTCCATTCCGCTCTTTATTTCGCCGCGGAGGGCGATGCTTCCTGCCCGAAGCAGAGCCTCATCTTCTGTTTGACCAGTTCCGTAACTGCCTGCATCGCCGGAGGGAACACCTGTCGGATGTCGATGCTGTCCGATTGCTGTACCGCCGTGCGCAGTCCAGCCATGAAGGTGTCTTTGATTTCCGTTGCGAAGTTCACTTTCACAATCCCACGCCGCACCGCCTCGCGCCACTGCTCATCGGGGATACCTGAAGCTCCATGCAGAACGAGGAACGCATCCACCCGCTCGCAGATAGCCTGAAGTCGCTCCAGGTCGAGGCGTGGCGTCTGCTTATAAAACCCGTGCGCGTTACCGATAGCCACAGCCAGCAGGTCCACGCCCGTTTCCTGCACGAAGCGTTCCGCCTGCTCCGGCGAGGTCATTTCAAACTCTCGTGCCTCTCGCTCGCCCAGCTTCGGAATGTAGCCCAGCTCCGCCTCCACCAGCACACCCCGCCCCTGCGCCAGAGCCACCACCTCGCGCGTGAGGCGCACGTTGGTCTCGAAGTCCTTATCGCTGGCGTCAATCATTACCGAATCGTATCCCGCCTCAATGCACCGGCGTACCATCCCAACGTCACGGGCATGGTCGAGATGAAGCCACGCCTGAACACCCAGCTCCTCCCGCGCAGCGCGAGCCAGCCCCACAGCGACTTTCAAGCCGAGATACTCAATCGTGGAAGGCGAGGTCTGTAAGATGACAGGCGAACCGACCTCGCGTGCCGCACGCAGGACCGCCAGTAGAGTTTCGGCGTTGTAGAAATTTGCCGCCAGTATCGCTCTGCCACAACGGCGATATTCGCTCAGTGTCTCTCGCAAACCGCTTCCCATCATCCCTCCCTAAACCGAAGCCAGAAACGATTCCACCTCCGACAGGGTTGGCAGACCCTCCATCGGGCCCTGCTTTGTCACCGCCAGTGCTCCGATAGCGCTGGCAAACCGAGCCGCTTCCTCGGCGGACATGCCTCGCAATAGCGCGACGACCATGCCGCCCGCAAAGGCATCCCCTGCCCCCGTCGGGTCTACCTCTGTAACCGGGTAGGCAGGTATCTCCACCCTGTGTCCTTCGGTAAATACCACACACCCCTGCGCTCCCCGTTTCAGCACCACAATCGGGATGCCCCTTTCCACCAGGTTGCGACACGCCGTCTCCTCATCGGCATCGCCGGTGAGCATGGTGGCTTCCTGACCGCTGGGCAACAGCACATCACATGCCTGCAGTATCGGCTCACACAATACGCGCACCGCTTCCACCCCAAGTATTTCAGGGCGGATGTTGGGGTCGAAGGTCACTATCCCTCCGCGCTGTTTGCAAATCTGCACCGCCCGATAACACGCCTCGCGCACGCCCTCACCGACACCGAGCGCCGAACCGGTGATGTGCACCGCCTTCACGTCGTGGAGATAATCCTCGCGCACGTCCTCGGGGGTCAACAGTGCGGCGGCGGACTGGGGAAGATGAAACAGAAACTGGCGCGACCCGTCCGAGCGGTACGAGACGAAGGCGATGCCCGTCGTTCGGTGCGAAACCACGCGCACGCCGCGCACGTCCACGCCGTCGCTCTTCAACCGGCGCAGGACGCACCTGCCGAAAGCATCATCACCTACCACGCCGATGAAGCCGCAGGATACCCCCAGCCTTGCTACCGCGTCGATGAAAATCGCCGGAGCACCGCTGGGAAACGGTCCTACAAACTGCCCCGGCTCGTCCAGCGGCAGGTCAACCGCTGGACGCATAATCTCCACCAGCAACTCGCCCAGTGAAAGTACTTGAGGCATTTCAACCTTCTCAGTAGTATTCTTTGTCTCCGTACAGAAGCTGGATGTAAGCGACCTGCCCCAAATGATATGTGAGATTCCAGTAGTGAAGCCATGCTGTTTGGAGCAACGTATAGGTTGCCTGCCAGGGAAGGGTAACTGTTTTGTGGAGGTCATCAGCAGGGATGTCCTGCAGCGCCCGTATCATTTCAGCGGTAGCTGCACGACAGGCACGTTCACAGGCTTCAACGGTGTCCAGATTACCGCTCCTGGCTCTCGCCTCCTCGAAAACCGCAGGGTCTGCCACTTGCGGTTGCTCGCGTAACACGGTAGCAATTGCCAGAGGAAGGATGGCATTCTCCTGCAGAATCTCCATCACTGTTCTTGCCTGTGGCGCAGGACGCCAATCGCGCCGCGTCTCGGGCACTGCGTAGGCATACCGAAATAGCGCATCTACAGCTTCCTCTGTCATATTCTTCACCATATCGTAGACGTTCATGTTTTCCTCCCGTTAAGCGTATATATTAGCGTTCAAATGGCAGACCATAAATTGCTCTACGGTAGGTCAAGCAGTTTCCACCACAGAAAGGCTTTTCGTAGTAAACATTCCACCCCACCCCTCGTTTTCCTTCCATCGCACGAGGAAGAGGGCATCAGGGAAACGAAGAAAGGAAATGTCGGTACACGAGCACACATCACTTTCGAGAACACAGAGGAGACGACGATGCAAAACACTCTGAAGAAGGCGCTGGTGCTTTCGATGTTGCCCGGCAATCTTGGCTACGTGGAACGATTCAAGCTTGCCGCAGAGGTGGGGTTTGAAGGGATAGAAGCTCCGCCGACCAGCGACCCTGAAGAGATAAAGAAACTGCGTGCGGCATCAGAAGCAACCGGGGTGCCCATCCACTCCATCATTTACGGAGGCTGGCATGCTCCGCTCTCCAGCGGCGACCCGCGCGTGGTGGAGAGAGGTATTGCGGACGTGCAGGCAGCTCTGCACTGCGCGAAGGAACTTGGCGCGGACACCGTCCTGCTCGTGCCCGCCATCGTGAACGAAAGCACACGCTACGCCGACGCCTACAAGCGCTCGCAGCAAAACATCCGCAAGCTGATACCTCTGGCGGAAAAGCTGAAGGTGGTCATTGCCATAGAGAACGTGTGGAACAACTTTCTGCTCAGCCCGCTCGAGTTTGCGCGGTATGTGGACGAGTTTCGCAGTCCATTCGTGAAGGCATATTTTGACGTGGGCAACGTGCTGGCGTTCGGCTGGTCAGAGGACTGGATACGCACCCTGGGCAAGCGCATCCACCGCATCCACCTGAAGGACTTCAAGCGAAGCAATCGCCAGTTTGTGAACCTGCTGGAGGGTGATGTGAACTGGCGCGAGGTGCGCCGCGCGCTGGATGAGGTTGGCTACAGCGGTTTTCTTACCGCCGAGTTGGGAGGCGGTGACGCAAACTATCTGCGAGACGTAGCACAGCGCATCGACCGCATCATCGCAGGCGTGTAAGTAACAGCAAGGGGCGAGGAGCACTCCTCGCCCCTGCCACACAGCGCCGACTCAGCTTCGTCGGCGCAGGAAGGCGGGAATATCGTAGTCGGTATTGTCCACCGGTGCCTGCTGAGGTGTTCGCTCTGGCGCCGCAGGCGCGGCGCTGGTCCGCTCGGCAGGACGTGGAGGCATTCCTCCCGGTCGCTCGCCTACAGGCTCCCGCCGCAGCGCCTCCGCTCTCTGCACAGGACGCTCTGCCAGCGAGCCCTGCGAGGATGCCGGCAACCCCGCCGCTAGCACCGTAATTTTCACCTCGCCCTCCATCTTCGGGTCCAGCACGTGCCCGTAGATAATATGCGCGTTTTCGAGGTCACACAGGCTCTGGATGACCGCCGCTGCTTCGCTCAGCTCCTGCAGAGTCATATCGGAACCGCTGGTGATGTTGACAAGCACACGCTGGGCGCCGTCGATGGATGTTTCCAACAGGGGACTGCTGGTGGCACGCTCCGCCGCTTCCCGTGCCCGGTGCTCTCCCGAGCCGGTTCCAATGCCCATTAGCGCGGGTCCCGCGTTGGACATGATAGTTTTCACATCGGCGAAGTCGACATTGATTAAGCCCGGAATGGTAATAATATCCGAGATGCCCTGCACGCCCTGACGCAGGATGTCGTCCGCGGCGCGGAAGGCTTCTACCAGAGTAGTGCGCTTTTCTACAACGCTGAGCAATCGCTCGTTAGGAATGACGATTAGCGTGTCCACGTGCTCGCGCAGGTTCGCGACGCCCTCTTCGGCAATCTGCATGCGGCGCGGTCCCTCGAAGTTGAAGGGTTTGGTCACCACCGCCACGGTGAGGGCGCCCATCTCCTTCGCCAGCTGCGCCACCACAGGTGCTGCCCCGGTGCCGGTACCACCGCCCATCCCTGCGGTGATGAACACCATATCCGCCCCTTCCAGCACCTTCATAATCTCGTTTTTGCTCTCTTCAGCTGCGCTGCGACCAATCTGCGGGTTGCCACCTGCCCCCAGACCTCTGGTCAGGTTCTCGCCCAGCTGAACCTTCTTCTCCGCTGCGGAAATCTCGAGCACCTGCACATCGGTGTTCATCGCACAGAAGTCCACCCCAACCAGTCCTGCTTCGATCATCCGGTTGACGGCGTTCGTGCCTCCACCACCGATGCCGATGACCTTAATCTGAGCATACTGTCTTACCCCAGCCATTGGTGTTTAGCCCCCTATGTGCAATTTCTTTCGGAAATTATTGCGTAAAGCGCGACAACCAGCGACGCCACGCCCCGGTTATCTTGCCCCACAAGGACCGATGGCGGCTGTCAGTGGGAACGTAGGAATGTTTCAGCCCATACAGCAAAAGCCCCACACCCGTTGCAAACACCGGGCTGTCTACCTTGTCCGCCAGTCCACCGATGTTCATCGGGCGCCCGATGCGCACAGGCATGTCCGTCACTTCGCGCGCCAGCTCTGCCACCCCACGCATCAGGCTACCACCCCCGCTGAGCACGAGCCCACCCGGCAACATTCCTGCAGCACCCGATTTCTTAATCTCCTCGTACACCAGCTCCAGCAGTTCGCGCATGCGGGGTTCCACAATCTCGGCAAGCACCCGCGCCGGTATCTTTCGCTCCTCGCTGGCGCCCATCGGTCGATGCGGCACCATCGCACCGTCATCGACCATCTGTATCATCGCGCAGGCATACTGCAGTTTGATGCGCTCGCTCTCTTCGGGCGGGGTGCGAAGCCCCACCGAAATATCGCTGGTCACATGGTTCCCACCAATGGGGATTACTCCCGTATAGTATATCTCACCATCGGTGAAAACCGCTACATCGGTGGTGCCGCCCCCGATGTCCGCCAGCGCAACCCCCAGGTTACGTTCGGCTTCCGTCAGCACCGCTTCGGCAGTGGCTATTGGCTCCACCACCAGTGCGCTCACCTGCAACTGTGCCCGCTGGACACATTTAGTAACGTTCTGAAGGAAGGTGCTGCTGCCATGGATGATGTGTGTCTCTACTTCGAGACGCAAGCCGCTCATCCCTTCAGGATGTCGAATGCCGTTCTGCCCGTCCACAATGTAACCCCTGGGGATGGCATGGATAATTTCGCGGTCAGGCGTCAGCACCACCGTACGCGAGCTTTCCATCACCCGCTCGACGTCCTCTCGCGAGATTTCGCGCGTGGGGGAGGTGACCGCTATCATCCCCTTCGAGTTGAGAGAACGGATATGCTCGCCAGTGATTCCGACGAACACCGACTCGACGCGCCGGCCTGCCATGTGCTCTGCCTGCTCCACAGCCTGCACAATCGACTCGGTTGTCTGGTCGATGTCCACCACCGCCCCCTTTCGGAGCCCTCTCGAAGGCACAAGCCCAACCCCGATGATGTTCACGCGCATATCGTCGGTTACATCTGCAATTAAAGCCGCGATTTTCGTTGTGCCGATGTCCAGTCCGGCAATCATAGATGGCAACTCCTGTTCAGGTTCTATCCGAGTCTCGTTGTCGAGATAGATTCCACTGGGTCAGATAGTATCGGCGGATCAGCGACAGGTTCAGGAACATCCGTCCCCCCAGCGTAACCACCGCTGCAAGAAAAAGGTCAACCCCTATCTGGTCGCCCAAGTACGCCAGCAGGGTCGCCAGCAGGGTATTGAAAATGAAGCCTGATACAAATACATCTACGTGAAACTTACCCTCAATCCCTGCACGAATTCCGCCCAGAATCGAATCCAGCCCCGATAAAGTCGCCAGGCTCAGATAAGGCGCATAGTCGCTGGGCAACTCCAGCGGCACAAAGTAAAACACCAGAAAACCGACAAGCACTGCCACAACAGGTAGCCAGTTCATGGAGTTTTTTTCCCTTCCTCCTGCGTCGAGCTGCCGGGCGTTGCCACCACCGGCTTTGCATAGCGAAAGACCAAGCTACCGGCATACGCCGGTATACGGATGTTATTCTTTTTAACCACCTTTACCATAGCCGGGTCTATTGCCTGAATATCTGTCAGCACCCCCTGCGGCAGGTTCAGCGCATTTGCCAGCGTCTCAGGGTCACCGATAGCGCTGATAACATACGGTGACGACAGCGCGATGCCGTTCACCTGCACCGTAGGTCCAACACAGCGGATCGCCGTGTTGGCGATGATTCGCTGCCCGTTGATGGCTACTGCTTCGGCGCCTGCGGCGTGCAGTTCGTTGACCACCCGCTGCAGGTCCGAGTCATGAATGATATAGTTTTCAATATCTATCGGCGAGTTTGCTGGCGGACGCTTCTTGCTGTCCTGCAGGATAACCTCAATGCCGGGTCCCTCTACCTCCGTCAACCCTGCCAAGAACTTCGCCTCCTGCAGTGACTGATTGAGCAGTTTGGTCTTTTCGGAAGCCGTCGCCATCTCGTTTTCGTACTGGGTGGTGCGCTCGCGGAGCTTGCTAATCTCCTCGTTCGCCATCTTGAGCTGCTCCTGCTGGTCGCGGTATGCCGCAGCCAGCCCCGAAAAGCGGTTTGATGGCAACGATGTCGAGCGGATGCTCTGCTGGGTTTTGAGCGAAACCGCCAGAAGCGCGCCCAGTACCAGCGCCATTACCGTCACGGGTGTTACCCAGGGATTGTTGCGAATGCTAGACAGAAACACGTTCAGGCTCATCTCACAGGATACCCCCCTTACCCCCCTGTCTTCGCTTCCAGACCGGCTTTTCCACGCAACTGACGTCAAGATACTCCGCTTGCTTGACAATTTCAGGATGCATCCACAGCTGGGCTGTGCGCATCATCTTATCGGATAGAGAGGTGCTGTCCCCTATCCTCACAGGCGGATGTCCATCTTTCATATTTAAACATAGATTGCCCTCGCGGTCAACCGTAATTTGCGCAATGGGCAGGGGATATTCGGGAAGATAGCGAATTAAAATCTCCAACCCCGCCTGCACCGACCTGTTCCGCACAATGTGCCCAAGCACCACCGGCACAGACGTCTCCATCCGGATCACCGGCAGACCGTTCGTCCGTTCCGTCTTCCAGAAAGCCACCCCCTGCGCATCCAACCAGTAACTACCCGCAGGTGTCGCCAGCAATGCCACCGGTTGACGCTCGAACACGCGAATAGTTACCCTGCCCGGCAGGCTCCGCGCAACCACCACATCGGCAACCGTCGGCAGTTGCTGGATCCTCTGCGCCACCCGCGCGGGCATGAAAAACAACCAGCTCCTGCCATCACCGATATGCGCCTCCTGAACTATCTGCTGGGGCGAAGTGAGAGCGATACCCTCCACGTAAACGTCCCGAATGCACAGGGCAGGACTGCGCCAGAGCGCTACCAGCACCTCCACACACAGTGCCAGCATTAATATAAGCCTGAAAAGCCCCAGCACCCCATGTTTCGCCCGTTGCCCCTGCGGGCGCCGCACGGCGGGCTTTCTCTGGCTCATGCTATCTCCTCCCCTTTAGCGAGACGCACAATATTCGTAACCAGCTGTTCAAAGCTCCATCCATACGCCTCCGCAGAGCGAGGCAGAAGGCTGGTAGGCGTCATGCCCGGAATGGTGTTCACCTCCAGCGCCACAATGCGCTCTCCGTCCCAGATGAAGTCGGTGCGCGACATTCCCCGACACCCCAGCGCAAGGTGTGCGAGCGTGGCAAGCATCGCACATTGCTCATGCACCTCTCTCGGCACCCGGGCGGGGACAATCTCTTCGGTAGCGCCCGGCGTGTACTTCGAATGGTAATCGTAGAAGCCGCTGAGCGGCGCAATCTCAATCATCGGCAGGGCGATAACACGCTCATTGCCCACCACCGGCACGGTCAGCTCCACGCCCGGTATCTTCGGCTCCACCAGCGCGCAGTTATCGTACCGGAACGCCTCATCCAGCGCCTGCGCCAGCTCGTCCCTGTGATAAACCCACGTGACACCAATCGTAGACCCCTGCGTGTTCGGTTTGACAATAGCTGGATAGCCAATCTCCCTATCCACCCGTTCCAGCACAACTTCTATGCGCTCACCGCGCTGGACCACCACATCCAGGGGCACAGGCACTCCCGCCTTATCCAGCACCCGCTTTGCCATCACCTTATCCAGAGCCAGCGCACTTGCCAGAACACCAGAACCGGTATAGGGTATCTTCATCAGGTCCAGCACCGCCTGAACGCGCCCGTCCTCGCCCGGCGCCCCATGCAGAACGATGAACACCACATCAGGACGATGCTCCTCCAGACGACGAATAAAGTCGGCAAGACCCACCGCCCGCGACGGAGTTGCCTCCAGCCCCCGACGAGACGCCACGTCCGGGTCAAACACCACGTCCAGCTCCACTACTTCATAACCCGCCGAGCGCAGACCATCTGCCACCCGCCTCCCCGACGACAGAGAGACCTCGCGCTCGGTGGAATCTCCCCCCATCAACACCAGAACCTTCTCAGGCAACCTTCTGTCCTCCCAGCTTCTCCAGCAGTCGCTTCGCCGTGTAGTCCAGTTCTCCCGCTCCCAGCGTCAACACGGTATCCCCTTCCCGCACCATGGTCAGAAGTACCTCCACCGCTTCCTCTGGCGTGTCTGCGAGGGCGATGGGCAGTTCGGGCTTGAGACGCCTTACCTCCTCTCTCAGACGATGGGAACTGATACCCGGTATGGGTTCCTCGCGAGCAGGGTAAATCTCCACCAGCACCAGCGCATCGCTTCCCGCCGACAGCACGTGCGCAAACTGGTGCAGGAAATCGCGCGTGCGGCTGTACAGGTGCGGCTGAAACGCTACCACCAGCCTCCTGCTTCCGATGTGTGCGCGCAGGGTGCGAAGGGTCGCCTCGATCTCGGTGGGATGGTGACCGTAGTCATCGTATATCTCTATGTCCCCTACCCTCCCGATGAACTCTAATCGCCTTTGCACGCCTTCAAAACTCTCCAGCCCCTGCCGCACCGCATCGAACGGAAAGCCCAGCTCCAGCGCGATGCCGGCGGAAGCTGTCGCGTTCAGCACATTGTGTGAACCCGGCACCCGAAGATGGATGTCTCCTGCTACCCTACCGCGCACTTCCAGCGTAAACACATTGTCAGCATTGCCCGGCACCGCCCGATACTCCGCCTTCGCGCTCCTGCCGAATGTTACTACCTTTGCCTGTGCGTCTCTGCACACATCCACACTGCGCCAATCATCCGCCCAGGTGACCACAATCCCCTCGGGCTTTACCTGCGACACGAACCGGCGATAGCTCTCCAACATACGCTCCTCGGTGCGGTAGTAGTCCAGGTGCTCCGCCTCCACGTTGGTAATCACCGCCGCGTACGGATACAGGTCCAGAAAGGAATCGTAAGCCTCGCAGGCTTCCACCACCACATAATCCCCCGACCCCAACCGCACGTTGCCGCCGTACCTGCGCACCTCACCGCCTATCAGCACCTGCGGGTCCGCCCCGGCACATTCCAGAATGGAAGCAATCATCGCGGTAGTGGTGGTTTTGCCGTGTGTGCCGGTCACCGCGATGCCCTTATGTCCCTCCAGCAACATGCCGAGCGCCTGCGATCGCCGCAGGATAGAAACGTTCAGCCTCCTCGCCTCGATGAACTCAGGATTGTCCTCGTGAACGGCAGCGGTGTAGACAAACACGTCACACTCGCGCACGTGTGCCGGATTGTGCCCTATCTCTACCGGAATACCCAGGTCGCGCAGTCGGCTCGTGATGGCGCTCTCTTTGATGTCGCAACCAGTAACCTGCCACCCGCGCCGGTGCAATACCTGTGCAATCGCGCTCATGCCGATGCCGCCAATGCCTGCAAAGTGCACACGACGCCTGTTCATCGCTCTGCCGCGACCTCCATGACCTGTTGCACTACTCGCTGAGCGGCATCTTCCTTCGCCCAGCGTCGGTTCGCCTCGCCCATTTCGCTCAACCTGTCCGGGTTGCTCAGGAGGCTCATAACCTGCCCCAGTAGCTTTTGCGCGTCCAGCTCGCTCTCACGAAACGCCACCGCTCCGCCAACCCTTGCCAGCTCTTGTGCGTTGTACCACTGGTGGTCGGCATACGCGTACGGATATGGTATCAGCACCGCTGCTTTGCCGAACAGCGCGATTTCGGTCAACGTGGAAGCTCCAGCCCGTGACACGACCACATCTGCCGCCGACAACGCCAGCCCCACCTCCCGCGAGTTCATAAAACCAAACCAGCGATAGCCCGCGTCCTGAATGTAGCCTTCAAACTCCGACACGTTGCGCTCGCCCACCTGATGCACTATCTGCACACCAGCCTGACGCAAACCGGGCAGCATCTCCAGCGTCCATCCGTTCAACGTGCGTGCTCCCTGACTGCCTCCAATCACAAAGAGCACTCGCCCAGAGGGATCAAACCCCAGAGCGCGACAGGCATCGGCACGGTCTGTTCGAGAGCACAGCAGTTCTTTTCGCACCGGCAGACCGGTATGCACGCACGGACGGCTTCTGAAATAACGCGCGGTGCTCTCAAAGGTGATACACACCCGCTTTGCCCACCGAGCCAGCCAGCGATTGGTGCGCCCGGGCAGGGCGTTCTGCTCGTGCAACACCGTCTTGCCGCGTCGCATAGCATGTGCCAGCACCACGCCGCCGGCTACGTACCCCCCCGTAGCCACCACCACATCGGGCGCAAAATCACGCAGGATTCCATGCGCGATGCGCACCGTACGCAACAGCGCACCAATCGCCGCAGGAGCCAGCGACCGCCTCAGTGGGAGTGCATGAATGGCGAAAAACCGCCAGCCCAAAGCTGGCACCACACGTCCCTCCAGACCGTCTGCACGCCCCGCAAAGGCGATGTCGGTAACGCCGGCATCACGCAACGCCTCGGCGATACTCACGGCGGGAAACAGATGTCCCCCTGTTCCCCCTCCGACCAGAAGCACGCGCATGGGCTTCTCCTGCAACTCGTTCGGACATCGGATTTTGTGCAACTCTTTGCACAATACCTAAACTGAACAATAGAGCAATCAGGGACGAACCGCCGTAGCTGATGAGTGGCAGGGGCACGCCTGTGGTAGGAACCATCCCCGTCACCACATACAGGTTAAGCAGGCTTTGCAGGGCAATCATGATTCCAATCCCACTGACCAGCAGCATCTGATACATCGCCTGCGTCCTGCGAGCAATCAGGAACAGCCGCCACATCACCAGCCCCAGCAGAGCAATGAGCGCACCACTGCCCCAGATGCCCGTCTCTTCTGCTACCGTGGTGAACACGAAATCGGTATCCGCCGCGGGCAGGAACTCTTTGGCGCGCCCCATGCCAAGCCCTGCGCCCCACACACCGCCGGTCCCAATGCCCATCAAAGAATGCGCCAGCTGATAGCCCGTAGTCTCAATCTGCGCAAAGGGATTCAGAAAGGCAGAGACTCTCTGCCGGCGATAGTCTTTATGCGCGATGAAAACGCACCCCGTTATCGCAACGAGCGCGATGATAACCAGCACCCTGCGCCAGGACAATCCTGCTACAAACAGCATCCCGACACCGATGCCCAGAAATATCATCGCCGTTCCCAGGTCCTCCTGAACGATGGCAACGATGCCGGCGAATAGAAAGGTTGCCAGCACCGCCATCACGGGCCAGCGATTCTCACGCACAGATGCGCACACACCAATCAGGGATGATGCACACAGGCACCGCGCCATTAACAGAATGAACGCCAGCTTGCCGAACTCTGCGGACTGAAGCGTGATTTCCACTGGACCAACCTGCCCGAGCAACAGCCACCGGAACGCGCCGCCGCGCTCCTCGCCGATGCCGGGCAGACGCACCGCAAGCATCAGCAAAAGAGCCAGACCCGCAAGAGCGGGCGCAAGCCAGTGCAGGGCGCGCGGGGAAATCTGCTTTCCCACCAGGTAAGCCAACAAGCCGACGAACGCCCACATGGCTTGCTTGACCATCTGCCAGCCCCCCGATTTAGGGAAACTCGCATCATACACCACAATCAGCCCGGTGAGCACCAGCACAGCCACCAACCACGCCAGTATCCTGTCCTCTCCATTCGCTCCCCGTTCACGCATGGTGCGCCTCCAGCCGATGCACAACCTCCCGAAAAGCCCTTCCTCGCTCCTGAAAGTTCGCAAACATATCAAAGCTGGCGCATCCGGGCGACAGCATCACCCAGTCACCCTGCCGGGCAATCTCCGCCGCCCGCAACACTGCCTCCTCCAGATTGTGACTTCGGATGATTTGCTCCCAGCCCGCCTCACGCAACTGCTTCTCGATGCGCTCCGCGTCCGCTCCAATCAGCACCACTGCCCGCGCCTTCTCCTGCAGAAGGGGAACAATCTCGCCGAACGCGCTCTCGCTCTTGTCCACCCCACCAATAATGAACACTGCAGGCGCCGGCACCGCTCGGATGCTTTCCTGCAATGCGTGCAGGTTTGTGCACATAGAGTTATTCACATACTGCACGCCGGCAATCTCTGCGACCCATTCCATCCGATGGGGCAAAGGCTCAAAGGTGCTTATCGCCTCCTCCATCTGCTCACGAGTGACCTTCCACGCGGAGCAGGCGGCAACCGCGGATGCCAGATTGCGCCGGTTGTGCAGACCCAGCAAACGGAACCCACGCACCGAAGCCAGACAGGATGCCTCTTCCCCTTGCATCAAGTATACCCCATCCACGAGGCAACAAATGCAGGGAATATCCTTTATGTTTAAGTTCTGATGCGAAAAATATATTCGTTTCGCCCTCGTATCCACCAGACTTAAAATGAACGCATCATCACCGGGAAGAACGGCATAGTCCCCTTCCGTTTGGCAGCGGAAGAGACGCGCCTTGACCCGCCCGTACTCTTCGAAGGAGCGGTGGCGGTCCAGGTGGTCCGGCGAAAGCGTGGTCCACACCCCAACATGTGGGCGAAACTCATGCACCCACTCCAGCTGGAAGCTGCTTACCTCTGCAACCAGAATATCTTCAGGCTGTGCGGAGGCGGCGGCGTCGGTCAGGGTGCGTTCCATCCCCTCTGCCGAGATATTGCCACACAGTGCGGCATGGTAACCTGCGCTCTTCAGGATATGCGCGATTAAAGCGGCGGTTGTGCTCTTGCCGTTGGTGCCGGTGACCGCGACAATCGGCGCAGGCGAAAGGTAGTATGCCAGCTCCACCTCCGACCACACAGGCACACCCTTTTGCACCGCCTCCTGAAGTACAGGAGCATCTGCAGGCACGCCCGGGCTGGTCACAACGAGGTCAAAAGGCTCGGCAGGCATTGCTCCACGCCAGTTGGTCAGCACCCGCACGCCTGTTGAAGCCAGTTCCTGCGCAAGCGCGGGCGTTGCCCGGTCACAGGCAGTAACCTGTGCGCCTTGCGAATGGAGCACCCGGGCGACGTCAAAACCGCTTCGCCCGATACCCACTACCAGTATCCTCTTGCCCTGCCACCTCTGACCGTTCATGTGACCATCCAAGCTATTGTGAAGCCTGCTATCCCGCAGACGATGCCTGCCAGCCAGAACAGCATTACCACACGCACCTCATGCAGACCGAGCAGTTCGAAATGGTGGTGCAGCGGCGACATGCGGAAAATACGCTTTCCGGTGGCTTGAAAGGAAACTACCTGCAGAATAACCGATAACATCTCTATCCAGAACACCAGAAAGACCACCATCGCTATCAGTTCCAGTTTTGCGAAAATGGCTATCAGTGCCAGCGATGCGCCAAGCGCCAGCGAGCCCGTGTCGCCCATGAATACCCTTGCCGGGTACCGGTTAAAGTTCAGAAATCCCGCGCACGCTCCGCCCAGCGCACCCGTTGCCTGCAGAACCCACGACGCATCGCCTCTGCCCGCGATGCTGCCCAGCGTCGACACGGCAATCAACGACAGCCCCGCCGCCAGACCATCCAGCCCATCGGCGAGATTAACCGCATTGGAAAGCCCCACGATAAACAGCACTGCCACTGGATAGTACCAGCTGTGCAGGTCCCAGCGCATCTCACCCAGTTTCAGCACCGTCGTTTCGCCCATTTCCGCGTTCAGGGACAGGTACACCACAAACGCTGTTGCCACGGCGAACTGCATCAGCAGTTTCTGCCTTGCCTTCAGTCCCAGGTTTTTGCCGCGACGGATAATCAGGTAATCATCCAGCAGACCGATACCTGCGAAAGCCAGCACGGTGGTGCAGAAGACAGCAGGGTCCCACGCCCTGGTGAAAGGAGGCTCCGCGAAAGCGGTCTGCGCCCCAATGGCGAGGAGCATCCCAATCACCAGCCCGGTCACAATCAACACTCCGCCCATGGTTGGCGTGCCCGCCTTCTGCTGGTGCCGTTGAGGGGCATCCTCGCGAATCACCTGTCCTGCTTTGACCGCCGCCAGCACGCGCAGCGCCGGCTCACCCAGCGCCAGCACCACCATCAACGCCACGATGAACGCTACCCAGAACCAGAGCATCTCAACAGTCCTCAAAAATCGCTTTGACTACCTGCTCCATCTGCAGGGCACGCGACCCCTTCACGAGCACCACATCCCCCTTCTGGAGCCAGCGACCGATGTTTTGCGCAGCGGTCTGACTATCGGCAAAGACAAGGCACACGGGCGGATTCTTGCTCTGCTGGGCGCCGCGGATGACCTCCTCGGCGTAGTTGCCCACCGCGACCAGCACCTGCGCGCCGATACGCGCCACCTCGTGCCCAACTTCGCGATGCAGGCGAGGGGCTTCTTCCCCAAGCTCCAGCATGTCCCCCAGCACTACCACCCGCCGACAGCCGTTTGCCATACGCTCCAGCGTGTGCAGGGCTGCGTTCACCGAGGCGGGATTGGCATTGTACGTGTCGTCCAGCACCGTTATCTCTTTGGGAGTATGATGTACCTGCATCCGCTGGTGCAGTGACGGCATCCCCTGCAGGCTCTGTGCGGCTTCAGCCAGCGGAACATCCAGCGAGACCGCCACCGCCAGCGCCGCCAGGGCGTTGCTCAGGTGATGCAGACCGGGCACAGGAACATGCAGGGGCACATGCTCCCTTCCATAGCGCACAACACACTGTACCCTGCCGTCCTCTCCCACATGCACCTTCACCGCTCGCACCGTTGCCGCGTGGTGCTGTCCAAAGGAGACAACCCGACAGGGAGCCTGCCTGCGGCAGAAGTCAAAGTAGTCATCGTCCGCGTTCAGCACGGCAACGCCATCCTCCGGCAGGCGGTTCAGGATTTCACTTTTCGCCAGCGCAATGTTATCGCGCGAGCCGAGAAGCTCCAGATGCGCCCAGCCAATATTCGTGATGACGCCGATACGGGGACGCGCAATGTAGGTCAGCCAGTCTATCTGCCCCAGCCCCCGCATTGCCATCTCCAGCACCGCTACCGTGTGGTGCGCCTCGAGCTGCGCAATCGCCAGAGGCAAGCCGATTTCGGTGTTGAGGTTCTCGGGGGATTTCAGCACCACATGGCGTGCGCTCAGAGCGGCGGCGGTCATCTCTTTGGTGGTGGTTTTGCCCGCACTGCCGGTAATCCCCACCACGGGGATATGGAACAGTCCCCGATACCAGCGTGCAAAACACCCCAGCGCCCACACCGTATCCGCTACGTAAATCAGAGGGAACCCGTCAGGGGCATCTACCGGTTTGGAAACCACTGCACCGACTGCACCGCGCTCTGCGCACATCCGTACGTAGTGATGCCCGTCGGTGCGTGCGCCGGGTATCGCAAAGAACAGGTGTCCAGTATCGATCGTTCTGCTGTCAGTGCTGATACCGGTTACCAGACGTGCCCGCTCGCCGATAAGCACGCCCCCAACCGCTTTTGCCACATCATCCAGAGTAACCGTTATCATGGTGATAGTCCTTCCAGTATCTCACGGGCAACGACCCTGTCATCAAACGGGATACGTTCATCCCCGACGATTTGCACGGTCTCATGCCCCTTTCCCGCAATCACGACCATATCTCCCGGCTGGGCGTTCCCTATCGCCAGTGCTATCGCCTTGCGCCGGTCCTGCTCCACCAGCACCCTCTCTCGCCGGGCGATGCCCTGCAGAATCTCCTCAATAATCGCCTCGGGCGATTCGTAACGTGGATTATCGGAGGTGACCACACAGAGGTCTGCCAGTTCTGAAGCTATCGCCCCCATCCTGGGACGTTTGGAACGGTCACGGTTGCCACCGCATCCGAATACAGTAATTAGACGCCGGGGCTCTAATGCCCTTGCTGAACGCAAAAGATTCTCCAGCCCGTCCGGCGTGTGCGCGTAATCCACAATCACGGTGATGCCCCGCCGATTGGGCACGATTTCAAACCGCCCCGGAACCTGCGGAGCCGTGCTCAGCGCGTTCAGCATGGTTTCGGGCGGAAGCGATAGCGCAAACCCAGCCGTCAACGCCGCCAGTACATTGTACACCTGAAACGCCCCGCCCAGAGGCACGCGCACCTCGTGCTCACCGGCAGGCGTCACGACGCGCATCTTTACTCCATCTGGCATCAGCTCTATCGCAGACGCTCTGACATCCGCATCCTGACTGTGTACTCCATATCCCCATCGGCGATACGTGCTCTCCTCATACCATTTCCTGCCGTAGGCATCATCCAGATTGAATACCGCTTGAAATCTCTTCTCACTCCGGGCGGGATAGTCCACAAACAGCCTGCGTTTGCTTTCCGCGTAAGCCTCCATCGTCTCGTGATAATCCAGGTGGTCCTGCGTCAGATTGGTGAATATCGCCAGGTCAAACTGCAGACCGAGCGTGCGATGCTGATGCAGGGCATGAGAGGATGCCTCCATCGCCACCGCCTGCACGCCGTTTTGCACCGCGAGATGCAACACGCGCTGGATGTCCGGGGCTTCAGGAGTTGTATGCGAAATCGGTACCTCACCGACCCCATCCAGCACCGCGCCCAGCGTGCCGATAGTCCCCGTGCGAAAACCGCTCGCCCGAAGCAGATGGGCAACCAGATGGGTTGTGGTGGTTTTGCCGTTCGTGCCCGTCACGCCGACCAGCGTTAGCGAGCGAGATGGCGAGCCGTAGAACCTGTCGGCAAGCAGAGCCAGCGCCTCGCGCGCGTGAGATACCCGGATGACGGGCACAGATCCTGCGTCCACCGTCCGCTCGACCACCACCCCAACCGCTCCTCGCGACAGGGCGTCCTGTACGAAATCGTGTCCGTCGTGCTGTTGACCGGGAATCGCCACAAACAACGCGCCCGGCTGAACCTTTCGCGAGTCGTAGGCGATGTCGGTCACCCATATCTCCGCGATGCCCTCGCCGCCGATAACCTTCGCGCTGGGAATGGCTGTTATCAGGTCAGATAAGAGCACTTGTCTCATCGCCGTTCACCTCTTCCTTAGCGAGCCAGACGTGCCTCGCGCTCCTGCTCCTCGGGCTGGGCAGGTACTCCCAGATACGCCAGCACGCGCTCGGTGATTTGCGCAAAAGCCGGCGCTGCAACAACACCCCCAAAATAGCCGTTATGCGGCTCGTCCACCACCACCAGCGCCACGATACGCGGGTCATCAGCAGGCGCAAAACCCACGAACGAAGCGATATACTTGCCCGAAGCGTAACCGCGCCTGCCGGGTATTACCTTCTGCGCGGTGCCTGTTTTACCGGCGATTTTATATCCCCGAACTCTCGCCAGCTTTCCGGTGCCCTCATCAACCACCGCCTCGAGATACTCTCTCATTTTACCTGCTATCTCTGGCGACAGCACGGGACGAGTTACCATCGGCTCGTTCAGCAGCAGGCGTGGCTTGACGTAGTTGCCCCCGTTGGCGAACACGGCATACGCTGCCGCCAGCCCTATCGGCGTCACCTGAATGCCCTGCCCAAAGGCTACATTCGCCGTTCGAATCGCCTGCCACTGCTTCGGTTGCTCCAGCCTGCCTGCCAAACTGCCCGCTACAGGCTTTTCAAGAAAACCGAACCTTTGCGTCGCCTGATACAGTGCAGATGCGCCAAGTTTCAAGCCGATCATCGCAGTCGCCACATTGCAGGAATGGGCAACCACATCCTTTAACTTCTGGCTACCATGCGCCCTGGAACCTCCATGAGGAGCGCAGCGAATGGTGTGCTTACCTACCTTCATCCCACCAGAGCAGTAGAAACCGCTTCCGTCCCGCACTACTCCAGCCTGCATCGCCGCGGCTATCGTGATAGGTTTGAAGGTGGAACCCGGCTCGAACAGAAACGTCTCAGCCATGTTGCGCATCACACCCAGCCCGTGTTTGCGCAGTTCCTGGTCCCTCTGGTTCAGGTCAATTTGCGGCGCGTTGGCAACCGCAAGCAGGTCACCGTTACGGGCATCCATTACTATTGCACAGGCGCCAGCAGGACGATGTTTCTGCATTACCTCCTGCAAACACTCCTCGGCGATGCTCTGGATGTTCACGTCTATCGTCAGATGCACGTCGCGCCCGTTGCGAACACTGCCCAGCACCTCTCGCGTACCCGCCAGTATCTGCCCACGAGCCCCGATAACTCCTCTCACCTCGGCGTGTGTCGCCGCCAGAATATCGTTAAAAAGCAGTTCAATCCCTGCCAGCCCCCGTTCATCCACATCGGTAAACCCGATGAGTGCGTGGGCGATGGAACCATAAGGATACCTGCGACAGGGTTCCTCCAGGATGTCCACTCCATCCAGCCACGACGTCAAAGCGATCCCCCCCGCAGCGTTCTTTCGCCTCTCCTCTTTGAGGCGCTTGCGCTCACAGGCGACCAGTTCTTTTAACCGTACGACACCATCACCGACCAGCTCGCGCTTCAAAAAGAAAGCCGAACGACCATTCCCCCGCTGTGCCTCAACGATACGTTTTTCAATAGCCATCGCAGACTCGCCCACGATGGGCGCCAGCGTTTGTGCCACCAGCTTTGGCTCGGTGACCGCTCTGGCGCGGATATAGATGGATAACGAACTCTCATCCATTGCTAGCACGTTACCCTGGCGGTCTTTGATGAAGCCGCGCGTGCCGTACACCGTCCACTGATGAACACGCAAACCACCGTATCTTGCCGACGCCAGACGCAGCTCCTCTGCCCGAACGGTCTGCAGGTACAGCAATCGTCCAATGACCGCAATGAAGAGCAAGGTAAACAACCACCCAAGACCCACTAATCGGGCTCGGGCGTTCTGGATAGAAAACGCCGTCCGTTTGCCCTGACGCACAGCCATCATGCGCCCCGGACCTTCAGTTTCGCTTGGCAAGCACTGGAGGTGCAGGCACTGCTTCGGGCTTGGTCAACGGTACCATACCGTATGCCTTCGCCTGCTTCTGAATGCGCACTGGATTGCGTAGCGCCTCGCGCTGACCCCGCAACAGCATATACTCCTTCCGCAAGGTGTTCCGCTCGGTAACCAGCCGATGCCGTTCCCGGGAGAGGTTGTAAACATAGCCACATGCGGCGATGTACGCGACCACGCACGCCATCGCCAGAACAGGCCACAAGCGAACTCCGGTAAGCACCCGGTATCGGGCTACCGATCGAGCGCCCGTTTTCACCCCCACTCGTGCAACAGTTGGAAAAACCATTTCACCCTCCTGCAATGCATTATTCTGTCTCTTCCACCCTCTCAGCAGCGCGACACTGGGCACTGCGAGAGCGAGGATTGCGCGCTATTTCTTCGGCATCTGGCTTAAGCGCATGTGGCGTGAGCAGGTATATCAACCGTTCCGCCCCGCATTCACAGGTAGGAACGTACGGTGGACAGATGCACCTGCCGCTCAACTTCTGGAAAGCGCGCTTGACCGCACGCGCTTCCAGCGAATGATACGTTAACACCACAATGCGCCCTCCGGGCTTCAAGCACCGAATCGCCTGCTCTATCGCCTCCTGGAGCCCTTCCAGTTCACGGTTGACCACAATGCGCAACGCCTGAAACGTGCGGGTGGCGGGATGGATGCGCCCTCCACGACGCCCTGCCGCCCTGGCGACAATGCCCGCCAGCTGCTGGGTGGTGAGTATCGGACGATTCTGCACAATGGCATGGGCGATGCGCGCTGCGGCGGGTTCCTCGCCGTACTCTGCGATAACCCGGCGCAGGTCTGCTTCGCTCCAGCGGTTTACTATGTCCGCCGCGGTGAGACCCGGCTGGCTGGTATCCATGCGCATATCCAGCGGTGCGTCAAACCGAAAGCTGAAGCCCCTTTCCGCATTGTCCAGCTGCATGGAGCTGACGCCAAGGTCAAACAGAACCCCGTCGAGGCCCTCTAGTCCGCGTGCTCGCAGAACCTGAGGCAACTCGCGAAAATCAGCATGAACCATCGTGACACGTATCGCCCCGCTGAGATGTGCCAGCCGTCGCGCCGCCAGATCCAGCGCCTTTGGGTCCTTGTCCATGCCGATAAGCCAGCCTCCCGGTATCAACCGGGATGCTATCTCCACTGCGTGTCCACCCAGCCCCACTGTGGCGTCCACAAACACCTCTCCCGCCTGCGGGCGCAGGAGCTGCAAAACCTCGCGCACCATTACTGGCGTATGGCTATTCATGGTCATCATGTCACAGCTCCAGTTTCACGTTCAGGGTCGCCGCCGCGGCGAAGACCGCGCCGTCCTCAATCTCGGCGTTGGTCTCCTTCCATACCTGCTTGCTCCATATCTCCAGCCGATACGGCGCACCGATGATCACCACCGTGCTCTGAGTCTCGCTGGTCGGTAAGCGAATGTCCGCCAGATCGCGCAGGTGGGCAGGTATCGCCAGACGCCCCTGAGAGTCGATATCTACCTCACTTGCCACACTTACAAAGAATCTCTGCAGGAGAACCGCATCCCGGTTGGTGAATGATAACTGCGATAGCTGAGACTTGATGCGTTGCCAGGTGGAAGGATGGAAAACGAACAGACTGCGGTTCCAGCCTCGTGTAATCACGCACGAACGGTCAAAGAGCTCTCGGAAGCGCTGGGGCATGATAATACGCCCTTTGTCATCCACCGAGTGTTCCGAGTAGCCCTGCAGCATCGCAAGCGGGTCCGGCTCGGCTACCGCGGTTCCTGCCTCCACCAGAGGTTGGCTTACCTGGTTGTCTGGAGCCTGTTCTTCCACCTTCTCACCACCTGGCATCCACCCAACATCCACTTGGCTTGAGCATATTGTAAAAAATACGGGGCAGGCTTGTCAACGGTTTTTGGGGCTTTTTCTCAATATTTTGAGAAAAATTTTTTGCGCACCCCTATATGTAGACATTTATGCGTGGAGTATTACTGCCTGCGCCTCTTGAGAGCGCGGACAAACGTTCCCCTCGTGAAGGTCCAGTGGAGCCTGAGTGGAGACGCCTACAGTACAAAGTGGAAGAACACGTAACCCGCCGCGGGGCGGGAGGACAGCTCCAGCCCAATATGCAGCGGCGACAGAGGGCGAAATCCCACCAGAACCGACAGGTTGCGCGGCGATGCCTGCACCGCCACCCCTGCTCTACCCTCGCGCTCCCAGCGCCAGACGTCCACCGCTACGCTAACACGCGCTCCCCATACGCCGCTGTATAGCAGTCCGATACGCAGGGTTGGCTCGCGCAGGGTGCTCGGCAAAACAAAAGGCTCTGAATCGTCCTGCAACTTTGCACTCAGAAACCGCTGAACCACGCCAAACAAGGCGGAACGCACCAGTGCAGGTCCGTAATGCCCCGTGTTCAGCCACAGGATCGGTCCCTCGCCGAGCGCACGCCGCAGAGCGTCAGCATCCTCTCGCGGGATGACCATATCGTATCTGCCGTTAATCATCAACACCCGGTCGCCGTACTGCCCGCGCAGGAAATGAAGCGGTTCCACCGATAGCAACTCCTCCCTGAGCCGTTCGTAACCGATTCCTTTACCGCGCAGCTCGCTCCGTATGCCAAGCGTCAACGGACTGCGCCACAACACATGCGCCAGATTCGCGCCACCCAGCACCAGCACCCCTGCCTGCAATCGGTTCTCTACCCCAAGCACCAGCGCACTCACGATTGCCCCCAGGCTGATGCCCACGATACCTAATCTGTCGGAAGCCACCTGCGGTTGCGACTGCAACCAGTCCACCAGCCGCATGGTATCCAGAACCGCCTGGCGCATCGTGGTGCGCATGTGCTCCACATCGGGCACAATCATCAGCTCTCCGCTCAGATAGCCGCTGGGCGTGCGCTGGATATGATAGGGTAGCGTCATCACCGCTGTGACGAAACCACGCCGTGCAAGCGTTCGGGCAAGCGACAGTTCGATATCGGGCTTCTGCACCCCCCACGAATGCAGGATAACCACCGCAGGCATCCTCTGTCCGTGATTCGGCACGAATACCTCGGCAAACACCGTCTGGTTCTGGGGATACTGCGGTGTCTTCATCAGGCTTGGGAACCTGACCAGAAGGTGAGTGTTTTCCGCTGAGTCGTGTAACCGGACCACTTCCGCCGCCACTGGCTGAGGGGGATAATGAAACCACGTATCTGATGCCGACTGTGCCAGGGACTGCCCACCCCAGAGCATCAGACCGAATACCACGAGAAGCGACCTTTTCATATCAACTCACCCACGCCACTTTCCAGTAACGTCAAACTCAATAAGCTCCTTCTTCGAGTTACGCTTGCGAACGGGGACGCACCGGACCTGCTCAAAGCCAAGCCTTTCCAGCATCTCGGCATAGAGATGCTCTGTGGCAACAACAGTATTGTAGAACTTTGAATTTCCAATAATATAGTGCACTTCCGCGCCCGGCGATAGCACGGAGGTCAAATTGCAGAAGTGTTCCCACATGTCATCGAAGTACTTCACCAAGTAGTTCGCTAGAATAGCGCCGCTCGGGTTACCCGCACGACGTATCTCATCGATAACACTCTCCAGATGCTCGCTGACAAAGCGGTTGTCTGGACGCTTCCAGTTTGCAAGACGGCTGGTTGCAATGCCCCACGTGCCTCCGATAGCCTGCCAGTCGAGTTCACCTGCCTCGCGGCCGCTGGCAAGAAACCCAAGCCAGTACATGTAGGGGCGAAGCTCGCGGATATACGAAATCCTGTTCGCGTAGGGGGGCGAAGTGACAACAAGGTCAACGGGCACGTGAACATATCGGTCCACATACCGAGCATCTCCAAGCAATACAGAGGCAGAACCCCGTGGATTCTCAGAGGCTCCCTCCAAGACAAAGTGTACGTCCTCCGTAAACACGCTGTTGTAATCCACCCCCAGGTCTATCCTCAGCTGCTGCTGTTCTTTGAAGGACATGGACTGATGGTTAAAGGCGGCATTGGACAGCTTAATCATCGTTCGACAGAACGCAACGAGCAGCAGAGCGTGTACGGGTGTATCCGAACCTGCCACAGCATCGATTCCCGCACGAAGCAATCGGAGGTACTCCAGCGTGTCAGCATCCCACCATCGCTGTATGTTGTGGATAGGAGGCGACGTCCACGGATCAACAGATTTGCGCGTTACAATGCTTGTTACCTCGCGGCATGCTTCTGCCGTGCGCACAACGTCCGAAGGCGAAAAACAGCGAGTTTTGACGTCCGCCAGCCAAACCAGGAACGGGTTAATATCTACCGTTACCGCATCGCGACCATGGTAGACAGCCGTTAACGCTGTGGTGCCGGTGCCACAGAAAGGATCAAGCACCCGTTTCGCCCGTGGATGTGCACTGATAATTTCCTCAACAATTTTAAGGGAATAGGCAGGAGTCAGCCTGAGCCACCCGTGCCTGCCTGTCACCGTATTCATCTTGAAGGTATAGTCCGCTCGGCGTCCGAGCTTTAGAGGCTCAACATATACGCTCACAGGTCAGCTTCCACCTCCATCAATTCTGCTAAAACCTTGTCAAACTCTTCGCGGATGTACGCACTGTTGCGCTCGAAGAAGCCAGCCAGGTCGTAACCTATCACCTCACCAATGAAATCATAGGTAGAAACGCACGGATTATTTTCCCCCAGGTATCCCATGAGAACACCCCACTTCGCGTTACGATATCTGGACAACACGTCGCTATCGACCTGCGTGGATAGCACCAGCATACAGGGCAAGTACCCGTTTGCGTACGCCGTTACTGCTGTTGTGATGTCGGCGTTTTGACGCTTGGCATCCTTGCTCTTGTAACCCTGCCGAATCTCGAACACTACCCCGGCTATCGCATCCAGTACCTTTTGGTCCACGCCGATGGACGTTCCCAGCGTGTACATCCACTCTCTAAAACGCGTCCGCAGGGGTTCTTCAGGGATACTGGCAACCAGCACTCGCGCATCTACATATACCGTCTGCGCCCTGCCAGCGGTTCGGCTAACCGTGTACGACCACCTCAGGTCATCGGGTGAAAGATTGAGATAGTCACAAAATATCTGCTTGAGCAGATTCTCACAGGCTTCCCCAATATGCCTGTAGATACTCGTTATCGCCCCTGCCGCACGATGAGCAACATACATTTTAGGATTGTCCAGACCGAACCAGCGGTAGAACGGGTCGCTCTGATAAAGCCGTTGAAAATCAGCCAGCGTCAGTCCTCCTTTGCGCCCACGTCCAAAGGCGGGCTTAAAGTTCGCGGAAGCGCGGATGGCGTTTACAATGAGCCTCAGATACGCCTCATCTTTGTCTGTGTGCATGTATGGCTCCTCGCTCTCACACATCACGGCTATTATACGCAATCCCGCCAGAACAGGCAAATGCAGAAACCACCGGTGGACGCGAAGTGTCTGTTACAGCAAGGGTTGGTTTGAAGGGTAGAAG